>Ga0131853_10006184_pt1 | contig 21629 bp, 10 predicted proteins | sample TergutLab28metaG_FD_92764 | JGI IMG/M metagenome (GOLD analysis project Ga0131853, IMG submission 92764) | Labiotermes labralis P1 segment gut microbial communities from Petit-Saut dam, French Guiana - Lab288 P1 (version 2) (version 2) | ecosystem: Host-associated > Arthropoda: Insects >... | reverse complement strand
CAGTGTAGAACGAGTTGTTCTAGTGTGTGTTTAGTGCTTTTAATTTGGCTTCTCAATTTTGTCAACTACTTTCTAATTATGGTGTTCAAATGGAGGGACGATCACACACAACTGGTGCTCGATTTATTACGCAATGAAGAATGTTTGTGGAATGTAAAATCGGAAAACAATAGAAACCGAAGCATTCGGGATAAGGCGTTGGAGGAGACGGTGAAACAGTTAAATATTCCTGATTTAACTCAAGAGGATGTGAAACTAAAAATCAAATGAATTCGTAGTCGATATTCGTCTGAACTAGCAAAAGTACTTAAATCTGAAAAAAGTGGTGCTGGCCGAGACGATACCTATGTACCGAAATTATTCTGGTTCAAACAAGCTGATTTATTCTTGTGTTCTGTTTGTATTCGAAGACTCTCATCAACAACCAAGGTAAGTAAACAAAACCTATTACTTCTAGGGTAATTATATATTGTGTTAATTAAAGTTAAGGCAATACTACAAAATATTCATTAATCATCTACTATCACTTACTACAAATAGTACCTTTACATCAACAATTTACAAATCTCTTGAATTACATTTCATTACAATATAATCCCATATGTGAATTAACTGTGTGTGTGTAGAATGACTTTAAATAATCATCCACTGTCATGGAACAACTTCCGATGAACAAAACATTTCAGCATACTTGTCTCGTACATCACTTGCATTTCTTCTGTAGTTGCTGTGTGGGAAAGTGGCGTTCTTCATTCCTCCTGCTTTCACTTGACGCCAGCAGCCAGCTATGATTCTCCTTTCTTCCCAATTCTCGACATCAAGCATTCCGTCAGTGACACCAGGAAATGTGGACGTAGTACTTTGCCTCAGCCAGTTGTGTAAAACGCAAGTGGCCTTTATCAACTGTTCAACTTTGTGAAGTTACAATGGGATCAGTTTTTTGTGCACCCGAAATCTTGATACCATGATGCGAAATGCATTTTCAGAAACACAGCGTGCCCTTGACAATCTGCAGTTGAATATCCTCTCTTTTATAGTCAACGGCCTTTTCATACTCTAAGGCTTCATTATGTTCTTTCTTAAGGGGAATGCATCATCACCTACAAATGCTCCTTTTGTTGGCAAATTAAGGGTATTTGTTTGTAGAACTTCAATAAATGTTGATTTAGAAAAAAAACTAGAGCATCATTTACTCTGACATTTGTTCCAACATGAATGTAGATAAATTTGTAATTTGCGCCTACATTTGCTAGGAGAATCACACTGTAATCTTTCTTGTAATGATAAAATTCAGAACCACTTTTGCTAGGACAGCGAATAACAATATGATTACCGTCCATTGCACCGCAGCAATTATGAAAGTTCCAAAGAGTATAAAAATCTTGCATTACTTTTTTCCACTCATGTTCATTTGTTGGGACCTTAAATAAAAAAGGGACATTGAAATCGTTTTATAATAATTTAAATTATTATTATTTTATTATTAACTTTCATAATAATTTAATTCTAATAACAATAATTGAATTTTTTCGTGTTAATATATTGAAGATTATAATACAAAAAGAGCCCGATCTGGAAAAAGAAGACAGTGTGTTGGAATTGGAGATAGGAACAAATTACAGCGAAGATAATGCACACGAAGTGGAAAAAGAAGATGACAATTTGGCTGCGATTGTTGTAGATTCTGTAGAGTCTGACAAGAACGTAGAAGGCTTGTACTTGGAAAAGGAACGGCAGAAGAAGATGAAACGGAATCGTGGAATGAAACGACCAATTGCCAACGGTTTGTGAGATGTGAACAGTGCTATTGAAAAGTCGAGGAAAATATCTGATGATTTCAAAACTCAAGAAGATGAATTTGATTTCTTTGGGAAAAGTTTAGCTGTGCAGTTGAAAAAGATGCCATTGCAACGCGCTCTGATTTGTCAACAAAAGCTACAACAAGTAATGATGGATGAAAGAATGTATCAGTTAGATGAGGGTACACGACACACCAGCTCCCCTCTAGCTACCTCATCCTGTTATTCGTCAATCTCCTCCCCATATTCAGCACACTCACTCCACCAAGAGGGAGTACAGGACAGTCTAGCCCAACCTATGGCCAACTTAAATGATTTCACTGATTAATATTTTTAATGTTATATTCTTGTAGCTTTTTGTGTAATTAAATAATTGTACCTGCAAATTGATTTTTCAAGTTACAGCACTAGCATAAGTTTTCCCATGATAACACCCATAGTTACCTCACTATCAGTGACATTATATATTTTAAAATATGGAAACAGAATGGATATTAGAATATTTTTAATATTTAAAATACTGTGGAAGAACTGATTAATTATAAATTATAAACATAAACAACTTTCCTACCATGATAAAATTCTCTAATGGCAGAAACTTCGAAATCGTTGTTTCTTGGTACACGATACAGAGCTTCAGGGGATCCAAAACTATCACCAGCAGCTAGGTATCTCAAGGTAATCTTCAACCTTACATGAACAGATATGCATTCTCTCATGTTTGTGTCTTGTTTCTCTATGTATGGGTTTACTTTTGATAATAGTTCTAAAAACTGTTCTCGAGACATCCTTAAATGATTTTTATACATATCTCGATCTTCACCTGTCCACTCCACTAACAGTCTGTTTGATGCACCCAATGTGTTACGTCTCATTATCCACGCCTTAACCCACCAACGTCGTTGTTTCCTTTTATTTATTTTTTCTAAAATCTGTTGACATTCTTTCATTAAATAGTCACACATTACAACAACACCCTCCCGCACAAGTTCATTTGCCGCCATTTTGAAATCGACTGTAGACCAAATTACCTTTGTTTAATTTTCCATAAATGAAAAGAAACTCATCTCCTAGACTTTTATGGCAGTACAATAAACCTTCGGCCATTCAACTCTCGATCAACGGACCCCGCACTGACAGACTCGTCCTTTATTTCCACCGTAAAAAAGAGCGATTACGAATTATATGTGTGCAGATAATTAATTTAGTGATGATGTTACACGTTACAAGTATTTTATTTCTGTGTAGACCAGTTGTGTAGCCATTAGAACTGCATTTAAAACGCAACGAAACTTAGACCAGAAGAGGTCTAGTTGCTTGTATCGAAAGAGTTCAAAACTTGTTAAAGGACGAAAGCTGCCGACACTTCTTTCGGCCTTAAAGTATGTTTCAGTACTTTCGTATTATAGTTGAACTTTATATTCTGCTGTCTGTGTTGTTTTCGTGCTGAAACGTTGTGTAGGTTTGGTTTGGTTATTTGGCTTCGTAACTTCGCATCACTAAATAGGTTTCGCTTTTGGCTAGAAAGCGGACCCCCAAGCAACCGACTTACCGGGTTTCCTGACTCATCCTTTGGCCCAGTTAGATCGGATAGCCCAGAGTTTACTTCATATCGCACCATTGTTTTAAAATTACATTACAAGTCTGAGCATATGGCGTCGTAAGTTCGAAAAATAAATATATGTGATATGTAACCAGCGTATTTTTCGTCGTTCCTTAGATAAATCAGTGTGTTTTTTGGTCCGTGATCGTAAGGTATTCCGAAGTTTAGTCCCTGTTGCGGCCAAGAGTGACCGCTGGAGTGTAATCATTTGTTCGCCATGGTGCATGGACAACAACATCCTCTCTGTGATCAGGTATTTTAAGACGTATTTTTGTCTGTAGCGCCGAGACGAAATTTGGGCTTTTTGGGAAGCGGGGGAAGGAAAAAGAGAATACAAATTCAGAATTAGGATCCCTGCGTCTTTTCTTGTTAGTGTGATTATATAATACTAATGAAAATGTGCTGTTTATCCATATTGTGATATTGGGCTTATTACATCGTGTAAAACGTTTAATGGTCTTTAAGGGGGATGTACCGCCCCTGTCATCGGGATCACCTGTGTTACGTCTTTGGAAACGGCTATATAAAATAACACATTCTGTGAGAATCAGAGAAAGGCTGTGCATTGATTGTCGACTATAGTAAGACCTGCGTAATACAGCGTGTAATGTACAGTAAAACTGTATTCTTATTGGTTCCTTACATGTTTTGACTAATCCTGGTCATTATCAGGAGAAAAATTTATACTTCCTGGAAGACACAGAAGCCTTTATAAATAGCTGGTTATAGTTTTATACATATAACTATTATTTATATACATATATATATATATATGTATATAAATAATTACACGCATTGAAGGATTTTATTTATACTACAGTGTAAAATAATTGTATGTCTTAAATCAACCCCTGTGTAGACACATCTACTACACCCTACACTGTAAGTAACATCTTTAGGTTTTGTGTGTCTAAGTGAGTTACTAAACTGTCCTGGGCCAAATATTAATACTGTTTTATATTATATTATATTATATTGTGTATTATGTTGGTCTTACAGTAAAAAAGATTCCGAAGTTACTCAGTCCAAATGTGCTACATATATTGATTTAATGTAGAATTCCATCCTGAAGATGGTGGCAGTGTCTTCCACAGACCGTCGTTTCTTATCTACCAGACTGTGACACACGTAAGCCTAACATCGCAACGTAACGTGTAGTCGTGGTATTTGGGTGTGAGGTGCCATTTAATGTTATGAGCTCATAAAGGCCTAGACAAATTTCTTAGCTCGTCATTGCTGTCTGTTCTACCTTGAAGATGAGGATAGCAGGTCTCTCCGAAACATGCTAGTGTAACGCAAGGCGTTTCGTCCTGGAGGACAGTATGTTTTTGCTCAACATCGTAAGAACTTCTAAAATTAAATATCTCATTTGATTGTAGCATAGTAACTTATTTTTTATTTAGTAAATTGCTAATTGTGTGTATATATATTTTTACGTTACATGTTATGAGCGATTTGAGGTGATTCTTATGGACGCACGAAGTGTAAAATGATACGTGCACGATGTGTTCGTCTGTTTTGTTTCTTGGCGTTCGGAAATATATTTACGTATAATTAGAACACTGACCTACTCGTACATAGTGTCGAGCCATGTCGGACTTTTACCTACACCAATGTTACACTTTTTCTCAGAATTTGTTCTGAGTTTATGCGAGGAACGGAAAGGGACACTATTTGTAACCCTAAAATCCATCCTGAGTAAAGTCTGTTATAAGCCTTGAAAAGGAGTGCCTGAACGTACTACTAACAGAAATGAAAGAACAAAGGAGTCCTGGTTGTAATATATAGGCTGAAAAAAATAGGCAAAGTGCTAGTATGTCTTTGTGTCCGACATAATATGTATCTAAGCTGTCTGCGCTGGCATATAATACAGATTCCTTCCATTATGTAACGTGATAGTAGACAGACGGGGACAATCCTTGAGCGCCACCCCACGCACGTTTGTGTATCATCCCCATAGACTATAACGAGGTTTAGTAGCGGGATAACTGGGTGTTTGAATGTTCTGTGTAATCATGTCCTTTATGTATCGTAGCATATGGGTTTCCAGTTCTCTGCATGTGTTCCGTTTGAATGAAGACGGCTTGCGAATTATTATGTATTACAACAATATTGTGTACGGTTTAAAACGTAATTATAGGGCAATGTTACGGATGGCAGAGGGGAATAATATTTCATATCCGTACACTATTTTTGTTGGAACCCAAGCTAAGGAGGAGCTAGGTGCAGATCTGATGGTCTGATGATGATACCATTAGTGATATTATGCATAAGCACCGGTTGTGATGGTAAGAAAATCTGTTCTGTGTTTAAATAAGCACATCTCCTTGAAGGCGTATGGGGAGTGAAGTTATGGCTCCACACTTTTTTAATCTTTGTTATATATGATTAGTGCCTCGCCTCGGCCGCTTTACCCCCGGGGAAAGAGTTTTCGTTGTGTGTTGAAGGGGAGGCTTTATGATTCCCAGAGCCGGTTTGGACGCTTTTGGAGATTGAATTGTGAAGTGATTAAAACGAACTTGATTAATAGGACTTCGAGAATACGACTTTAAATATTTGGGTTAAAATAAAGCGGATTGTTTCTTTGACAGATGGTTGTCAGCGTCTCATTGGAGATTCCTTACCATGCTCGTAAAAGTTACACATAGGCTACAGCGATTCATGTGTCAGCACAGACAGGACACTGCCCTGCAAGTCGAGCCGACCATAGCACATAGTTTGCTTCACGGATCCAACTCTTTCTGTTTAAGGCGAGGAATTGGTTTAGGCAGTCCAATAAAGGTGATACTATGAACACTTCGGAGACAAAATAGCGAAAGTGCCTTTCTGTTCATTGTTCTCTGATAAGTGGAAGAACGTTGATTTGACTGAACGTTCCGAGGCTACGTCCTCTCGTTCTTTATAAGAGTAATATAAAAATGGAGACGAGTGTAGAGTGTTTGTGGAGTGATAGTGGTATAGGAAATCCGACGCACCCAAAGAAAAGTCTGTCCCATTGCCACTACAAACCTCACATGAACTGGCCCTGGATCGAACACGTACCCCCGTGGTAAGGACTAGCGACTAACCCACCTCATCCGTTAATGACTAAAATTGACGCGACTAATTTTAAGATTCAATTCCTGCCCTGCAGAGAACACGATCCGTCTGCGTTACAAAGACAGCTGTTTTAATTTTGTGTAGGTTAATAGTGAGGAAAGGAACATCCCTCCTTCCATACAGGAAGGAAGGCGAGCTGGATCGGTCACATCTTGGGTCGGAACTGCCTTCTAAAACTCGTTATTGGAGGATTGCAACGACTCGAAAGCGAGGAAGAAGACGTAAGACCTAACGGAAACGAAAGAATACTGGAAATTGAAAGAGGAAGCACTAGATCGCACTGTGTGGAGAACTCGCCGTGGAAGAGGCCATGGACCTGTCACAATGCAGATTGCGGAACAAAATGAACGAATGAATGAATGATATTAATAATTAGAATCACTTGAACGTTAACACATTCTGTGCAGAATATTGACTTCTTGAATGTTATGTCTGGTGGTACGAACAGTAACTAGCGGACTTTTAGAAGTGCAAGTCAGTTGTGTAGAAGATGCTGCCGGTACATCTGATCGGAACAGGTTTTGTTTAGTATCATGTATGCGTTGAATATTGTCTCGCCACGAATAAACACTACAGTTTCTTCGACTAGTACCGATAACCAATTAATCTTAGGCCTCGCTCCGTGTGTGTGTGTGTGTGTGTGCGTGTATATATATATATATTCAAGTGTAATTCACTCTACATTTGTCGCTACGCGTTTTGATGCAGCTGTACCATCTTTATGATGTTAACTTTCTACGTATTTACAGCTTTGCCTTATGTGTTAACATGTTCGCCCTCTTCCTACATGACAATCAGTCATCTCTTTCTACCACATAAGTTGCTGTATAAAACTCTGGAATTTAAAATTTCATATAACAATGTGGTTGCCATAAATGCAGTCAGATTGTGGACATCTTAGGTTAGGAAGTCAGTATTCTTCTCAAGAGTTACACTTGGCTGGATTTGTACAATGTGACAGAGAGGTCTTCAGGACACAGTCACAGACTATGAATATGTCATCGGGCTTCGTATCTGATGGTATGCGTAGCGGATAAAACGCCCGTATTTAATATTTTAACTTTTTAATTTTAATTAATGTGGTTCTTTTAAAGACGTGAGATGTTTTTATGACAAGGCGGTGCAGGAAGTAACAAAGCAAAATGATCGCCAGATAATGGTGTGGTCGACCACAGAATCGTAGTGGCAAACATACAGATACGGTGCTTTATTAGACGCTAATATATAGTGACATAGTGCGAGGGAGCACAAATCCTGAGAGCCTTGTCCCCCGGGCGACCAAATTCCGTACAGTGGCGACTAATATTTTTAGTTTAATTACTGCTGTTCTTTGTCTGTGTCTACAGAAGTGTGTATAAGTTCTCATGCACCACGCACAAAGCTCCAGATGACAGTACGGTTGACATGTGACTACAGAATTATGTGTCTTCAGTAAGGAATTTGTTTCATGTCACCCTATTTGCGCCTAGGATTTGGAGATGGCTTCTAGGTATTTGGACAATTTATGTGGTTTCCTGCTATAGTGAATCATAGTTATAAAGTGAAGCTTGCTTATTCAACTTTGTACCTTCATTTTAAAGTCCAGCAGTTCAGTGCCAAGACCGGCTTTTTACTGGTCAATATGACGTAACGTGCAAGAATAACTGACTTTTTGCAACACTCTGTGAGAGACTCAGGTCACGCGCAGTACAAAGAAGTGTGAGATATTTATCTCAGTAATTAACCAACTTGATGCACAAAATTTGTTTCACAGTAAGTTTTATTTCATGCCTCTACATGTTTCGAGCACAAGCAATTGCATTACACAGCCTCTGGTATCATCAAATCTATAGGTGTGATGATACCAGAGGCTGTGTAATACAATTTTGACCTCCTGATGATGAGCACATGTGCTCGAAACATGTAGAGGCATAAAATAAAACTTATTGTGAAACAAATTTTGTGCATCAAGTTGGTTAATTACTGAGATAAATATTCTGCGAAGCACGGTCAGCAAAACGTAAAAAAAAAAGTGTGAAATAATTTCTTTGTAACATGTCCTCCTACGTGTTCATTACATTAGTTTAAAATTACAACTAGCGATATAAAAACTTGGTGTTTGGAGTGTAGCTCTGACGATTACATTACGAGACGCAAAGTAACAAGGTGAAGAGTCTGCATCGGTGATCAGTGATTATCATTAGTAACGGCATGTGGCAGTCCATCTGGCGGAGTGAATGTAGTGGAGCGACCATCAGCTTAGGTTTGTCATGTTGACATACAGGCGTTGAAATGTATACTGAAGATTTATTTTCGTGTTTCTGAAAAGAAATACTCCTACGGTATGTTCCGTTTACTGCATAACATATTTGCCCGTGTTTTGGACCGATTCCTTCAGCATGTACACGCACGTAGAGGGGAATCTCTCAGCTTTTCCCATTATTCGTTCAATCAAGTAGAAGAAGAGGGGGGTGGGAGTGGGGGGAGGAATATTAGTTACACCTTATACAAAATCACTTTTATCTAAGAAATCTGAAATTTAGGGGTTCTTTGACTTCTCGTTTGGTCATTCTCTTGTTCAGAAGTCTATTCTAGTCTCAGCAACTCGTTCCACATTCAAAGGATCTCGTGTTTTTTATTTTCGCGAAGAGTATGAAATGGAAGAAGGAAGAGAGGTCGTATATCGGTCCGTTCTTCCATAGCCCGGGAACCGTCGAATGAATTTTCATGGAATTTAGGTTTAAGAGTTTATCGCAAAGAGTTGCAGAACTTTTTCCTTTTAAATATGCAACGAGGCGTTATCCAGCAGCTGCTAAGTGACTGTATTGAGGCAATAGAAAGAAGACCTATGGACCGACCACCGCCATATCTCTTTCGAGCGGCTACCCTTTCCCCTTCCCTGTGCTTCTCTATATTCTCCTTCAGTTACCCCTGCATTTTTGTACGCAAATTTTGGTACTGGTAACGACATGATAACCTTTAACAAGCGATTTAGGAAGTTTAGTATATCCAGATGGGTTGCAGGGAGAAGGAAACACTCGCCAAAAGAGGCCAAGTCTCGAGTACCGTTATTACCTTTTTTTAAGCTCATGGTTCCGTGCATCATAATTCAATATTAATAAAAATCCAACTAGATGCAACAGTATGCAGATATTTATTTACTGCAAAGTCACTCTACATGTTTCGGGTGTTAAGCACCCATCATCAGGAGTAGTAAAAACTGTAACCCAAGCCTCCGGCACAGGTCATAATATCGGTGCAGCTACTTCCCTCCAACGTGGCCTGATCGGGACTGCAGTTGGAGGGAAGTAGCTGTACCAGTATTGTGACCTGTACCGGAGGCTGCGGTTACAGTTTTTAGTACTCCTGATGATGGGTGCTGTGACACCCGAAACATGTAGAGTGACTTTCCAGTAAATAAATATCTGCATACTGTTGCATCTGGTTGGATATTTATTAATACAGTTATTACCATTATCTGTGACACTTATTTCCGCGACATCATTATAGCTATGGTCAGTCAGTATGAGTGTTGATGTGAAAAAAAATGCCTGGATGACTGGAGGGTAGTTCAGGAAAACACGACAGTGTGGGAGCTGGAGGGAAATGTGGAGGGATTCGATTTATGGTACATTATTCAGTGGCTTCGGTGTAACCTCCATAAACGTGGAGGATGTAACGTACTTTAGAGTCGGCCGAAAAATGAGGAATGCGCGCAACCGTACATTTGTTTGGAGTTCATTTTTATGTTTCTGGTATTGGTAAGGCACATCTGGACAGTAACTTACTTGGACCTGCAATAGCACAACAAACACTCACATATAAAAGGCACACCCTTTTAAGAAATGCCGTCGTTGTGTGTTTAACGTAACGCCGCCAGATGTTTAAATGATTTGCGCTGGCTCGTCATCCGGCTGTACTGAAAGTTTTCCTCAATCTATCAGATAATACAGTACCACAAATGTTCGCTTCGTGTTTCCCTACAGGGATTTTGTTTATTTACAAAGATCTGAGCAGTGTAAATATCAGTCGATCCGTTACGATGACAGCTTAATGTCATGTTATTTGTGGGAAAGAGTGCCGTGCCACGGCGATATGTTTTTGTACCGCCATTTCTAGGAGCCTTCGCAAAATTGTGAAAAGCGACTCTTAGCTTCGTCATGCCTGTCCGTCCGTATGGAACAGCGCTGCTCCCACTGAATGGATTTTCATGGAATTTGAAAATTCATTATTTTTCGAAAAGCTGTGGAGAAAATCCAAGTTTTCATTAAAATCCGACATGAATAAGCGGCTAATTTACGTGAAGACTTATGTAAAGGTAAAGAAATCTCTGTACAGGCCTGGACAGGCCGGGAGTTTTCCAGGAGGTTGAGGCTCCCTGATCGCAAGACAGTCGGCACATGAAGGTGGTAGGGTTGTCAGTCCCACCACCGGCCACCTTTATCACTCCAGGAAATATTTCTGTTAGAAGCTGAGTCGACGCCTGACCCTTAAGTGCGGCAAGAAGTGTTATGTCAATGAAAGATTCCAATGACACCATCCGGAATCGAACCCACGACCTTCCGGTTTGTAGCGTTGTGCCTTATCCAACTGCGACACCACGCGCCCCGAAGACATAAGTACATTTATGATATCTCGCCGAATTCTTCCTAGAATGAGATATACGGTATTTGAGACAAAAGTTATAGAGAAAATGAAACACGCATTTCATTTTCAATAACTTTTAGCCGAAAATCGTGCCTTTTATGAGATAATGTGAAAAAATATGGTAAGAGCCGGGCAGGCCACAAGTGACATAATACGGCGCATGCGCATTGCATGTTGGATAGGGCTACGGACACGCACTCAGAGTGTGTAATTCGTAGGGCTTTTCCACGACATCATCGTTTACGCGAGAGCACTTCGTTATTACGTTACACGCACGTTGCCTGTCTTGTTGCTGTTTCAAGTGACGTTTCATTCACTTGTTTGAAGTAAAACACTGTTCTGTGTTTCCGGAGTTTCACGATGGATGTTACCGAAAAAAATTAGGTCACCCCGAAAATGGAGGTCGCACATTTTTACAAAAAGTGGGAAGAAGAGACTACATATTGAAAATGTCGTAAAGCCATCTTGTAATAAACTGCCGTTCATAAAATATTCAGCTTCATCGTCGTCACATGTTTTGAATCGTCGATAGCTACTGTATATTTGCATGTATGTTAATGCTCATTATGTAGGAAGGAAGCAAAGTAATTGCTGTAATTTCAGTAATTAATTTTGTCATTTTAAATTAGTTTCAAGAAAAGGTTTTTCAGCTTGTGGATAAAGAAGTACAGTGACTGAATGCCACTTGAAAGATATTGTTTTGTGGACTAACTGTGGTGTTCAGGTTAAATAAGGGCCCTGTATTTTAAATTACTGCAGAGCAGTCATGGTCGGTTGGTAAAATATCATGTTGAACAAAGCATGAAAAGTTTTTTAACGCAAAGTGACAAATGCCGTATTGTTTTCGAGGTATTTCTTTCGTATTCCTTAAGAAGGACGCAGTTTAAGAGTTCTTAAGGAGGGCAAGTTGATTAAAAGACATTCATACCAATGGGATTTGTGATTTAAGGCACGGGTATCATGCTTCTAATTTTCGGTGTATAAAGATTGACTTAAACCTTTAATGCCTTTAAAACATCGGGAAAGAAATGCATGTGTGTGATAGATGTACTGTTAACGTAAGTCTGAGTTGACTAAATCTTACTTTAACCCATTTAAAGCACTACATATCATGCATTCCGATGTTAATGGCGACGATTGTGGAGGGTGGTATTTTCCGGTGTATGTATAGATGGAAAGTGAATTGGTTGTGAAGAGAGCAGGAACCTCTGAAATGTGGGCACTCTGAAGTAAAAAATAGCAAAGTAAGTCAAAACACAACTAGTTTATTGGTTAGGTGTTGGTGAAACGACATGTTTCGGCCTACTCTGAGGCCATCATCAGGTTTACAAAGTTATAAGAGACTAAATATTCTTGATTTTAAGCTTTCGCCGTGTTCTATATGTAATATGTTTTATTTTGGGTAATTCCCCGGCGTCTGAGTTCTAATAGCCGACGTTTCGGAACCCTCTGTCAGTTCCATCTTCATAGGCAGGTGGATGAAGTACTTCATCCACCTGCCTATGAAGATGGAACTGGTAGAGGGTTCCGAAACGTCGGCTATTAGAACTCAGACGCCGGAGAATTACCCAAAATAAAACATATTACAGACTAAATATTGCTTGTGTGTGGCGGATGTTGAGATCTCATTATCAGGCCTATAAATTACCTTCTCACACGCAGTTTATGTCTCATATATAATTTATAGCTCTTATGATGAGATCTCAACATCCGCCACACACAAGCAATATTTAGTCTCTTAGAACCTGATGATGGCCTTCGAGTAGGCCGAAACATGTCGTTTCAGTTACACCTAACCAATAAACTAGTTGTGTTTTGACTTACGTTGCCCTTTTACTTCATTGTTACACACACAAAACGGGGATGCCTGAACTAAAGACGTGGGTACTCTTCCACCAGGCAACGCACTGTGACATCCCAGAAGACAACAATCTTACAAAATGTAAAATACACCATAATTCATATTCTATTATTTGATTGAGTCGTGAATTATACGTGTGTATGCGTGCGTGCGTGCGTGTGTTGCCTGTTTAGACTCGCAGTACGTTCAGTTTGCACAGCAGCGATGCAGTAGCAGCTTAAAGTCGAAGTTTGAAGGAGAAATAAGGCATGAAATTTATATGTGATTTCTGGTCGTTACACAGTATAATGTGCTGTGATGAGAGGAGGATCCCGTATATTGCATTGCAACTGTGAAGGAATACGGAGTTGAGCTGGAGAGTTGCTGGTGGATTGGGAGGAGAGTGAAGGGCTCAAAGCGCACACGATTGTGGCCCATGTGAGGGGAATTAGATGTCACTCACATTTTCGTGATGTATGGTGCAGACATTATAAAGAGAGCAGTTGGCGCAAGATAAACGAAAGGGAGAGCAGTGGGGAAACGAGGACAGCTCCTAGATGAGTACGTTTTATTCGTGTCTTCAGAAAATTTAGGGAATATAAATTATGTGAATTAAGTCAATCGGACTGTCGCCTGTCGCCTGTTTTTATGCGTAATAACGAGAAGTTTTACATTTCACTCACGTAGCGTATTGATGGTTTATGTCATCGTGTGAATACGCAGAGCGTATTTCCCTCTACTGCAACTCCGTTATCTGTGCAGTGGAGATGTACGTGTTCTCTATTAGGTACGGACTGAATGTTTCAAGTATCATGTAGACGAATTTCAGGCCATAAGGTTTAAGACGCAAAAAAGTAAAGTTCGATTTTTTTTTTATTTTGTACGATGACCAACAAATGCACAGTTATCTCACAAATTATCACACACATACATGTTTAGTCATTGTCGTGTCATCCTCAGGGAGCTTGTGATCAATGCCTTGCTAAGTAACACAAGTATTTCAAATGAAGCTGTTGGCAATACAGTTTATAATTAAGATGTTTCACATAGGAATTTTATATATATTTAAATTCGTTTCACATAGGCTTTATGCAAGTTCTCATAAATAGTCGTTGAAAATTCAATGTTATAAAATCATTAAAACATTAAAATTTTCCTATTTTACAATAAAATAGGATAAAATATTTTTGTTGCTACAGTTCTCATGAAGTCAGTCTTATGTGATGGACGTATATACAGTCTGTAATAAATATATACGTACACCACATAGACTGACTTCATGAAAAATATAGCAAAGAAAAGATGAGTCCATTGTATTGTAAAATAGGACGATATTAATGTTTTTATAATACTGATATTTCAACGACTATAGTACGAAAACTTGTATAAAGCCTATGTGAAACATCTTAACTGTAAGCTGCGTTACCAACAGTTGCATTTGAAATACTTGTGTAACTTGACAAGGCATTGATTACAAGCTCCATGAGGATGACACGATAGTGTCGAAACAAGTAGGAGTGTGATCATTTGTGATATAATTGTGTATTTCCTGGTCATAGTACAAAATAAAAAATGAACGGTAAATATATTAAAATTAAAATAAATTCGTAGTGTCTGAGCCAGTAAGCGGCGGTCAGAGAAAAAAACTTCTCCATCGTAAAGTCCGAGATGTGGTAGAGTCCTGGACAGGGCTATAACACGATGATAGATGAACTTGGAGCAATGGTGGGGTAGTAATTAGGGCGGGAAATGGAATAAATTGGGAGAAAGGCCTGTTTCAGTGCCACTTACCCAACGCAAATCTCATATGACTGAATCAGAGGCGTTGCCAATATCTGACCGCCTGAAATATGGCATGACCACTGACAATGGTGATTTGATGTCGAATTGCTCTGTTCATACATGTTCAGGGAACCGTAAATCGTGTGCGAAAGAAAAGGGAAGATTTGAAGGAATTCCTGTTGTAAATGAAAACTAAAAATTTGATGACAGATTTGGTGGCAATAATTCTGATAAAATTCGGAAAACGAAAACTGGAACAAAGAAGAATTAGAACCGTAACATCTTTCATTTCGGCGAACAGATGCAATGGTAACCTTTTTGTACAACAGAAATACAGCGGCAGGGAATAAGCCATACAGAAATAGTATGATATTTACGGATTTAAGTTCTTATTTTTCGGTTTGCGGAGTTAATCAGGGTGTAAAAGCTGGTTCAGAAGGATATGTTTTCCGTACACTGTAGTAGTAAGGATTTGATGAACAAAACATGTCCTTTAGGAACAACATAAGCATGTTCGGAAGTTATACAAAGACCCCAGAATGTTATGCTACAGTAGAGGGAATGCAAAATAATACAACAGTAGGCATGAAAATTTAGGAACAGTTCGTTATGAAAAGTAATATGGGTTGAGTTATTGAAAACAGTGATGACCGGCAAGAAACTGAGTGACAGAAATTGAGACGTCATTACGAGAAAAGAGGAAATACTGGCTGGTAGAAATTTCTGTAACAAGAAACTACTTCAGACTCAAGCACCAAGACGAAGTTTTAAAATGAGTACGTCTTACTGAAAGAATAAAGAAATGAGACACCAAATACAAGCATATCTAAGTCTTCCACTGGAATTATTCCAAGGATCCCCGTAGCGTCAGGTTTCAGGAGTTACTAAATAATATCTACATTCTCATTACATTTTAAAAACGAGAATGTCGCTTTAAAATGTGGAAGAACCTTAGTCACTGCAGCAACGCTTCAGTTCGTCTTATTTGGTACAGCGAACGGTCACGAAGTCACGTATCTGGAAAGAACAGAACTGCGTCTGACATACAACGCGTTATCTGAATTGCTTAGGTGCAGTACTGTTTAGTGACTGATAATGGCAGCTTAGCGTGACAGTAGCAGAGTGGTGTGACGCTGATATGGTTGTTGGCTCCTCGCAATGGGTACGCAAAATTAATAGACTTCTTACTTGCTACGGGCTGGACTTTCCGTGGATCGAATCCCGAAATTGGCGAGATTTTTCTTATCCGTCCAGACCGGCCCGGGGCCCACACAGTCCCCTATCCAATGGATACCTGGTCTCATTTCCGGGGGTAAAACGTCCGGATAATGGCGTTAACCACCCACCCCCATATAGCGCCGGGGTTACAGAAGAAGTAGAGTTATATTTTAACTACCCTTCTGTGCCTTCATGGCAGGCTATAGGGCGAACTTTACCTTTGTTTTCTTTAAGTAAGAAGGGAAACCCGTCATCTGTAATACGTGCGTCATTAAGAACGGTCTTTTAATTCCCTTGGTTGCAGTCATGTTAATCTCATATTCTACTGCACATGCACACCAAAAGGAGCAATTTAGAATAATTATTTAACAGAAGTGTTGTGTCAGATGTACCACACAATTTTCTTATTTATTATTTCGATATTTAAGGTATTTTAATTTAAAAAATTCCCGTTAATAGCGACAAAAATTCATTTAAACCATACAAGATTTGGCTGTCCGTTATTGTAATTAACAATATACTACTTGTAAAGTCTTTGTCCCGTATATGTATGTATAGCCTGTGCTTGATGGTTGCTCGTGAATAAGCCAAAACATGGGGCTCCCTCGACAATAAAATTGTTGTCGAAATATATTTGTGATCCACAGTCCTTTTGTTCATCTGTTGACATTTAGAACAATTCTTAGACCCATCAGTCTGTTGTGTCGGTTACACTCAAGAGCTGTATATGACCGGCACCCAGGTGGCGTCTCGGCCGGTGTGCTGTCTTCTGTCCTTTCAGATAGAGTTTTGAAACCGACACGGCATCCTTCGCGAGAATTACTGCGTTCTGCCTCTGTCTGTTATCGTATGTGCGTGTATTATTATTTGACATGTCCAGTTAAAACGTAGTATTTAAGGTGGTTTTGGGGTAGGTGAGATCTGCCCTCTGTTGGGTGCCGCAGGTGTCGCAACTTGGAGGACATCAGTCGTATATTCACCGCCATTATAACCTGAAATCTGTGGGCCGGGTAGCTCAGTCGGTATAGCGAATAACTACGGGGTGGACGGTCCGGGATCGAATCCCCGTGGGGACGAGTTTTTCCGCCCGTCCAGACCGGTCCTGGGGCCCACCCAGCCTCCTGTAAAATGGGTACCGGCTCTTTCCCGGGGGTAAAGTGCAGCCGGGGCGTGCTGCTGACCACTCACCCCCTTCTAGTGCCGCGGTTATGGAAGAGTAGAGGTATACCTCTACCCACCCTCTGGGCCAAACCGGGCCTCTAACGAGATCACTTTACATTTTACCTTTACCTTCTTTATAACCTGAAATCTCACTTGATTTGTTGTGTTTTTCTCTTAACGAAGTTCTGGCCTCTGAGCCACCAAACTACTCTCTTTGTACTTCTTTTTAACTTGCCAGAGTTTAGAAGTGGATATTTCTTTTTGCCCGAAGTACCGGTTAGCGTAACATCTCTTGCATACTGTTTAGCGGTTGAAGTTTAGAAGTGGGGGTGGATTGGTGGGAGGGGTGAGACGGCGTTCTCTCTTGGGACCCAGACTTCTGACTTTATCTACCTCCCATCTTGTGGTCATGTACTAGGTTCTGGGTTCCGTACGTACTACTGAGCTCTTCACAATGTCGGGCAGCTCAGAACGTGAGCTCACTGCTAACGTGGACATTGTCCTCTCGCGAAGTAGAGCTGCTAGAAACCACGCCTCAAACAAGAATTTACGAATGCCGAAGCCTACCTACATTGTGTTTCGGCATTAAGGGCGCTGCTTCAGAAAGTGTTCTTGAAGGGCAGTTGGCTTCGTTTGGAAGCGTAACTAGGGTTATAAATAAAACAGAGTTGTGGAATGGGTAAAAGGTCAAGGTAAGTTTGCCTCTGTGCACCGCATCAAGGCTTGTGGAAGGGCGTTCGTGTAGCTCTAATTATTCTTAGCCAATACAAGCGGTTTAATAAATTTGAAGGTTTGTATGTGGTGTGTGTGTGTATGCAATGGGGAGGGTGCTACCACCGTCACAACCCGAAAATAATCGGAAGGTAGTCCCAATAAAACTAGGACTTTGTCCAACAAGAGCAGTAGCAATAGCATTATTTTCACGAGATGGGTATGTGGTCAGTTTCACGCCCCGTCTACTTCATACCCGCGGAAAGAATCCTGGGTTTCGTTGCTGGGTGGGCACTGGAACCGGTGTGGGTGTTTCATAAAAGAAATATATTTGTTGTCCCTCTCGATAATCTAACCACAATTCTGCAGACAACCAGCCCGAAGCCTGGTGGCGGCGACCAGTTCCGTCTGAATACAGATGGTCATCGGTGTTAATACTGTCGCACATCGATACAAGAAAGTGTAGTGCAAGGTTCAGGCAAAGGTGCCGTAATGCTTAATTAAGTACCACGCCATGGAAGGTGAAGTTGTGAAATTAAGTACCACACCACGGAAGCATATTTAACCTCGACCTGGATGGAGATGAGTAGTTAGGTTCACGCCCCGGCCGGTTTACGCCTAGGGAAAGGAGTTGAAGCCTCGGTGCCATGGTGGGCCCAGCATCCGGTCTGAAAGAGAGTATAAAATGACACATTCCAATACGTGCTGCACTAAGGAAAGGGTTACCATCATTTGATTATTGGTACGTCAGTGCAGTGGCGTAACGTGCAGCGTGCGTTGTGTTGGAGACGATTCATTGCTTTTCGTAAGAAAGATATACGTGACTCTGAATTACCCTTAATTGTCGGTATTCTGTAGTTTAACGACGTCAGTAATTCAAGACTAGTAGCACTGATTGGGTGTATGATAGTGGAAATGCCAATGCCAGTAGCCGCTCGGTCTAAGGCGCAGGTCTGCGGCCGCTCGCTTACTGAGGTTGCAGGTTCGAATCCCACCGGGTGCATGGATATCTGTTTTTCTGTGAGTGTTGTGTGTTGTCAGATAGAGGTCTCTGCGCCGGGCTGATCACTCGTCCAGAGAAGTACTACCGAGAGTGGTGTGTTGAGTGTGATCGTGAAGCTTTGATAATGAGGGGCCCTGGCCCACTAGTGGTTGTTGCGCCGTGGGAAAGCAAATGATTGGAAATCAACGTGGTTCAGTTTTACATCAACCTGGGGGCAATGAGGAAAACTTTAGGCAGGACAGTGGGTGGCCAGCCGAGGGTAGGAATCGACCATGTCAGGAGCATTACCGTTTGAAGCAGCTTGGTTGTTAGAAATAAGACAGGGTGACGTAACGGCTCGAACGCTTAAAAATAAGTAAAATTTCTAACATTTCCTACTGAGAAGATAGCTGCTTCACTTTTATGACGTCGTGTAATTTGGTAGAAATGTACCTACTTTTCAGACGAAACTGGCTGTCTCCGTAATTTGCCTTGATCTTGTATGAAGCAGTTCCTCGGAAACTTGCTGCATTCTTTTACCAGACTACACGGCGTTTCATCCCTTGAGGTGGCAGTCTTCATATTCACTGTAGAGAGAACAGCAAGTATTACACAACCATTTCTCACCCTGTGAGTTCATAGAATGATCATTTTGTAGAAGTTAGAACATAACTTGTCTCTTTTGGAGCCTCATGTCCCGCATTTCCGTGCTTCTCTGAAGGACAGTTTACATGATCATTATTTATAGTTATTATTATTGCTATTATTATTATTATTATTTATGGTTCTGATGCGAGTACGTGTTGATTAAAAGTAGTTGGACAGTTTTAAAAATATTCGTGTTATCGTCGATAAATACTGACCGTATAAAAGAAGTACTGACATTTGGACCATACGTGGTAACATTATAAAGGTAAAATTGAAGGTATAGTAAGTGTTCACCTCTAAAGGTAGTATAGACATTACGACAGATATTGACCTATAAGGCAGTATTGACAGTAGATAAATATTGATTCATAAAAGGAAGTATTGACAGTATGATAAATATTGGCCTTGAGAAGCCGTATTGACAATACGATAAATTTTGACGTATAAAGGAAATATTGACAGTACGATAAATATTGACGTATAAAGGAAGTATTAAAAGTACGATAAATTTTGACGTATAAAAGCAGTAGTGACGGTGCGATAAATATGGACATGTAAAGACGATATTGACAGTCCGAAATGTCAGTCTTGGTTGAGGCACCATTGAGAGTATTGCTCACAAAACGACATCCGTGAAAGGCTTCAGCAGTCAAAATTTAGGCGAAAGTTAAGTTCGCTGTATGGTGCTAGTGTAGATTAAAATCTTCAGGGGCAATACAATGTCGAGTGGTAAATAGTTGCTGGCTTTTGGCGGTGCTTGCTGCCTTCACCTTCACGGTCGTAGTGGTACCAGTAGGTACTGCATTCAAAATAAACATTGTTGAAAAAATATATATTGAAAATTTAAATTAGACATTGTTTTCATTATGTTAATGACAATAAATATTGACCATGAGGTGCCATTTGTGGGGCCTTACGTGTTATAAAGATTCTACAGCAAAACAGTATTTTACTACTGGAAAAAGAAACCTCTTGTTCCAATAGCAGTAATAAGAAAATCTCAAATTTATTACTGGGGTTTTATCCTTTCTCGTTTCTTATTAAAATGAAATATAAATACAAATGAAACATTGCTGGATTCTGCGATAAAAGAAACTGTCATGATACGGGCTTGTGGCAATCGATTTCCAGAAGATTGGAAGCGTTGTGCCTTTGGCTGTAAGGCAGGCACTGCTGCGCGATCTAATAGGATCTGCCCCTTTTTCCTTTTCTTCCTGCCATATAATCTACAGGACTTTCTCTGCACATATTGCTAAGTTGATTGAAGCCAGGATCGTATAGAATTCGCTACGTGATCAGGAATTTTGAAGTGGGGATATACCGAGAGTTCCGTTACAGGTTTCCCGTATTTACAGATACCTTGCTTAAGAAAACTGGGCTAGTTCATGAACTGTTATTGATAGTGAAGTCACGTTGTCCCATTAATTGGACTAAAATGTCCATAAATTTTAAGATCTTATGAATGAATACATTCTGAGAAAAAAAAATCAGCTTAAGTGTAATAATAGTTATTGTTATGAGTTTCTTATATTATTTAAAGACGCTTTTATTATCTTTTCTGGCTGTATGCATTCCTCACTTGAAACGTTGCCAGCAGAAGTGCAGAGCATATCCGGATGTTTCCGTTTTCAAGAATTCCATACGTAAGGCAAAAATACTCAAGAATTCTGGAGTATGCACAGCAATAAACATGTGGATTCTGATTTTCTGTTTGTAACAGCATGCAGTGTCATACATGAATACCAACGTACCGGATATTACATAACGGCCTTCATCTTCAGGTTAGAGGTATCCAACAGTTGCATTACCTAACGGTGTCGAAACTCTTCAGAGGACAATTTGGATTAGAGAGTATTTGTAGACTAAGGTAATGAGAATCTGAAGACAACCATCCCCAGTGCGGATTATGATAAAAAAAATTATAGCATGTGGAACCCTTCAACTCTCTGGGTAGCCTAATAACAAGTGTTGCAAGATGTACACTTGACATTAAACTTATGAATGCCATGGGAAAATCGGCATTAACCTTTTGACGCATAATGTCAACTATAGTGGTCGTACCGCACCGCTAACCTCTAAAGTTGCATTTTATATATTTATTCAACAAATATAGGTACTGAATATTTTAAACATGGTGTATACTCTCCGTTTTTTTCTCTT
>Ga0131853_10006183_pt1 | contig 21630 bp, 12 predicted proteins | sample TergutLab28metaG_FD_92764 | JGI IMG/M metagenome (GOLD analysis project Ga0131853, IMG submission 92764) | Labiotermes labralis P1 segment gut microbial communities from Petit-Saut dam, French Guiana - Lab288 P1 (version 2) (version 2) | ecosystem: Host-associated > Arthropoda: Insects >... | reverse complement strand
TTATGTGTTTTGTATTTATCTGAGAACAAACAGCGACTTGTGCCACTTACAGCATAAACTGATTGGTTTTTATAACCGAGATGAAAAGTGTTTACAGCGCGGTACGGACTAGGTCTTTAAATAGAGCGGTCTGCGCTTCGTCTTTAAAGGGTTAATATGTGATATCACTGTTATCAATAGTATTACATCACATAAAAGTAAATGTCTGCTAATTAAACCTGGTCTTAACTTTTGCGTGATGCACCAACAGTTTAACATTCAACAACTGTACGCTCTGCCCACACTGTATTTATGTGTTTTGTATTTATCTTAGAACAAACAGCGACTTGTGCCACTTACAGCATAAACTGACTGGTTTTATAACCGAGATTTCAAGGGATTTATTCGCTGTTTTGGTGTTTTGATTTTGCCCTGCATTCTTTCGTCGAGGCATGAACGTGCACTTCAGTTTTCTGAGCGTTGCTCTTAGACCTATCTCCGTACCAGCGACTTGTAGAGCTCCTGTTATGTGTTTGTTGGGCCCATGTCAATGTATACGTTACTGTATTTATGTAGTGACTAGGTTGCGATTTGGACTGCCCAGAGTTTGAATCCCGGTAGGGGGAAGAAGTTTTTCTCTTCGCCGAAAACGTTGGTTCTTTCCCGGGGGTAAAGGGACGTGGGCATGACGTTGACCACGCACGTCCGTCCATTGTCGAAGTTAAGAATGAGTGGGACTCAGACGCTTCACCCCTTCTGTTTTCTTGGTACGGACAAGTGAAACTTTACAGTTTATTTTTTATTGATTCTTTATTTCTCCTATAAACGTTTCGTGCCAGTTTTTAAACTAAACTACAGTTATTCAGTTTTCATTGCCTTACTGTTTTCTTGTTTAGGTTTCTACCTTCCACTTGTGTTAGTTCACGTGATTATGCATCGGCTTTCATCCTATTTCATGTTAACTCGGACTCCTGTACATCACTGAAACGTGGTGCTATCGAACCATTTCATCTGTCGCTTGATACTACTTCAATAGAACAAGGGGTACCAAAGTTCGGAAACCATAGACAACGTATCCCAGCACTGCGAATCCCACAGCGACCGAGCAGATATCGAGTAAAGCCAATATTCATTTGATATAATTCGAATTATCGTACAAGAAACAATCTGTTTCAATTCGGGGTGATATTTACAGCAGTAAATGCCAATTTTATGTTTCACGAAGCGCCAATTTCCAGACAGAGTTGACACTAGTCTTATCTACTGACAGCGTCGTTAAATAACGCGAAATAATACAGCAAGAATGACCATGAATTTGTAATTAGCAAAGAGTCCATGTTCCTATATGTGAGCTGTCGTGCAGCGCAAAGCCACGTCTTCAATGTTTGATCGGCAAAGCCGAACGCGGTCGATGCCGCGAGGGTGTAGGCTCGTAGCCCATGTTTTTCCTCCATTAGTAGATTGTGTGCCTAGAGACGCCATGTTCTCCCGGCACGAGATTGCATCGACTTGCTTACCATAGCAAAGGCACAGGTGAGATATACACTTACAAGCTGACAGGTGGGACCTGCACTTATGAACTGGCAGGTGGGACTTAACGATTACGAACTGACATGTGGCCTACACGTACGAACTGACAGGTGGGGCCTATACTTATGAACTGACAGGTTGGGCCTACATGTATGAACTGACAGGTGGGGCCTACACTATGAATTGACAAGTGGAGTCTACACTTTTGAACTGAAAGGTGGGACCTATGCTTATGAACTGACAGGTGGGACCTATGCTTATGAACTGACAGGTGGGACCTTCACTTATGAACTGATAGGTGGGGCCTACACTGTGAACTGACAAGTGGAGTCTACACTTTTGAACTGAAAGGTGGGACCTACGCTTATGAACTGACAGGTGGGACCTTCACTTATGAACTGATAGGTGGGGCCTACATTTATGAACTGACAGGTGGGATCTACGCATATAAACTGTCTTCTGTGGTTTATCTTAACTGTGTAGCCAGTAACGCACACTGTAGACTATATATCGTGGAATTATGGAACAATTTATTGATGAGTAATGAACTGAATAAATTTTAATGACCAAGTTTGACATATTAGGCCGGCGTTTGCCTGGAGGGACTGAGGAAAGGAACGAATAGTCGCAGTGTGGTAAGGCGGTATACCGGTGGAATTCGAAATGGTCATCTCACAAGTTGGATTTGCACATAGCAGCGTTACCATTGCAGCCAACTTATTAGATGGTGTGTCTTTTTGTTTTACAAAGTTCTGTTCGACGGCCGCCCCACAAATTAAGTCAAAGTAAATGCAAAAGCTTTGTATAACCTGACACTCATAGTTCCTGCAGTCATGAATGTGAAATTTGCATATCAAACTCTCTATGACGCCATAATAACTTACACTGTGTGCACGCTTGATCTCGTATGCTGTACTCTGTGTACGCTGTATGTTAAGCCAATACACACTCTGGCTTGGGTACAAAGACGCACTTGAATCCTTAAAGTACTGTGTTTGTATGTACTGTCTGCTTTATTATTAAGGCTCTGTACATTTCGCCGACATTATGTACTTGTTTATGGGTTTGGTATAATTGTCGGAAAAAACAACGATGATTTCTCTAACGACATTAACCACTTATACGTGTGTTTACTATGCGGTAGAAACTGAAATTTTGAAATAATATTTGGAGGAATATGATGCTTTAAAAGTTCTGCTGAATAGGTCAATAGAAGCAGTAATTTCCAGGCAGGTATTCAGAAGGTTCCGATTCTAATCTGTCGAAATAGCGGCTATCCCAACACACGTTTTGTGTGGTGTTTACTCGGGCACACCAGACGAGTTCCAGATTAATATTGGTACGAAGGTGTTGGAAGTTCTAGGTCACAGGTGGTTCCTGCACAGTCATAAAACGAACAATTTATTCATTGTACACGTTTCGTTTCATAAATATAAACATTTTGTGCGTGCGGTACAGAATTCGAAAACAAACCTAATTGGTTGATTTAAACATTGTAGTACTAATTTAAGGTTGTCGTCTGCAGCGCATGAAATTCTACATAAGAAAGGAATTTTTTAATTCCAAAGAGAACCATTTTTCATACAGTGTCATTTCTGCCTGCAGAAGCAATTTGCAACTCAACTGTCACGTTTAGGACTTCCAGAAGCGGCTGCTTTTGAAGTTTGTAGTCTCTTGCGCTGTATTATCTTACATAAAAAGACAGTTTTGATACTTTGCGGTATATTTGAAGTCTGTATGAGAGACAGCGTGTACGGAGGAGGTTTCTATGCGAGATCTACTTTGCGGGTTTTCCGTTCTGTATGCCTGTTGCATAGCTTTCATAGTCTGAAGCAATCTAATTTTCTTCAGATGCTTGGAGAAATGGAGCGAGTGATAGAATGAATGAGCGAGCCACTGGAGTGACTGAGTGAAATAGAATGTTACGAGTGATGAGACACGTGAAGGGGAAGTAGTAGTGACATAGGGAGAGACTGACTCGCTAGTCGAATGAAGGACGAAATTAGTGATTAAAGGTGATACGGAGTGACTGAACAAAGATAAGCGGTTGCGTTAATGAAGTAGGGAGTGACGAGGTACGTCTTCGAGGAAAAGACGACAGCATTGCTGAAGTGATGAGTGGAGGAAGGGATTGAGTGTGGAAGAGTGAAGATACAGCTAGATGAAAGTGAAGGTGCGGCAAAATGAGTAACGATTGAGTGGATAAAAGAGTAGGGTGGTTGATCGAATGGTTCTAAGGAGTGGCTGAATGAAGGAGTGACAGGATGTATTTATGGATGGAGTGAACAAGTGAGTGAAGGAGTGGCTGAATGTGGTGGAGAGTGAACTGAATGAATGAAGGAATCTGGTGAAGGTATTTCTGGGTCGGGAATTGAGTGAGCGGGTGTCTGGGTTTGCGAGGGAACTGATGAGTGAGTGCGTGGCTGAACGAGTGAGTGAGGGACCGAAGTAGTGAAGAAGTGACTGCGTGAGTGTGACTGAAACAACAGTAACCTCCGTCCCTTTTCGATTCCATTCGAATTCTCAGCGGTCTGTCAAGGGACCGACTTGACTGATGTCTTATTCTGCGTAGCGCTCTGATCGAACCGCTTAGATCCGCTGGAGATAAACCCCGCTCAGAGCAAGTCATAATCGAAATTTCAATGGAACAGAGTCCTTGTTGAGAAGGTAGTAACATTTCAGCTGGTCGGGTAATTTCCCGAATTTCATGAAACTTGGTGGTTCATTACCGCATTTACAAGAGCCTGCCATCTTTCTCTGTCCTGAGCAAGAAGAATCCAGTCCATGCTTCCCCAATCCCAATTCTTTAACATCCAATTTAATATTACCTTCCCTTATACGTGTTACGTGTTGGGCTTATGGTCCTTTGTTGTTATTAAACTCCATGAAGATGGCATCTTGGTGCCAATACATGTAGCAATTGGCACTTAACATGAAGCGTGTTTTATGATTTGTGTTTTAGTGCATTTTACCAAGTGCATTTTGTTGGTTATTATATTGAATGCAAGAAAGTGAACGTATGAATAACATAACCTGTACCTTTTGACATCTCCATAACACAACATAACAACATGGGCTACACCTGTCCTCCCACACTGCTACCAGGAAGAACTAGCATTTGGGTAGGAAGAAGCTCATGACGTCGCATTAGCTCTTTAAAGTACATATACTTAGCACCTGCTGTAACTTTCTGGCCGTGGATATGTTTGTGTGCATCATATATTTGTCAAAATGTACGGCGGTTATTTACCTAAATAGAACTTTTGGTCTTTGTAATGGACATGAGGCGTATTTACTGTGATGTAAGTACTAAGTTTGGAATAAGAATTACTGGCGCTTCAGCAAGGGCACGGTAAGAATCCCTTCGATCGACACACGCTCTCTATTTTTGTCCAGTTCTGTTTCCCCTTCCTGCAAGCCCCCCCCCCTCCAGTCATCAAGCCATTCTGCGCACAAATGTTAGCTGTGATGACCACTTGGATAACCTGCGCTAACGATAAGCACTGTTGGGTGGTTGACTTCCCTAGCCGGGGCTGGCGGTAAAGGTTGTGGTAGATAGCAAAGGGGAGGCGACTAGGGCCCCAGTCTTCATCGTGCATGGGACTTCATCCCGTGACCTCAGTGTAGGGGCAGTTTGAAAGGATTAAACCCTAGGAGCTTTGCTGCTGCCTGTTGCAGGCACTGCTTCTTTGAGATCGAGACGTTTCCGGTGGTAAGTCGCGACCAGGAGACGAACGTCGTGACTGGTTTGTAGACGCCTTCGCAAGGTTGAGAAAAACAGCTGTGGACCCGCCCGCCCGCCCGCATGGAAGAACTCGGCTTCCGCTGGACGGATTTTCCTGAAAATTTTTATTAGGGAGCTTTACGAAAATCTGTAGAGACAAGTTTGGTTGAAATCGGTCAAAACAACAGGCACATTACATGAAGACCTACTAAACGTACGAATACTGTGTTTAGTAGCTGTATCGTCGTGTCCTTCGATAGTAATCGACCCTGATCGATACTGATGTGCCTTATTTCTTCATGCGTTGAACACGATGCGCAATTAAGGAAAATAAAAATGGGCAGTGACAGTGTTTAATTTTGGTTGTGTTTAGGAATATGAAATTTGATGGACAAATAATGAATATGCATGCAATAGTGTACGAAATATTGCTAGAATTCGGCAATTACAAAACTTTCGATTGGGTGTATATGAGAGGTTATGTATGACCAGTGAGTGTAAAACAAAACGTAGACGTGTATTTACACAAAGCGTGAATAACAGCGGAATGTGTGACCACAGTGGATTAAATTGTCTAGGCAGCAAATATCCGAACGTGACTCAGCGTTGGGTTAGGCCTGTACGTTTATCTCTTGTCTGGCAGACGCTGGGCTAATAGCTACGAACAGCCGCAACTGCTTTCGTTCACATCCTTTCCAATGCACCTGTCTCAGTCCTATCATTCGTTGCTATATAGCCTATTTAAGTATAAAAAGCGTCACAAAACCCCTAAATATCGGCATTTGACCATACTGCAGTACCTTCTTTGCCGTCAGTGTATTGGACGAAGTGGTGTGCAGCTTTTACTTCCCATGTGCAAACTACATGTCCTGCGTTTCTCGTCGTCTTTGATTTAATTGTCCTGTCACTGTCAGAGAGTTCACTTGGCAAGTGCATCCTTGGTGCGGTGTTGCTACAATAGGGAAAGGTAGCTCAGTCGTTATACTGTGCAGGCCACCGACTGGACGACAGCGGAATGGCTTTGCTTCTCGTCAGACATTGAAGTTTTTCTTTCCTTCAAAACGGTCCATACCGATTCTGAGACTCATACACCCTCCTTTCGAGTGACTAATGGAAATGCTTTCCCCTAGGGTAAAGCGGCCGGGTCGGGAAGCTGACCATTCGTCTCCATCTAGTTCGGAGTTTAAGAAGGCATGAAACTGCACTTTTAGTCCAGCTTGTGCCTTTGTGGTGTGGTGCTTAATTAACCACATGGACGGCTTTACCGATCCCTGTTGGTAGGATTCGGTGCTGTTTTTGTGGAGTGTTAGTATATCGTCAGTTTATTTTTCGTGAGCCCTCCTTTCGCTGCTTGATGCGTTGCACTCTTTTAAATTGTTGCCCTCGTGATGCAATTTTTGAAGCAGGATTCGGCCCCTAAATTTGCAACCAGGCAAACAAATTGTTGTTTTGTGTGTGTGTATGTGTGTGTGTGTGTGTGTGTGTGTGTGTGTGTGTGTGAGAGAGAGAGAGAGAAAGTAATCATCAGGCATGGTGGTTTCACTGACGCATCACTCTGATATTAGGGAAATCTGTTCGAATGTGGTGCCTGATTGAAATGTATCATGTTGTGCGCCTATGCCCTCAAGGACAATAATCACTGCGTTCCTCATTCAGTTAACGTTCTGAAGCTTTCAGTTCATCTAATACTATTTAAAAATTCAATTAGTGATTCCCCGAAACACACTGCATCTCCATTACAGGCGGGTAACGTGGCTTGAGGAAATAATTATTCTGAGAAGCATAAGAAACACGCGCACACACAGTTTGTGAGCAGCGTGCGGAGTTTTGTAAATCATACAGCACCAATTGTGTACGTTTAATAATAATCACTGTGCTTGAAAGGATTATTTCCGCTTTTCAGTCGCAGTTTGACAATAATACGAATACAAGCTACAATACAGTTATGCTGTACCGTGTTTGTTTTATGACGTATGTATTTAGTATTCGCGACGTTTCAGGAGTTGGATCCTTCACTGTTATCATTTCATAGTTGTCATTATAGTGCAAACGTATATCATTTGTTTTGTTTTTGAGCTTAGTGACTTGGGTTAGAATAAACTGTGCTACTAATGTAGAGGTATAATTGTCAAAGTATGTGCACATGAATGACTGTTGTTGCTGTATGCCAATTGTGGCCTTGTGGAATATTACTGTGTGTTGCGGGTAAAGGACCATGTCCTGAAGTTTCGAAGGAACGTAGCGCCTTCATCTTCAAGGGTTGGTACGGCCTAGAAAAATAAACAAACGTGGGAGACAGGTAAAAATATGCATGTTGCTACTAGTGCCGTGGTGAAACTGGCTGGCCTAGCCTTTCACATCTTTCACCAGTGCACCACAAGAACCATAAATTTTCACCTGCATCCCACATTTGATGGTTAATGTTCATTTACCTACCTCACATCGTAGCTTATCTGCACCAGCGTTATGGAAACCACGAAGCTCGATGCTTGATCGAATTCAGTTGAGTCTGAAATGTGCCCTGGCAGTTCAAAATGTCCGTCTGCTTTGCTCGTCTCGTGTGAGTTACAGACTGCCGGCCGGGCCGGGCCGGGCCGGGCCTTTGCTGCATGTCTGCGTCTGCACCTGGAACTGCCGTGTGTTTAGCTGTGCCAGTTAATTCAGCTTTCAGGAAGCTTAGGGTAGGCTACTTGTACATCTCACGGGAATAACTCGGTTCCGTTTGCTTTAAATAAGCCACGCGTGTTGTTTATTTTATAAGCAAGAGGGCTGTGTATGTTGTACGAAATTCTCAGTACAGTACAGTGCAGTACATATGTGTCGACACGAAATTGTGATTTACGTGGGAAAAGTTTGCGTTTCATTGCAGTATACAGAATTATACCAATAGAATGTCTTATTCTGTTTTTTCGATTTAAATTTGTAATCTGCTCCTCAGTAATTTATTTGATGTATAAGATTTGGTTTTCTCACGGTGGTGAATGCGAAGATTACCGTCTTTTGGGATGTGACGCCATTAAAAAAGTTTATGTTCTTCCGCTTCCCACTGGCTCGCTCGCCGTCTTGTTTTTTTTCTCTCTCTGTCATTAACCATGTTTTCCCGAGCGACTGATCTTCCACCCTGGAGGTATATCAAGCAATTTATTTCGAAACGTCTGCCAAACTGCATGGCGTCGCCTCACGGAACTCTGTAATCTTCAGTCAGTATGTGTTGAATGTGTATGTTACGTAGTAATTAAGACTGTATAGGCTCATAAATGTCAGTGTGAGCGATGAGTGTGGGCGTTGCGATTCTTATATAGCCTGCTGTATATCAGGCGGCGACTCTCATGAATGAAGTTATGTAAACATTTTTTGTTTCCGGTACGAACCACTGGTGCAACTCATAACTTCGATATGCCACTGTATTTAGTAGAGTGGCGCGAATTTCATGCTCTGTATTAGTAAGTTTGTTAAATTACATGCGGTTTAGCCTATTTCGTTTCAGTATACCATAACGAAGGCGACCCCAGTTGCCGCGCGGTTTATGGCGTGGGTTTACGGCTCTTCGCTTGATGGAATTGCGGGTTCGAAACCCGCCGGAGGCATGGGTGCCTGTCTTTTGAGAGGGTTGTGTGTTGTCAGGTAGGAGGTCTCTGCGACGGTCGATCACTCGTCCAGAGGAGTTCTACCGGGTGTAGTAATAAGTGTGATTGCGAAGCCACGACAATGAGGAGGTCCTGACCCACTGTGGGTTGTCGCGCCTTGAGGGAAAAATACCAGAACGCATGAATGTCTCTAGTTGGTTACTTATCTAGTGTCTTAATTCGAGTTAACTAGTTCCTAGTGTCTGATTTTATTTGTTTGTAGTTTATTTGAACGACGATGCTGGTGACGCATTATATGCCGTCCAGCGAGTGAATGGTATGAGCAATAATTTGAAAGTAATGTGGAAAGGAGCGGTCGTGGCCTGTTCTAGTCTAACATCCAGCCATGTGCCCGGAGGGACTGAGGAAACCGGCGGTAAATCAGTTAGTCGGTATCTCCATGGAGATTATCTTATCTCACGAACAGAAATCAGAAGTGTTTACCTTTTGAACCACCGTACTTGGTGGATCAAATACCCATGGCCGTATAAGTCACGTGTCGTATTACGTTGGCAACATTCTGGTTTTGCTAAAAATATTCGTGGTGTCTTTTGGTATTGTCATGTGTTCATTACAGGGATCGGTCGCAGAATTGTGCGAACCAGAGGTGGTTTATACCTGTGTTTTTAATTTTGTACATAATTTCATTCTTGGGGGTTTCGCTAGTAATTTGTGAGATCAGTTTTATTGTATCACGCTTGGTTTAACTTTATGACTAAATTTCAGTATATTAATAATATGCATTGTATTGTTTGTGCTTTGTGCTCGTCTGACGTTATGATTGTTCATCTTGTCTGCAGCACTGTCTGATTCTATCTGCTCGCCAATCTTATATCATCTTCGGACATATCTGAAAGGTAACCAAGTTATAACGATGCTGCGCATTTTGCTTTCTAGAAATCAGAGAGCTTTTTCTTCCATTCACTTACTACCTGTCTTCCTGCACTTTAACTGCATGGGGTGAGATTAACTGACTTGGTAGCGCATCAGGATCTAATCACACAGGTGTGGGAGAGATTATCTAACAGCTCACATATTCTTCGTCTTTGTAACATATTAAATTTCACCAGTGACATGCACCTCCGTCTGCTTAGAAAGGAACAAGCCGCTAAATGTTTGTGTATCGAAACAATGGTGGCGTATTCACTCCTTCAGTGACAACACAGCATAAAGTCCCTTCGGTTAAATTTTGTATAAAGCTGTAAAGCTTGCAGAAAAAGTGTACCGGAATATTCGTAAAAGTATTTCATTTTTCTTCACATCTTTTCATCGCAACATTCTTCATCCTGAAATATATGTAGATACCAATGCAAGCGATCGGCACAGAAAGGCCTGTGGGTCTGTTGTTGTTAGTTATAATACGTGCTGACGTGCATCGACAAATTTTAGTAAAAACTTATATTACTAAAGAGGTTACAGAGGACATACGGGTAGGATGAAGCTAATAAGATAACTTGTACGGCGTTTAGTTGCGAATGCGCCAAAAGCGTTGGCAGTGGTTCAGATGAAATCATAAAAGTGGACGAACTATGGCCAGCTTCAGAACCTTCGCGCTGCTGGTCTGATGTTGTTTGCTTGACTGTAGCATCCTGCAGTCTCACCAGCTCTGCATGTAACTGCACCGTTTTCGCATTCAGTCATGTGTGCAAGTGCACGGACCTAAGTCACGTGTAACATGATTGCCTGGCAGAAGTCTGAATTGTAATGGGGAGGAAGTTATTTCGAGAAGGATTTTGAAAACGTGTACAACAGAACATAAGTACATTCAGTTACGTACGTACTCATTCTGTAGTCTGTCTTGAGATAGGTCCGTAGACTCTTTCAAAGCGAGTTCTCCACAGTGTGCGAGATAATGCCTCTTCTCACATTCCCGTATCTTCCCTGTTTAGGTCATCCATTACCAAGATGTGACCAGCCCAGTTAGCCTTCTTTCGTTTTATTGTGTGTAGGATGTTCCTTCCCTCCTTGACTCTGTGTTACACTTTTATTTTTTCACACGATCCGTCCAACTGATTTTCTCCGTCCTTCTCAAGCACCACTTTTGAAGACTTTGTATATATTTCCGACCTACTTTCCGAAGTGCTCAGGTTTCAGCACCCTACAAAGCTGTGCTCCAAATGTAGCTTCTTCCTCAAAATTAAGTTTAATTGCTAATAAAAAGAGCCTGCTGCTTGTTGATTGCCGCTTTTGCCATGGCAGTTCTGGGTGTGATTTCACGTGTACCCTTATGGTTTAAATCAGTTTAGGTACTACACCCAAAAATATTCATCTGATAAAATTTTGATTCCGTCATTGCTTAAAATTGTTTTTCAACATATTTCGGAGGTTTGGTAATGAAGGATTCCAAAAAATTATCTTGTTGGTTTCGAAAGTGTTTGTCAGTCCGCATGTGTCATCTCAAGAACGGGGGAGCATTAGTCTTACAGAATTTTTGTTGTGGGGTTTTACTGCAGTTTGTCCACACTTGTACACACAAGTTACATGAAGACGTGCGCGCTTTCCTGCTCGCATCTTAAGCATAACCAAATGGATAATTTCTGGAAGGGAAAATATTTCGATAAGAAATTGGAGAGAGATGAATGAAACACACAGTTCCTGTCCGAATCACACTGTTTAGGGGCAACACAGCGAAAATGCTCAGATGTTACTGTGCGCACTTTTTCTAACGTTTTAAACAATATATTTTTTTTCGTATTCTTGGAAAAATTTTGTGGGAGGAATTTAAATATGCAACCGCAGGTATTGTAAATAAATCCTTGACTGAGATATTATAGTTTGTAGCGAACATTATGGATTGGTTATTTAATAATTAGCCTATCAGCCGGATTAATCTACGGCACAGAAAGCTGAATATAATGCCAGCTTGCAGTAATTTGGTCCTGCGTGTCATTGGACACTTTGAATCCTAACATACAATTGCATCCTGTCAGTGGGGATTAGAAAATTCGCCAGCAATTACTGGCACAGTTTGTAAGACTTCAAGCTTGCACGGAGACCAGAAGGGATAAAACCTTCCCGTGCTGTAAGCCACGTCAGTTCGGACTGAGACACGTTCTGGCCTCATCATTCCCTAATGATGGAGACACGGCATGTTTTTGAAACTAACTACGGACTAATGGGAGTCGAAGCCCCAGGGGAATTTTGCTGCATAGAATTAAATTAAAACTGTGATATTAATTCTAGAATATTCACTGCTTGTGGATTGTGGAGACAAGCAGTGAACGGTTCGTATTCTGCACGTGACAGCACATGGTAATCAGTTGGTGTAACGAAGTAGAATACATTTTCGTACGTCATGAGCCTTGGAAGAAGTTACGTCTGCGTAGTTGGCTTGTAATCTTTTCATTCTTCTTTGCTGGGTTAGTTGGTTCGGGTTTCGGGATATCTTGTCACAGCTCATTCTTTCAGAGTAATCTTTCATATTGTTGTAATGTGCATACTAAATACATTAACTCCTTTAAGGATTACAGTTAATTTGCTTCTATTAATTTTACATATAACGCAAATTATTTAATGAAGGTGCCCGAGGGACAGTGAGACATCCTAGTATGTTTAGACTGTGGCATAATTTTATGTTACAGTTACGAAATTGCGGGAGCACTGGGACGAGACGAACTCGAAGGTGATGCAGAGGAAGACGCAGTTGGATGCAATGCTTACAGACAGTCAACGGTACGAGAGCAAGCGGCTGGAAGTGGAAGCTTGGCTGGGGCGGATGGAGACTCGACTCGAGCGGATGGGAGCGGTGGGTCATACCGCGGACGTGTTGGAGGCACAGCTGAGGGAACAAAAGGTACAAGAAATTGCTCAGCGTTAGTTACATCTGTAGCCAGTTGCATGCACTGTTTAACCCAGTGGTTACAATAGTGTACCACTTGCCTTGACGGAGAGACGTGTTGCATTCTCTCACAGGATGTTTTGATGTGCATCATTTGATTCTCACGGTAAGTAGCGATTATTTCCCTGAACGGAGTCAGCTGATTGGTTTTGTAATGAAGACTGGCAGTTTTTATTGGGCGGACGGAATTCACTCTTTGAATATAATTCGTACAGTTTTATGCCTCAAATTCGATGGAAGTACCGATTTCGACCCGAGTTTAGTAACTCGACAGCGTTTTTCCTCTGCATTATTCTCAGAACAGTCCACTTCCAACAGCTGCCCTTCGTAACGTCTCGACACCAGTTCCAGAGCCGAGATTTTGTTGATTATACAGCTGTACACCCAACTACTACGTCCAGTCCCAAGACATATCATAGACCTTTCCCACGAAGTGTGAAGACGGCGATAGCCTGAATCCGAACAAAGTTACTGAAGTGCAGTGTGCCTATCCTCCCACCATATGCGTCTGTGGCAGGGTGTTTGGCACAAGAATGTTTTATCTTGTCGGTGCATCTGGAATGCACTGTTTACTGGTGTAAGAACTGTTTGTCTAACAACTGTAATCTAGGAATACGCTGTATACTAGCAGCATCGTTCCTGGTTCTTCTGTTTTCAGTAGTAAATCTGATTGAAATGGCATTGTTGCTACCTTGTGGACGCAAACAAGTTTACAGTTTTGGCGTAAAGAGACATGTGGTACCAAAAATAGTGCAGCTATAAATAATCATACACAATCAGTTATATGGTAGGAAATGGGGTTTTTTGTTCAGTGAACGCCGCATCGTGGCCCAGCTTTTATTTCCGGGCTGCTAAGAGGCGTGGAAACTTTCATACACCTTCCACGGGAGTCCCTCACAATTAATTATAGGCATGTAAAATGCCGTACTTTCTGGCGAGTGTGTCATATAAAATTATGCTGTCACAACCACCACCACCACCACCACCACCACCACCACCACCAGCACTATTTTGTCTTCATCATCAGTAACAGGAAGTCTGTTGTAGCGACTGCAACTACGAAGTGGAGCTAGCACAATGATGCTGATTACACCCTCAAATTTCCCGCCCATCTAAACGCTAAACTTCCTTTTACCTTGCTCGCATCAGCCGGCCCTTCGTTCACAAGGCTGCTTCAGATTCCAAATTGGATTTTGGTTGTGTTTGTGAAGTTCATTTTATACTTCAGTAAGTCATATTAGACTATGACACAAGGTTATTTGTGTATCTGTTGTTCCTTATGTGATAACCTACATATGTGACTAATGACAGGACTAACTGTCCTGCCGGTTAGACTAAACGACATGCACTGGAATGCAGGAGGGACCGAGACTGAATCCACAGTACTGGCGCCAGCCACTGCTGAGTTTCCATTGGTGCTCGGGGTGCAGTGACCACCTCACAATCACCGATCTTGAGATTGCAGTTCGAAAAGGGGCCCGTACCTAAGCCGATAGATAAACTTACTGTCGTTGTGACAGTACAGAGTCCTTCATGAAAGCTGTTAGTCGCCCTTCGTGTCAAACAAGCAGTATTTGTAGATGTGTTCGCTGGACCCTGTTATGAAATTATGAACCTTGCTTTAACGTTTCTTAGCAATAAGATAGTCACCAGTTCAGGCATCTTTGGGGCCTTGGGCGATCAGTTACAGTGGTCGCGGGCTCGAATCCCCACCGGAGGTATTTTGCTGTTATATGTGTTATCGTCTAACGATGAATGCCTTGACCCCTCATTCAGTGAAATGTGTCCCCTATTTCAAAGGTTTTGGATAATCTTTACTACGAAGAGGCTTGTTACTGGACGCTCGTCAGTCAGGGGTAAAGTAGCCTAGGCATGAAGTTCAGCGCTAACCTCCATCCGTCCTGAGGTTTAAAACCAGTGGAAATGTACCTCCACTCTGCATACGTCTTAGGGTCGTGGTTCTTGATAAAGCACGGTACGGAGAAGGTTGGTGTAGTGCGAACGCTCTACATTCGTGGCGTGCCTGGCTCGAATCTCGGACCGCCTTGTATTGTCACTGAGGTTCTTCGTCGTTTTCTTCGGTCTCTGTAGGCATATTCTGGAATAGTACCTCAGCTAGGCCGTACTGTGCATCACGTAGTCTGTTTTGCGACAGGTCCATAGCCTCTTCCAAATCGAGTTCTCCACAGAGTGCGATCTATTGCTTCCTCTTTCAGTTTCCAGTTTTCTCTCGTTTCCTTAAGGTCATCCAGCAGCTGCTTACGTCTTCTTCCTTATCTTCCCGTCATGTCTATTCTTCTCTTTATCTTTCCTTCATCAATATGTTTTAGACGGTAGTTTCTACGCAAGACGTGACCTTGCCATTTAGACTTCCTTCATTTTATTGTATGTGGGATGTCCCTTTCCTCCTTGTTTGTTTGTAGTACTTCGTCATTTTTCACATGATCGGTACAGCTTACCTCCGTACTTTTCCAACACGATATTATTTCTGATGTATCCAAGTTTCAGCACCACACAAAACCACCACAACCTATTTCCAAAGCCATTCCAGTCTGTCGTTCTTCAGTCGTTCTTTCGTCTGATAGTCAAATGAAACGCCAAAAGATTAAGCACGTGGGGGAGCTTGACCTTGCACCAGCAGTCAAGGAGGACAAGCCTAGGACCAGACTTCGGTAGCAGTGAAGATGAGTTTAGGTAGGCCACCTAAAGGTGTGTTATCTGTACTGTGTTCAAGCACTGTGTGGGACGCTGTACATTATGGCCGTGTGTTTGTGGTAGCTTAGGACAGTTGGGTCACTTACTACAGCTGGTTGTGTGGTATCATTCTCGCATGCCATATCACGAAATTTGGACTATCATACCAACGTTTACGACCATTGTTGTTAAAGGCTGTCTTGCTGTTTGTGTGACCACTTTAAGGAAGATTCTGAGGGCTGATCACTGCCCTCTCCGTGTGTCTGGAGTACAGTGGCCGCAGCATGTAGCTCTTCTCTCACCTGTCTCTAATACCAAAGTTAATAATACCTGGATCGTTGCCTCCACGCCACCTGGTTTCTTTATGTCGCAGTGGGAAGGCTAGGGAAAACTGTGTCTTGATATTTATCTTTCTGCCAGCACTGCTGGAGGAAGTGATCTGTATGCGCTTAGGTATCGTTCTGTCACTGATATACAGGACACAACGAAACCACGAAGAGTTATTACAGTCGGCCTGCAGGTCAAGAATGGGCTCCCAGTCCTCTCGAATGCAAGTCAGCTGTGATAACTGCTTCAGTGCGACCGAGTAAATTCCGTGAAAACAGGTTCGCCGGTGTGCTTGTTGTGAGTTCAACCGAAATCCTGTCGAATGTGAAGCAGGTGTGGTAGAAAATCAACCACGAACGAAGAACTCTATGGGAACGTAACAGAGGAGGGCTTTCCATGCCCATAATCGAACTAGAGTCAATACGATACGAAACGGGAGTGCTAAGTACCCAATGGCAACTAAGGAGAAACATGAAAATTTCTCAGAATGGGGAACTTTCGGATCAAAACTGAACAGAATTCTGGTAGTCCAAACCATTCAGCTGAGGCTGAGTCAGTTGTCGAAGATCTGTTAGAATATGCTTCGTCGTGGCTGGGAGTCGAAGCATTGTTCTCCCACATACAAAGCAGAGATGTTAACCTCTCAGCCCTGACCTTCTAAATCTTAGTGGGTTAATCTCCAATGTTTCTGTTCAACTTGGCAGTAGCTTTCCAATTTCTAACCAGACAGTATGAGGAGCTGCATATCTCATACTTGCTCTGTGTATTATAAGGATGGACAAATCAAGGATTGTGGAATTTGTCAGCATACAGAAAGCACGGGAAGTGCATAAATTCATGCAAAATTTTAGCTGGGGAACCTAAATTGGAGGAACCACTTGGGTGATTGATGGAAAGATATTATTATAATGGAGTTTCAAACATCGAGTGGAAAGGATTTGTGTGACCTGGGTAAGGTCCATTAAAAAGCTGTTGTGATCATGGTAATGAACCTGAAAATTCTGTTAAAGGGGGTGAATTTCGAGAATGGATGAGTGATACTCAGGTTTTCAGCAAGGGCTCTGCTACATGGAATTAGTTGCTGATATGTATCGATATAATGTTTTGTTTGTTCAAAGAGGTATATCACGACTTTGTGTCAGTGGTTTTTCAAGTGACACTTCTAGCCTGAAGTACATTTACTATGGTGGATGGTCAGAATGGAGGCTAAATTTACTGGTATATTTCTTGAAGTCCTCCATCTGGGCAATTCATATGGTACTGTCAACACAGGTTCATTTTTCCGGTTACTCCTGGGAAGAGCACAGGACATCCATGAAGAGCTACCCTAAAATCCTTTTCTTCGCCAATTATTTTAAATTGACTCTGTATTGATCTTCTTGTGGAGATGCTTCAGCAAATGTTACCTTACTTGTAATTTTCCTTCTTCTACTTCTACTTCTGCTTTCAAATGAACAAGTTAAGGGGCTGTTGTTATGTATAACATTCTTTTGCCTTCAGGAAGTACTATAAAAGTTTTAAAGGTAAAGGTAAAATGATCCCGTTACAGGCCCGGTGTGGTCCAGAGGGTGGGTAGACGTTTAGATAGCTCTACTCTTCCATGACCGCGGCACTAGAAGGGGGTGAGTGGTCAGCAGCACGCCCCGGCCGCACTTTACCCCCGGGAAGTACCCGGGGCTGGGTGGGCCCTAGAGCCGGTCTGGACGGGCGGAAAATCTCGTCCCCACCGGGATTCGATCCCGGACCGTCTAGCCCGTAGTCAGTCGCTATACCGACTGAGCTTCCCGGCCCACACTAAAAGTATTCTTCATAAATAAGAAGTGTTTGCAAGGATTCCAGTCCAGTGCCTCCCTTTCTGCAGATTTATTGACTTCACTTTATCTGTGTCAAAGTCATTCCAGTTTTGTTTCTTTGATTTGCACTGAAATTTCTTCCTTCCCTCTTGTGCTCCTGTCCCTCCGATTGTACAGACTATAAACTCCCTTTCCAATGTACGGAAATAGATGAAGAGAAACCGACTTGTGTTGTACTTTACATGGCTGTGTCTCTAATAATGTACCAAAAAGTGGCACCATCTTTTTTCACAGTGAAAATCAAGACTCTGCGTTGACTGTGGTTGGCATGAGTGCAAAAGAAACAGGTGATAGCATCTGGTTCATGTTCTCGCTGCAAAACTATAAACCATTGGTGTGCCTCTTAGATTAAATAAACACAAAAGAGCAGACTACATTAAAGATTTCTAGAACAGTTTCTATGCATTGGAAGATTGATTGTTTGTTTGTATGTATATGGTTCTCAGTAGACTTGTTTGTTTGTGCGTGCGTGTGTGTGTGTGTGTAAATATGAACATTTGTCACAGATTGCACTAAGATTTGGTATTCTCATGGCAGTCCGGAGTATTTGACATGGCATTTATTGGGATATGACGCTTTGTAGCGTGGTAGGTGAATATCAGACTGCGTGGTGTCGCATACTAGAAGACTGTAGTTGTATCGCTACGTGTACGTACTTCAGGAAATGATGTATTTGTGGCTGCTTGTCTCTAAAGCTGAGGTAGATTTGTTTTGAGGGAGGTAATATATATTACCGACATTGGATGCTTGTGAATCTGTTTAAATGATAAGGGAGGTGGCGAAAAATTATTAATGTTTTCCACAAATATAAATTGACTGTAGATTGGCGTGCTCCCTTTCTGTGTTTGAAGACGTAATGACAGCAGTTATCGGTAACTTTCAGTTCCTTTCCATGCGATGGCATCGGTCTGTCACGTTTCATGGTTTTTGTAAGCCCCCCATTCCCATCTACCATTTGCCTCTTGGCACCCCATTGTTCAAATTCATTATGAAAATTCTCACACCACATAGTGATAGTGCGCGTAGATCAATTCCACGACGTAATACATAATGTAATTTTAAAAAATAAGTAATATTACTCTGATATCTACTAGAATGATGATTCATGGAAACCTAGCGCCAGTTTACAGAGTGATCGGAAAGTCGCACAACCCTAAGTTTTATATTTAGTGCTAACTAGTAATGAGTGTGATGAAGGTGAATTGCTAGACGAATATGTTGGTATGACCCTGCAGAAGCTGCGTAAGGGCAAGCATAGGTCACGTGACTTGCCGCCATCTCGTCAGTTGCTTTAAAACCGCGCGTCAACGGACGTGCTTTTGCACAAGCACAGCGATTTTTATTCTGGAAGAGTATTTTCAGTGTCACTACTATTTTTTTGTGACTATTTAAGAGAAAAAGTGTTCAAAAAATCCAAATTCACATGATAAATTAAAACAGAACATCCAAAACTGTAACTTGAATATTAGGACTGTAACTCAACATAAGGTTGCTAGTAACATGCCGAAGAGAGTGAATGCATTACTGACCACATTGGACGTTTCGAGCACTTACTTTGAGATTGTAAGTGTATTTTCAATTGTAGAATAAAAATTTTAAATATATGGAGATTTTTAAATTTGGGTTGCACGACTTTTCAGTCACCATGTATAAACATTTTGTACCAGCCGAAACGTAGTTATCAACAGATACACCCAACATAGTACCGCACACAACGTATTAAACAAACAACATTTTCTAGTAACGACAAGAAACAAACACAACCAAAAGAATCTTCGGGGAAGGAACTACTATACTGCACCGTCGCAACGCCAATACTGTTTTGCTGTCAAATTACTTATCCTATACTTTAAAGGTTGTAAAATTTTTTGTTGACCTGTATGTTATCAACTGACATCCAAGGACCGAGATCTCAGTCTAACTGTACAAAAATGAGTTAGCAATTGTGATTTTAATGTTATATATTTTAGTGGCCTGAAGATGAACATATAACTCATCAGATAAAACACAATAAGTAGTTGTGTTGATAGTGATTTATGACTACTTTGAGCGTAATATTTATTTACTGAAATTAGCAAGCATCGGGACAACTGCTGCATTTCAAAAATATGGAATGCAGCACCATTTTTCAGTCTAATACTTCATTAGAATTATTACTCAAATACAATTGCCTCATTGCCCCAATGCTATAAATTTTGTTTAAATGTAAATAACAAGAATTTTGTATGCTTTGTTTCAGTCATATCATGCAGAACTACATCAGTACAAACACCACATTGAACTATTCAATCAGCTCACTCAGAAGTTAATTGCTGTGTACCAACAAGATGACACCACAAAGGTGAAGAAGATGACTGAAACAATCAATCAGCGCTACAACAATCTGAACACAAGGTGGGAAGTGGTTATTTTTACCCTCTATAACAAAAATTTCATTATATTTCTTTTTTTTCTGCCTGCTCCTGATATCTGCTTAGAAATTTGGAATCCTGTTGGATCTCCAGTTTGTATTGCTGCCTCTCCTTACTTGTTTCCATGAAACAACTCGAAAACTGCTGAGCGAATTATATGAAACCTTGTTGATCCCCTTCAGTTTTGATTTAAATCAAGGGTGGATTTTAACAGAAACTTTATGTAAAGATATGTTTATGTTTCAGCACACATCTGAAGTTAAAATCACAAACATTTGTCAGAATGAAAAAATGCATGAATAGGAGTTGTTAGAGGAGAGTAAATGTATGTTAAATGAGAGTGCAATGGAATGAGATGATACATATTTTACTTTATTAATGTTTAGGGTATTAATATTTAGGGAGCATGTCAGAATTGTAATAATCTGCACACAAATTCATTTTGTTAGCCGGAATTCCATTAGTAGGAAAAGAAAATCAGTGTTTTGACATCATTATGCTCTGTGCTTGTGTGGGTGTTAACATACGTATGCACATTCCCTCCATGTCAACTTATGAACCAGTTGACAAGTTTGCAGAAGAATTTTATGAACTTTACATCATTGGGTATCTTACCAGCACCCATATTTAAAGTTTCATGTAATCAGTAGAAACAACATGACATTTGGAAATATGTATTGTGGGACTGACAATCTCTTCATTTAATCTCTAAACTAATGAAATTATATCTTTGTAAAATGCCTTTGTTGGGATAACCCTTTCGTATACTGTAAAAAAAAAACATGGTGGTCCTACTAACCTTTTTATAAGCCTTCAGTCTGTTAACTGTAACTAGTGAACCATTGTTGTGATGATGATTTGACACCAGGCTTATAGCCAGGGGGTGCAGGGGGGTGCAGTGCACACACTAAATATGTGGAGACATGCACTATGAATTTGCAAAATACCAAAGAAGCACATGCTGATCAGTGTGCTAAAATATGTGGGACTCCCTACCACACCTACATGTTGTCTTTGTTGAAGTTCACTAGTAGGTAAAAAGGCATTTGCAAAAATATTTGTGTTTTGCAAGATGTTTTATATGTTTTTGAGTATGGTGCATATTGTAATTAAAGTGTTGATTGTGTGGTCCTGACAAAGGCACTTTTTATGCTTGTGCGTACTTATATTTATGCTCTATATGTAGAATGGAACATTATGTACATGCACAATCTTATGTACATACATGCATCTGCACTGGAAGCTGCTGTACCATCTCTGTTCATGGACTGGTTATGAGCATCCTTGAAATCACATTATAACCACTGTGAGAACCTCAAATCTCACATGAGCTTACAAATTCTACTCACAACAGATTGTCATAGTTTTTCTTGTTCACATGCTGTAATTAATGTGGTTCTTTATCTCAGTATTTAACCAACTTGATGCACAAAATTTGTTTCACAATAAGTTTTATTTCATGCCTCTACATGTTTTGAGCACATGTGCTCATCATTAGGAGATCAAAATTGCATTGCACAGCCTTTGGTGTCATCACACTGAAACAAGTGAGTGGTCTAAAATTACTAAACTACAATTCTATAAATATGAGCAAATAGTAGTAAAATTTATGTGTGAATTTTTGGGGTGTGATTACTGTGTATTACTT
>Ga0131853_10006180_pt1:0-20000 | contig 21635 bp, 9 predicted proteins | sample TergutLab28metaG_FD_92764 | JGI IMG/M metagenome (GOLD analysis project Ga0131853, IMG submission 92764) | Labiotermes labralis P1 segment gut microbial communities from Petit-Saut dam, French Guiana - Lab288 P1 (version 2) (version 2) | ecosystem: Host-associated > Arthropoda: Insects >... | reverse complement strand
GTTGTGTATGTTCAGGTAGAGGTCCCTACGACGAGCTGATCACTCGTCCAGGGGAGTCCTAAGGATTTTGGTGTGTCTGAGCGTGATCGCGAAGCCCATAAGAGTAGGCCATGACCCGAAATCGGGTTAGGGAGCCGTAGGTAAAATGTTTAGCAAATAAAATTTTACCACGTGCAATCCATGTCAATGTATACAAAATATAGCAAAGCATTCTTCGCTGTCATAAAGTTTTACGGTACACCCTTAAACCTAAGTTCATTAACACTGATAAAATGTAGGATCCTTCCTCCGCCCACTGTTAAGAAACTCATAAATTCCGACAGCTTCATCTGCTGGTTTCTTATAACACATTCACACAATTTTCATAATAACTGTGGGAAAGTAGAGTATGGGCTTTACTTCCCCGATTTTCGCGAAATTCACAAACAAAAAATAATTTTCTCCCAACTCGTCTTGTGTCAAATTTTATTAAAATACAAGAAAAAGATACTGTGGACAAAATTTTATTTTTGCTTCTACTTAAATAGATCTTTCATTGCACCGATTTTCACAAAACCCACATCTCCGTTTAATTTTGTGACAAAAATCTGGAGAAAATAAGTAAAATTTGTTTGCATCCTTGCCTAAAGAATTGCAATGATTTTCATGAAACTCACGACTGTTCAACAGGCTTAGGTAATTATTTTTAAACTTAATTTTGCCCAGACAGATAAATAAGTAAGGTAAAAGGTAAAGCAGTCCCGTTGCAGGCCTGGAGTGGCCCAGAGGGTTCCAGGAATTTAAGGTTCCCAGATTTCATGACAACGGCACAGGATGGTGGTAAGGTTGTCAGCCCTACTCACCGGCTGCCTTTACCCCCAGGGAATGCTCCTGTTACTCATTTCTGTTAGAGGCTGATTCGACCCCACGGCCATAGTGCGATCGGAAGGATTTCATGTCAATGAAAAATTCCAATGTCACCAGCTGGGATCGAACCAGCGACCTTCCGATTTGTAGCACAACACCTTAACTACTGTGCCACCGCGGTCCCCAGACAGATAAATAAGTGCTGGCAATATTTGTAGATACGTATGTACCCCTCAAAAACAAAGAATTATTTTTACTGGGCCCATTTTCACGCAAGTAAAAATTTGCTCGACAGCGTTTCATAATGAGCTCCGACACAGAATTTTATGCAAATCCGACAAACGGTTTAGTTGCTACTACTAGATTACAGACAGACAAAATGAAGGATACATTCTTAACATAAGGCTTTGTAACTTCGCCAAGACTGCCTATAAGCTGGATTTTTCTTGCACTATTTATGTATTTCATACGACTCCCCAACGAATACTGATAATAATAAACTGATGGTTGTTTTTAATGGAGACGCACTTCTTTCTCTCTGCGGTAGGAACCTCCGTTTTATATACTATGTAGATTAAATGCAGTCTTCGATGGTTATATAATGATGTCTTTCCTGCATCTACTAGCAAATTCAGGAACAGTACTTTGAAGCGTGTCGCAATTGCTTCCTCCAATGTCCTCAACAATTCATCAATTACAACTATCCTACCTCCTATCATACGATAATAATCTCACACAGCTTTCGACACAGTGTCGTATGACACAGGAATAATCGATATTTATAAAGCTCGTGACATACAAATCGCTTCAGGGCTGTGGGTCTTTCCTTTATATGTTTCTGCAAGAGTGGTCACAGGAGATTACTGTCGATCAGCACGGTGGATCCAAATATCTACCAGCTAAATACCAGGTTTCAAAGTTATACGTGTTCAGGGATCATATTTACGATCCTGAAATTAAACTGCACGCTGTTCTGATGATGATGATGATGATGATCACCGAAATATAATTACGTTCCACTCATGTCTTAAATTTTATGACACAAGCGGGGCCGATCTCAGGATTGGAACAGCTGGGCAGCTGCCTGGGGCGCCAGGCTACGAGTACAAGGGATGCTGAAAATCACTGAAATAATCGGAAATACAGTTTTAATAAACTGAGGTTTCCTACACGCGCATCTTTTCCCTGAAAATTGTGTGTAATTTGGGCACGCGCCTTCAAAGTGTTCGCAGGCCCCATTCAGAGCAGAAAAATTTGTAAGAATATCGAATCGAAGGAACATCAAGTCATTTGTTTGCCCGGGGCGTCCGTATGTCTCAAGCTGGCTCTGTCGAAGGATAAATACAGAGAAGAAAATTATAAAGATTATTTTACAAAGACAAATAGACGAAAATATCTCAGAGCAGGTTCCTTAAACTTTTGAGCTGCTATCCAGATTAGGCCAACGGCTTTGTGTTGTGACCGTAGCAGTTAGAAGTAAACACATGTGTCAAATAAAAGCATGAAACGGTGTCAACAGTGTTATATTTCAAGTATTTAAAGAAAAAAGAAAAAAGACGTATGTTTTAAAGTTATTATTATATTCTTTGTTTCGTGACAGAATGTAAGATCTTTGTGATCCAAAGCTCTTTCGCGAAACATAGGTTGAGAAATGTTGACTAAGGACCTTCAGAGAATAACAGCAAAATATTCAGGCATAACCTTCACAATATATTACTTTTTCTGTTGCTGTTTTAATCAAAGAATATTGCCATAGTTACTAATTTGAAGAATGTAAAACGCATTTTATTTAATTTCTGAAAAATTGCGCTTGGAAAACAGATATTCTGAAGTTGAAATGTACTTTACCCCTTCCAAACTCTTGGTAGTATCGGAGACCTTTTTAATTTTGTTTTAATATTTAGAGCTATAAACGAGACAAGGTTTAGGTACACAAACTCCAAACAATTTCAAAATGAGTGACTCCATTACCAAATAAAGCAGATTTTAATAAAAGTTTTAATTTATTCTTCCTGAACTGCACAGATCCTGAAAATAAACGAAATTTCTCAATACCTAGCCGCCTTCAAGGGCGGTGAATATACACAACCAACAGGGCGCCCTCCTCCACTGGCCTCGTAATTTGGTCAATGACGATGTGAGATCTCTAATTTTATCACCTAGTACTTTGAAACATTATTAATTAATGACACGAAGGCATTACGTGTTTATGGGGGCTGCTGTCCGTACTCACGTAGAAGCAAATAGAATATACTATGAGCGAGCCGAATGCAGTATTTCTTAAGCATTAAGCCTAGACACCAGACAAACTAGAACACTTACAGCATCCGAAGACAGAGCTCTCACACGCAACATCGAATATTAATTACATTCAAACACTGTAAACGGCATACACCCTCATGGAAAAGTTGTGTCTTTTTGTTGTATCTAATAGCGTGACGTGAATGTCAATAGGTTTCAGTGACAAGTTGCATCTTTCATGCAATCATATTCCGTGCTCTTTCTTCATACTGCACTTCTTGAGAGCTTGATAAGAAAATTATTATGATATATAAGATTATAGAAGGCCATTATACTTGTAAGTGTACCTACAGATTTAGTGAAGAGCTGAAATAACAAAAGCCACAGAATCGATGATATAAACCACAAGGAAAGAAGACCAACTAGAAGCAGGAACTTTTTCTCCCTTACGCGGTAAAATCATGTAGGATACTTCACTACCGCCTGTCAGAACCCCTATTATCCTTGTTATTCAGGGCTATGAAATACTGAGCCTTGATTTCTCGTTCGTTTATTCAGTGATATGGAAAAAGGCGAACCCAAGCATGTAGCAGCAGCATTTCTTCCTCATTCCCGCGCGGCTCGTTAAATCCTCCCCTACTTGCCACAGTCCGAACAGCCGGCCAACTTACCCCAACTTAGTTTCATTAGACTGCACCGTACCATTCCCAGCACCATCGTAGTCATCCCGCTACCACGAGCACTTCACAATACTTTGCTCTCCCGACACGACCTCACCATAATGAAGATGTTTACATGCGGCCAAGATGTCGAGTAATTAGGCTAACATGGAGACGAAAGGCGGGTAGGAGTAAAAAGTGCGACGCCTTGCTGTAACATGGTAGAACTGAAGCAATACTTCATTAAACATGTAAAGGAAGGGCAAACAGGGTCCGTTGCAGAGGGGACGGTAACTGAACTGAAAGGCGACTTCAACTATCTTTAACGATTTACGTAGTGCAGTATCATCAGATGGAGATGAAGTTACAGGGTGGTCCTTAAGTCATAACACTTCGCACGTCCTGGATAATATCGTAAAAATATAAGTCTACGTATTTATTTGTTTATTTATTTATTTATTTATTTATTTTGAATTATTTTGTCAAACCGAAAAACAGTAATGTAGAACCTAGGTTCTGGAGTCATCATCGCTAATAGTAATTGATCCAATGTTCAATTCTCTTCGCGAAACTTAGCGAAAAGCACCTGTTACAGTCGTCACGTCTGCGTATCTCGGTCCGTCTCTGTGTGTCCGCATTGAACTGATATGTTCCTTAAACATTTTTGTGCAGATAATCCACAGAAAGAATATTTTAAAGTAATGCTTAAATCTACGCCACTCTCTAATTCGTGAAATGCGCGTATAGGTAATTGTTACAATTTAATTTAAAATACCGTAAAATTCCGAATATCTTTCGATTTTTTTTCGGAAATAGCTGCGATGAAAATTAGGAGTCGCCTTACAAGCGAGTACTTACAGAATTTCCCAGTAACAGATCAGGATCATTTCCTAGTAAATGTAGTGTAATAATGCATAGATATATTTATTATTCCCAGTTGTATATTTGCCTTCTGAAATATTATTAATATATTATTACATTTTCTAAACTTCCAGATTTTTTCACTGGGAAAATTGTTAATCGCCTTGTACTCGGGCTTATATGATAAATTATATAAGGGACGGAGCCTGATCCTAAACTACATAATTACTCCTTAGTTGGACAGTTCTCCGAGAACCTTGACATCATCAGCGATGGATGTCCATCTTTGCTCCATTTACGATAGTCTGAGAGACAATAAAACTGTAATGCGTATATTTGCATTTCTTCAATTTCCGCACTTACAAGAACAGTTCAGAAGTAAACGTGCTGCAGCCAAACAATTTTCCACATAGTCCTCGCTACACTCCACGTATTTGTCTCTTCGTGTGATGAGCTGTTATATTCCATTTTGCTGTCAGCACGCGTCCTTCCTGACAGAGATCATTCCCCTTCGCGATCGTGTTAAACCTGTGGCCGTCTTAACTCTGTTTCAGATTTACAAACACATGAAAGTCGCTCGGCGAAGAATTCCCCTCGTTTAATCACAATCAGGGCAGATTCTTTACTGAAAGAAGTTGTAAAAACCAACTCATGACGTCACATTCGTAATAATGCCAGGAGCCATGCTAAATTACAATTGTCGCTTCATGAAGTGCTAATTTCTTTGTCTTAAAATATATTATTGTACTTGGTCTTGACCTCCAAGTATAAACCTAAACATAATAAAGGGGCGAGGGGCACGTGTTCGGAATCTTTACAATTCAGCACAATGTATATTTCGCTAATAGCCGCATAAGCAGCCTCACCGCAACGTGGAATACAAAGAGTAGTAAAACTGCCACATCTCCCATGTCATTTTTAAGGCGACATAGAGACCTAGGTTTAACAAAACTTATCTTCTGTAAATATGGTTTTCGAAATATACAATTCCTGTTGGTCATCAATAAGAGAGCTAATCATAAAGATGACTCAAAATACAAATAACTAAAACACTCGGAGCAGCATAGTACAGCAGGAAAATCGACAGTGATACAGATTATCAAAATATTTTGTTTTATCCGAATGAAAATATGCCGATAACAACTCGCCACTGAACCGCATACTGAGCCATATGAATTCACGCCATATTTGCACAATCTGTTTCTTTCAAGGCACTGTAATATTGTCCTCCGTCTATCCGTGTTTCTAAAGTGGTCCCTTCCAAACAAAGTATATAGCTAAAAGTTATTCTTTATCACTAACCAGAAGATTATTACAAGTCCCGTTTTTTTTTTCGCTTTTTGGTTTCATTATTGTAATATGTGCTGAATAGTACAAAATAGGAAGCTCTTTAGTGCACAATTTTTCTCTCTCTCTTTTCTTCACTCTGAATGTAAATACTCTCCTCAGCGCTCTATACTCTGACCACTCTCAATCTGTGTTCTTCCACCACAGATAACAATTTTGAAGCTAATATAAAATAGTAGATTTTAAACTCATGGTTCCGTGCATCTTAATTCAGTGTTAATAAAAATCCAACCAGATGCAACAGTATGCAAATATTTATTTACTGCAAAGTCACTCTACATGTTTCGGGTGTCACAGTACCCATCATCAGGGGCACTAAAAACTGCAACCGCAGCCTCCGATACAGGTCATAATACTGGTACAGCTACTTAGCTGTAGCTGTACCGATATTACCTGTACCAGAGGTTGCGGTTACAGTTGTTAGTACTCCTGATGATGTGTGCTGTGACATCCGAAACGTGTAGAGTGACTTTGCAGTAAATAAATATCTGCATACTGTTGCATCTGGTTGGATTTTTATTAACATAAAATAGTAGGTACAATTATAATTTTACAATTATCCCAGCTACTGAGAGAAAAGTATTGGATTTTAGCACGCTTTCAACGTCATCGTCACAGCATATATTTTCATGAAGACGTAATTTTTCAAGAATTTGTAACAGGCAATGTAAACTTCTTTTTGGAAAAGTACTGACTCTTTAAATTGGATTTTCCGGGATAGCAGCAGGTGTTCTGAAATCAAAACAATCACCAATCACTATGAAACCACTAGGGCCCACCCTAATCTTACATAACTTAACTGCAAACCTGACGTACTTCGAAGTGTGAAAGAGGCTTGCGTTACGTTTTTGAAGAGCTGATACGTAGTCAAAACAAATTTACCTGCAATATTTTCTGAACCGCCTTTAATTGTTTCGCTGCCCGTGACGACGAAATCCTGAAGAGTTTTGAAACTATAAATTCTCTTCTATATTTGTCTGAATCTGTTCACCAAAGTGTATTATTTCTGATGGAGTTTTTAAAAATATTTTTAGTGTCTCGCTTCTTTAAATTTTAGTGTCAACTTAAAACTCGCTTTCATTCTGCTAACATTTACGACCGAAAGTCGCTCCTGAGATTAGGGTATCGTATTCTGGCGTTTCGGATCCGGGTTTGATTCTCTGAAATCATTAGCTGTGTCATTTAAAATCCATTATTCATAATAATTTAATAAAATGGCATGGAGATCATGTAGCTGGGAAAAGTCTTTTAATAACAAAATAATCTATATAAAATTCAGAACTTCATCCTCTTAAGATAGGTCAAAGTGCAAAGAATACGTTAAATATTTAAAGGAAGTGCATATCTGCATTTTAGGCTCCTTGCGGACCCTAAACGAAATAAAGACATTAGAAGTGCTGGTTCAAGATTTTTGTAGAAAATGTAAATTTATTTACCAACTTAAGTTGTCTCAGTACCTCAACTGTAACACTGGCCCATATGATTTCTCAGATATGCCCCAAAATAGAGTGAGTTAAGAGTGTGAGATAATTACTGAAAAACTGATTAGATGGGCGAGAGTTAACGTCGCTCGCCAGCAGAAAATAGTGGAAAAAAACCTGCGAGTAACGGAAAAGTATTAAGGAACACTAGGTTGAATACGATTGTAGCTATGAATTTGGTATTATTATTATTATTATTATTATTATTATTATTATTATAAGTACAGTTCGGACGAATTACGCCTGTTGGAATTATTGCATAGCGGGTTCAGGTGCTAGTTTCAATTTTAAAAAAAATGCGTTACTACAAAGTTCACAGCGAGCTGGTTTATTATATCATGCGGTATTTAAAATGCGTCTATATTTATAGCTTCGCTGAGATATTTGGTACTACATTTCAGTCGTTCTTTGCTTTGTAAATAAGGAAGTTCTTGTGAGAAAGCAAATCCATCCGCTCATGGCAATAAAATGTTATGTGTGCTTACAAGCATGCACCAAGAATTTCATGGTGACAGAAAGTTGTATTTTCATTTCAGCTAAGAAACTCGATCAGAAGACGCGTGTATAGAAGGCAAGGAGGATAATATTGACGAAAACAATGCAGAACTTGGCGCTGGATGTCACTAAGTGGTTTGTGCCACTGTTTAGGCTCCTTCAACTTCGTGAAATTATCTTATTTACTTAAAACACGAAGTGGTGGAGAGACACCGTATTCTGTCTTACTGCGTACTGTGGAAAATAAAGAATTCCGAAAGTATGCACAAAGAATTTTTCCCCGTCTCTGAAGTCCGCTGCCAGTAACGGAGTTACAACCTTTATACAAACCAACATTTGTATAACAGAGACGACGTGTTTCATTATACACTACACATATTTTTATCCTTGAGTAGCAATTAAGTTGTCGCAGTTCAAGTTTAGAGCAATTAAGATGTGTTACATTTCTTTCAGTGCTGTAATAGTTCAAGTAGGGCCTAGTCCGCCTTATTGCTAAGGTTTGTATACCACATAAATTGGACACCCAAACACACGACACAACTGCTCTGAACGAGTGATCAGCTCATAACAGAAGCCGCTACCTACAACACACACAACACAATCAAGAAACGAACATTCATGCCCTCAGCAAGATCCGAACCCACAATCCCAGCAGTCAAGCGGCTGTAGTTAACAAAGGTACCGGGATTGGCAGTTATATATATATATATATATATAATATTAATGTTATCCTTAATTTGTACAAAAAAATTAATTCAATGGCAGCAAAATAATTACGGATTAAATATTTTTTAATTACAAAATTCTTATGTAATTTATATGTGAGAAAAGGCGGTAATGGAGTCATAAACCCTCTAGTGACCACGAAAATTTGCCCAGTTAAAAATATTACAATAATAATAGGATGATGATGATGATGAGTGCGACATCAGAACATCTAGTAAGGCATGTCAGAGTACTGCTCGAATTAAGACTGATTCGGAGAGATACATGTGCTCTTCTGGGATATTTACTGTTTAAAGTGGAAATCTGTGCCGGAGTTTAGGAAAAAAACCCATGGGTCTCATCTTCAGGGGTCAAGAATTCTTGGTCTTCTTGACCCTTTAAGATTTGCAGATATGTTGTCCCGAAACGTCGGAATGGAATTACAAATCTACGCTGCGTAATATCCCAGAAGATAGCAGATATCCTCTACTTCGCAGTGGAAGCCTGAAGTCACGCATCATTTGGAGTGACTTAAAACAAACTGAACCAACCCAAAACAACCCAACAATATCGTTACCAAATAATGACCCATCTGAACGGAACACAATTCATGTAATTGTAATTTACGTGGGTATATTACGTGTTTAAAACTAGTGTTCCGAAGTCCTTGAAATTTTCACCCCTTTTAATTTGCCTTTCCTAGGAAACGGCTTCATCCACAAGACATTTTACCCGCCAATTCACGTTGGTCCGCTCCAGCGCTCACTTGCTGTAAATGCCCAGATGAACTACAGACCTACTGACGTAAAAGAGATCGTTTTCTCAAAATAATGACGTTCTGGTGTTGGAAACGTTACCTAGCCGAGACACGCACATAGACACCGCACAATTTTAGCTTAGAATAACAGCAGAATTTGCATTTTATTGCTCATGCTCCAAGCAAATAACTTCTAACAATATCATTAAGCCAGAAAGTGCATATTTTTTGTTGCTTTTCCCAAAACATTTCGAAGAAGAAAGAGAAAAGAAAAATGGAAAAGAAAAGACTAGTTTCAGCCGTCTTATTTTGTACATCTTTGTTATTAGACAGATGGAGAGGAAAGTCAGTCACAAAAATCGACAGGCAATTTTTTATTGCTGATCTTTCTCGTGTTCCATGTTTCGTCTTAAATAACAGCCATCTCCAGGTAGCATTTAAAGTGCACCTAAGAAAACCTGCAACAAACAGATTGTTCAATATAACTGAGATCTCAGTTTCTCAGACCAGTAATTTATATATATATATATATATATATATATATATTCCTTTAGCCTAAACTAAGGTACGTTCATATTTAACTGCACAAAGGCAAAGTTTACACTTGAACAAGACATGAAGGTCTAGAAGGGAGTAGAAATGTAGTTCTACTCTTTCTTTAAATTCGGCGATAATTTAGGTGGTTGGTCAACGCCACTTCCCGGTCGCTTTACCGGGGGAAAGAAATACGATCACCATTTAACAGGACGCGGTATAAGCCGTACGACCGTTCTGGAAGAGTGCTGTAAATCTCGCCCCCACAGATATTCGACCTCCGGACAGTCCAGCCCTTAACGAGTCGCTATACTGACTACACTAAAAAAGGTAAAGTGATCCCGTTACAGGCCCTGTGTGGCCCAGAGGGTGGGTAGAGGTATAGCTCTACTCTTCCATGATCGCTAGAAGGGGATGAGTGGTCAGCAACACGCCTCGGCCGCACTTTACCCCCGGGAAAGACCCGGTACCCATTTTACAGGAGGCTGGGTGGGCCCCAGGGCCGGTCTGGATGGGCGGAAATTCTCGTCCCCACCGGGATTCGATCCCGGACCGTAGTCAGTCGCTATACCGACTGAGCTACCCTGCCCACACTGACTACGCTATTCCGTTTAATTAAGTATTAAAGTAACGTATTGAAACTTGTTGGTTGCGAGTTTGTGTCTGTACATTGTAACGGAACCTCTTGGTGGCTATTATTAATCTGAAACATGCAGCACTAGTGCGATCAGCATCACAGTATAGTTCATACTGTTGCTGTGATTGGTGATCCTCCCAGTTTCTCTAATAAAACACGTCACCGGGATGTCCAACCGTTAAAATGTTCATCTTTTTTAACTGTTAGTTTAAAACAAACTTCTGCAGTTTGTGACGTGATTATGTAAACACATAAATTGCTTGAGGCGTGTTTATGACAGTAAAATTAATATCAGTTCCCTCTACGTCGTTCTAAAATGAAGCCACGGACGTCTTATTCGGAATCCCAAACTTCAAACTGTCTGACAAACTTTTGACCCTGTCCACCTCTCCGAGCAAGTGGGGGTTAGTTCCAAGTTGGCTTGAGGGACTGCAGCAACCGTGATAAATTTACTTTGTGAGATCATCCACAAAAGCACAACAGAATCATTTCAAATGTCGGATATTAACATCAATTATATTTAGAAAGGCTGTTGTTTATAATGACAACGGAGTGAAACACGTAGACAGACTTGTACAGGTGTAGAACGGGTTTTGAAAGTTCAGGTTGACAGTAAAGTTATCTGCAACAGCGTAAAGTTATTACTACGCTTAATTCTGGTGTTTTCTTCACGTGTGATGTAATTCCCATCAATTTTAGCAGCGAATAATATTTTACAAGTCTCCTTTTCATGCCTTTCTCTGTTCTAAAGTAATTTCATCGCACTTTTTTTTCCCAACATTTTGCTCAGCATATGTTTTTATATTATTCGTTTTTTTTATTTTTGGATAGTTCCTTTGCTTTTTTTCTTCCTTCCTTCTCTGCTTCCTTTCTTCTCTCCGTCTTTCCTTCATGCCTTCCTTATATCTGTTTCAGCTTCTTCTTCTTCTTCTTCCTCTTCTTCTGAAAATTACCAGAAAATAAACGTTTCAGAACTAGATCATTATTTGTTCTAACAATGTCAAACTGAACAAACACTAGATAATGTTATTTCAATGTCGCTAAAACTCGTGTTAATGCGGGAACTTAATTTACTATTTATTAATACTATTATTATTATTATTATCATCATCATCATCATCATCATCATCACTGGTATATGACGAAAAATATACAAATATGAAATGAAATTTTGTATTGTTATTTAGAATGTACAGACAACCGGATTTAAATATAGCTTGGATGACAACAAAGGTATGCACTTTTTTATCATCTCTCTGTAGAGGACCCCTCTTCTCCCAGTTTTTTCCAATTAAACTCCTCTAAAATAATGAAACAGCTTTTATCTTACAACTTAATCACACACCTGTGTGTCTTTAATAAATGCATGTGTTGATATTATTGCCATACGAGTCCCTAAGATAAACTTCTCGAAGACTATAAATATATATGAGAAATTTTTAGCACTTGGTTATGTGAAAATTCTGGAGGGGCAGACAGAGAGAGAGAGACTGTTTTCAATTATCAACGCTGTTAATTGTTAAGACTAAATTACGTTGTCAGTAGCACTGTAGACGAATGAATTAAATGTAAGCAGTATTTTTGCTACGGTATTGACGACAGACAACCGACAAAGTCGGAAATAAACATTTCATAATGACTGTCAGTGCATCATAATTCAAACATGAATCGGTCCAAGTGCAAGAAAGAAATGAGTAAAAAGTCCCTTCTTACATTAACTGCACATGTTTGTCAAACCCTTTCTCTCTATGTATCGCTTTACGAGCTTCGTATCAACGTACGAGTAGGAAGAATGATAGTACCTGACGAGATATAAGTATTTTATATTAATGGTTTCTATGGGCTGCCATTTAAAGTCCCTCAGGTATAATATTCTGTGGCCTCACAATCGATTCGCATGTTTGAATCAGCACGGCCTATACTTGCGTATTAATCACGATAGACATGCAGTAGCGCAGCACCGTGAGAGTCGGACCAGACTTCACCCGGACCAATCTGATTTCCCGAAGGAGTAAAGGCGATCACTCGTTGCGCTTTATGGTTGACCCTGCAACTGCGAATTGTGGATTTTGATTTTGTATATGCTCTCATTAACCATTCCGTTCACAAAGAACTAACCAATTAACAATGTCTCTCAAAATTAGTCACTTGGCTAAACAGGTCAGAAACTCAACACAGTAAAATGTTTAACCATATAATATTTTGTAGTCATTTGGTGTTCCAGATTAAGAGTAAAATTCTGTTATATGACGCACTATTACTTAATAAACCACGTGGTCACACCAAAGTAAACAGTAAATTTAAATAATGTATACCGAGCAAAATAATCATTTATTTGCCTGTACCCACCAGAAAGGCAAAAAGGTTTAATATAATCCAGATATCACCAATTAATTGTAAAAATATTCAAATCTTATCTCAGTTCCTATCATCGGCAAAATATTTAACTTCCATCCGCTAAGAAATTACGTGTGGTGCAACATACTAGTGATAAAGTTTATTAATTTTTAGTGTTTAATATCTACATATATGTACTTCAATCAGCTATGTTTACAGTAAACTATGTTTTAAGAGCATCAGGTGTTGGTTCGAAATTCCTCGATCCTACAAAGTGAGAGTGTCTGTATTGCGAATTTTACGCGTGAGATAGCATACGTGTTGTCTCTCAGCTGTAAAACAAACAATTAAAAGGAAAGAATAAACACTGTTCATTTTATTTTACTTTCTAAGACGATTATAAGTGTACACAGTTGCTTATTTGTTTGTACTCCTCGCGGAATATGAGCATTATTAATGTAACCGAATAGAGAAGGACGAAATGGGGTGGTTTTGGCACTAATGGGAGGTACTGCAAATTTTTATCGGGTTTTGGTTTTAAAAAAAACAAACACAGATGCCGTTTGGGACACAAGGGCTATGTGGGAAGTTAATATTAAGATGGGTCTCAAATTTGCAGGACTTGAATTGAATTACTGAGGAACAGAATAAGGAGAGCATGGTCACTTATGCACGCCGTCTGTTGTAAGAGTACATTAATTCGCTAGAGGTTGAATACAGCCAAGAGTAAAACCGTAACTTTATTGATGCTTCACACAATTACTAAATTCACTTTTCCGCACATTTAGTGCTTCCATATGAGTCACATACGGTTTGTTTCCAATTTAGAACGTTATGCGATATCCCGAAACACATTGCTTTATTGTGTTTTAGCTTAGGATTTTGGGTGTATTATCTATATGTACGTGGAATTAGAGAACTATGCCTCACAGGCAGTTTTCTTTTTCGTTAATCAGGTATCAGGCACATGTTTCAAGGCCTCTCTGAGTTTATTCTGGTTTGGTGTTTGTGGCCAAGACTATTATGATGGCACTTCTTGTTTCTGTACTTTATCTCTGCCAGACAACTGTGCCGTGAAAAGTCTCGTGTCGCCACAGAGTTGAATGGCCCTCACATAAGACGGTTGTTAATATAAAGCAAATATTAAATACGAGGTATTCTCGAAGCCAAAAAGAAATTTTGTATATTTGTAATTTCTTTCAACATTTAAATATTGACTAAATAAATAATATATTTATTTTGCAACTGAAGAGACTCATTTCTTTTATCGTCAATAGGTATAGTATGTGACATAAGTGAAACTGTGTAGTTAAAACTAAACAGAGTCTTGAAGAATGGCGGAGGCCTAATTTTGTGTAGGCTACAAAGATACAAGTTTCGTTTCACACCTGACTGAGTAGCGTCGAAAGATTTTTGATTATTTGCCTGTTTCATTCTCTCATTCTAATGTGTAAATCTTGTACCGTTTATTGCCTTATGTATTTCCAGCATCTTTGTTTCCGTAAAATCGAAAAAAGGGAAGAAAATTTCGCCATGTAGTGGTCATGTTGTGGTCGAAGTGACATCTCACAAAGAACGAAATTAGATTCTGTAACAAAAAATTTTGTCTCAATCGTTGCGTAAAAAAGGTAAAGGTAAAGCAGTCCCGTTACAGGCCCGGATAGGCCCAGAGGGTTCCAGGAAGTAAAGGCTCCCAGATTTCGTGACAACGGCACAGGTTGATGGTAGGCTGTCGGTCTTACGCACCGGCCGCCTTTACCCCCAGGAAACAATCCTGGTACTCATTTCTGTTAGACAATCCGTTAAGTAGATTAATTAAATTTGGGAGAAACCCTATTCAGTTTCCTGTCGGAGCTCGAATTACTCTCCCTGAATGTCTATGTAGATTTTTAGTTCTTCCACACAGATTCCTGAATAGCGCATGCAATGGCGCAATAACCCCATTTGCCACATTCTCTTTAACTCTACTTTTATTGTTATCCGAAATTCTGACGCTAAAAAGTGTGAGTTACTATAAGCGTCGCAGACATTGTTATTATTATCATCATCATTATCATAATTATTAGGCTGCTTTAGAACAATATAAATAACAGAAAATCTATTTCAGCAAATTATTGTAAATCAGTTAGTCAGTAGATTAATCAAAGAGCTTGTGTAACTGGTCGTGGTAATTCTGTAATTTCCTTGTGGTAATGGGGGATATAGTTACTGTGGCACATCACTGTAACGGTAACAAAACACATATTACAAATAACCCAACTATTGCAACGTTCTGCAAACATAGGCAAACATGAAATAAAGGTAGAATATTTTTCTGTTATTCTTCATCGGTCTTCATGTTCCTTGAATTTTGACAAGTATTTGATGTTTATTGGACCGTGCATCAACATGATAGTTGAAGAATAAAAAACCAACTAGATGTCACTTCTTTTATTCACTTTACGTCTTAGATATTCAACATGTTTCGGGCATTCATATGTCCATCTGGATACCACTCTAGCTGAACCGCACCCTAACTCCAACACACAACAAATCAAGAACGAAACGGCCAATGTGGTAGCTCAACAACATAGTTGCGAACTCCTGAAGATGGACATATTAATGCCCGAAACATGTTGAGTATCTAAGAAGTAAAGTAAATAAAAGAAGTGATATCTAGTTGGTTTTTTACTCTTCAACTTTGACAAAAAAGTTTTATTGTAAGTAAAGATACTCGAGATATCTCGATTCGTGTATCGCAAATGAATGTTATTTGTATTACAGAAAGTACTGCACCTAGAAAATTAGACATCTAGCACTGAAGAAGACACCTAGGTTCAAGTTGCTCGTAAATGTGATACTGAGGAAGATATTTGAGTCTAAAAAGAACAAATTAATAGAATGTTTTATAAAATTGCTTAATAAGGATCTTCATTAATTTTACGTCCGACCAAACATTATTCAGCTAATAAAATGAGGGAGGAATAAATGAGCGAGACATGTAGCAGCTACGAGAAAATCCGTGTTAAGTAGCGTGGCCAGAAAATGTTTTACTCTTCTAAGTTTTGTGTATTCTTTGGGCGCATGACACACTAAAATTTCTTTTTAAACCATATGTCGAAAATTTTTCGAAATATTGGATCTAAAACTCTCCATAATTGGGCATATTCGGACACATCTTCTCCGAAACAATTCGATGTGGAGAGTTCTATCAAATCACATTCAAGCAAACCTTACCCACTCTACGTCAGTGAGCCAAATATTTTACTTGTGTCATATTAAGTAGAGACTCTTGTTTGATGTTGATTTTGACCTTCCATTCTCCATTCAAGATAGACGAACTGACAATCTTCCCTAATTTTTGTATAGAATAACTCACGGCCTTTCCATGGGTTACACTAGTGTCCTTCAACCGGTGGACTTCACACAGAAGGCCATGCCATGGTTTTCAATTGTGTTTATCAAACTGTGTGCCCTTCACTAGCATTCTTTGACAGTTTTCCAAGTGTGCCCGAGGATTTGGATAGGAGAATGATCATATAAAGTTAAGAAATCGAATAAAAACCTTATGTAATTTGCCAATATTACTTTACTGTGATTTAGTATATTTTAGTATTTAGTTAATTCATAACAGTAAATTTCCATTTGAACATGTTAGTAGAAAGTTCTGTCGGTAGTGGTAACCGTAAGAGTACGTCACTCCAACGTCTGGCGGTCTCCGTTTGTTGACAGGATCTGCCAAGTAGAATAAACATCTGCGCTTGTAGACGCAAAGTCTGTGAGCTTTGTTCTTGTAAAGGTTTTGCTAGGTGCAGTGTCTTTCATGGAACAAAATACGGTTTATTCTCAGTTGTTACACAGTTAATGACATTATTCAAGAAGCGCTACACTCCAACTATAGATTGTAAGTTTCTATCTAACTCCAGTTTGTCTCGAAAGAAGGAAGAGTTATTTCATATAATTCTTGTCCACGCATGAATTGATCATCATCATCATCATTTATCTTTCATGGAGTTGGGCCACTAGATGACCCGTTCCGGTCTGACGTAACCAGAAGTCTCTTCAGAGGTCTACCATGATTCCTTCTGTTAGTTGGGGTGTAGTACTTCATTACCTTGGGTAATCTGTTTCGAGGCATTCTATTAACATGTTGTATCCGGCTTCCCTTGCATTCCAGTAATTTGTCCAAAATTGGTGTTATTTTTAAGTCCTTTGTAATTTGTGCATTTGTTTTGCAATCTGCTCAAGTGAATTGATAATTAAATAAAACAGAGCAAATATAACGCACAGTACTGTTATATGTAATGTACAGTGGAAATATTACTACTCCAAAATGTTTCTACCCTCTTCGGATCATATCAGTGGAATGCACATCAATTTCATCTATAAACCATCGAGTTTGTGTAGATAAATGAAGCCTAACTGCCTAATTTATTTACAAAAAACCTCCCTGAAAGAGACCAGAAAGCAGTCGAAGTACGTTGGAGTTCTAATATTTTAATTACAAAATATATTCAATAATATTGTGCATTTTTTCGTGTTTATTATACAAGTAAGAGGTATGTTGCATTTATAAGCGAACACCTAATCGCTGGCAACCACTGGCTTAGAAAGCTCTTCGCCCACTGTCAGTTTGAAGGCTCGTGTTCTGTCCCTGTATAGTCCGTGCAGGATGTGTGGTGAAAACAGTAGGGCTTGGGATGTTTTCTTCCAAGCCCTCCGGTTTCACCCTGACAGTATTATTTCACGAAAACTACAAATTCGTACTGCATTTTGTCGATGCTACATAGTCGTATCAACTGATGAAGTCCTTCAAGAAGCACTACAAAAAGAAAAATGATTAGATAAATAAATAGATAAATAAGTAATAGTCCAGCACAAATGACCTAAATCAGTGTTCTACATAACAACGTGTTCAATTTTCTTATCTAACCCTAAGGAAAACATGAAATTGTATATCCCGCACTTCATTATACCCCGAACTGCATGGACAAACGCAGCACTACCTGCAGATCACAGCTGCTCTTTAAACTTCAACATGAATATTTGCACGATTATTCCCGAAATATTGAAATTCTTTGCATATTTAAACCCTCAGCTTCATGCTTCCGCGTTAGAATGGTATTTATTGTGGTCAGTGGCGTAGCTAAGTTCATGGTACTGGTGCGGCCGCCCTGGGCAGCAGAGTCCAAATTTATTGTGGTCAGTGCCGTAGCTAATTTCAGGGTACTGGTGCGGCCGCCCTGGGCAGCAGAGTCCAAATTTATTGTGGTCAGTGCCGTAGCTAATTTCAGGGTACTGGTGCGGCCGCCCTGGGCAGCAGAGTCAAAATTTATTGTGGTCAGTGGCGTAGCTAAGTTCATGGTACTGGTGCGGCCGCCCTGGGCAGCAGAGTCCAAATTTGGCACAATGAATATTACAAACGAAAATTTTTCTGTACTCAATAAATTTTAAATTATTAAGACAAACAAAAGGGAATTTAATCAATAATTGCGATTTTTTCAGTTCAAAATTTGTATCATATGCGACTGGCCCTATAGCTACGTCACTTATCATGTGTTGTGTGTCCATGGCCAGCAGCCCTCAGTCGGCCAAGGCCTGCTCATTATCGAGACTTCACTATCACACGAAGACACACCACATTCCGCAGGACTCCTCTGGACGAGTAATCAGCCCTATGCAGAAATCTCTACCTGATCACAGACAACAATCACAAAACATAGAATTTCATACCCGCGGCAGGATTCGAACCCGCAATCCCAACAAGCGAGCGGCAGCAGACCCACGCCTTACAGAACGCCATCACTGGCATCGGCTATGTGTATATTCCTGTTTGTGTTCAGTGATCTAACGACAATGAATTATATTGGCAATGGCTTCCAATGGAAGAGTGAGCCTGAACACTCAAGTGCGAAAAACATGAAACCAGACTCCATTTGCTAGCACTTATTTGGTGGCTTGCTTTCTGGGAAAGCGTAGCAAAGGGCAAGATACCTACTACTAAAGAGGCAGAAAATAGACGAGTTGTTTGGCAAATGGACCGAAATGAGAGGGAATTTATATTTGAGAGTTTTCAGGTTTACTCAATTCTGTAAACGAGTATTCCAGTGTTCTCGGACGATGACGCTCTGTCGCCGGGTACGTTGACCCCGACAATTTGAAAGAATGTGTTGTGTTCTTCCTCAAGATTTCAAGGTCTTAGAAAGGAAACTGAAAAACGACACGACGTTACGTTTCCCAGAAGACAGGCGACCTCTTACCCTGACATGTTGACTGTTCGTCGCATGTCCTATATCTCGAAAAGACGCTTTGTGGAGGGATTAAAGGTGGGTCTTTGAATTTTGGTTGTTTAGCCAAAATGTCGAGCAAACCCGATATGGCCGTATTTACGCAGTTCGTTATCGGAATTAGATAACAGAAATATTTTTGAGGTTCTCGAATCATAAAAGTGTTCCTATAAACATACACTTATTACGTAATGCACAAGCACCTTACCCACGCCGCGAACGTATTGAGCCTTATGCAGTATACGCCTTGACATGAACTCACTTTAATCTGTGTTGCCAATGTCGGACCTCGCTCATAAATCTTTTATCGCCGACAAACATCAGGTTCGGTGTAGTTAGGTACATTGACCGATAATTCCCAATTAATATCCTCCCAGCTATCGACAGCTAGCTGGTATTCAATTATGCCTTATCGCCCTGTAATTGTCTCGGACCTTGACATTCTTATTACATAAAAATCATCTCTAAATTGTCTTTTGTAGCAAAGGAAGGAGCACGTATCTGAGCAACGCGCCTTCGAATCTCAGAGCTGTAATTGGAGGGAAAGATTAAGGCTATTTATGATGACAACCAATTTATTTGTCATTGCTAATGTAAAACAATTGCGAACCTAGGTCGTTTTAGAATTTTACTGCCCTTTTTCCGAACATCTTGGGGTGTTGGCGTCCTAAATTCAGCTATTTTTAACAGTTTTCACAATCGGATTGAGTTTGGCACGATTTTCGAGGGCCTCCGAGTTTCGGGGGGGGGGGGGGGTGAAAACCCCAACCCCCCCCCCCCCCCCCCTTCCCCCCCTGTACAGAAACTTTTTTTGACACAAAAAATCTTTTATTT
>Ga0131853_10006179_pt1 | contig 21637 bp, 16 predicted proteins | sample TergutLab28metaG_FD_92764 | JGI IMG/M metagenome (GOLD analysis project Ga0131853, IMG submission 92764) | Labiotermes labralis P1 segment gut microbial communities from Petit-Saut dam, French Guiana - Lab288 P1 (version 2) (version 2) | ecosystem: Host-associated > Arthropoda: Insects >... | reverse complement strand
TTCCCTATACTGCACTTCACTTCACCTCATTCCACTTCACTTTGCTTCATTCACTTCACTTCACTTTATTGCACTTTGCTACCCTCCACGTTAGATAACTTTTCACTTCACTTTAGACTTCTCACTTCACTAGACTCTGCTTCTCTACACTTTTCGATGAGTTCCAGCACACTTTACTTCCTTTTAATTCAACTCAATTATCATTTTCCTTACCCTCTTTTTAAAAGTGATTGATTCATTTACATTTTATGATAGAATGTACGCCTTGTACATAAATCTCAAGAAAACTGAGAGTTTGGCAGAGATGCAGGGTTTGGAAATCCATTTCACATATTTACTCCTGTAACTTACTGTACCCACAGCTGATACTGCACAGCTATGAGGACGTATTTTAAATTAGTTTTAATGGGTATCTGTTTAAATCTTTAGCTACATATGTAAATTAGAGCCATTCAGCATAGAAACTGATAAATAACATGCAATTTTTGAAATGCTGAGTTGTGTGATGAGGCTTTATTCAGCTTACATTTGCTTCAAAATAGCCCTGTCAGGCCACAGGCTAGGAATAAAAGTTCATATTTCATACACAAAAATTCTTTGTGACTGTTTTGTCCCCCCACAAATGTTTCATGCATTTTAATCAGATTTGGCACCATCCATCTTTGCTAGAAGTTGTGAACAAATGCAATTAATTTGCATCATTACACTGTCAGCTGGTTTTATGCAGCGGTAAATTTTACTTTCCAAATTTACAAATTAGAAAAATGGGCTCGTGTTACAAAAACTGGCATAACACATATCACAGAGTCCATTAAATCATATTCGGCACATATTTATTGAGATACAAAATGTACATGTAATGGACAGTAAGTTACAGATTTCCATCAGACACAACAATTGTATTATGTTCAGTAATATATAATTTACTGAATGTGATGATATATAATGAATTGAATATAATGATATGGTTAATGTCTGATGAAAATTTGTAATCTTTTGTCAGTGAATTGTAGCAAAGCGAGATGAATTCCATCAAAATTCGACAGTGAGGCCTGTTCAGATTCCCACATCCTGGCTTCTTCTCAGATATTTACATTTACATGTTACACATTTTGTATTGTTCACAACCATATGTGTGTACTGTCTGGCAGCCCTTGATATACCACCACTGTGTGTTCCCCCATGGCAATGTGTCAAGAATGGCAGTATGTTTATACAGACTGTAAATCTAAATGCTGCATAACAGGGCATTTCTGTTCACAGACATTAAAGTGCACTAAGTGAGAGGAGCGCTATACTGGAGTTTGACTCTGCGTAGTAAAATGTTACTACTGCTTTTAAGGCCTGTTGTTAAGCGGCTTCGGTGGCCTAGGGGTAGCGTGCTGCTATGCCATCGGCCGGGTTTGAACCCAGCCGAAGCTGTCAGGATTTTTCAGGGCAAAAAAATCCTCAGCACTCCTTCCTTCGGAGGGGAAGTAAAGCCGTCGGTCCCATGTCATAGATTTGTGGCATGTAAAAGATCCCTAAATGGCATGGAAGTTGTCATTTAGGCAAAATTACCGGAACTTTCTCGCCCACACAGTTCCACCTTTCACTGTTGGGATCTCTTGCGTCGTTACGGGCGTGGAGGCACCTGGCGGCAGAAGTGGGAATGCCTAAAAAGAAGGGGGGATAGGGTAGTACAATAAGCCTTCATGGCTGCAGTACATCCATGGCATTAGCTACGGGCCCTATGACGAAGAAGAAGAAGACCTGTTGTTATACTTATTTCATGAATCTGCTGTTTGTATATCTGTGGTTGATTATGGTTTTACAATATGGTATACAAGGTAGTCAAAACACAACGATAGATATATTTGTAGCATAGATGGCTAAAGCTAGTAACTACATGTTTTGGCCTTCTGTAATGGCCATCATCAGGTTGTACAATACTTAGTGTAGAATAACTATACAATATACAGTATGCATTGCATATTGTATAGTTATTCTACACTAAGTATTGCATGCATTGCATATTGTATAGTTATTCTACATTAAGTATTGTACAACCTAATGATGGTCATTACAGTTGCTAGCTTTAGCCATCTATGCTACAAATATATCTATAGCTGTGTTTTGACTACCTTGTATACCATATTGTATTTTGATACGCACAACGGGGATGCCACACCTCAAAATGTTTCTGGTTTTGTTAAATTTGATTCATAACTTCAGAGTTTCAGCCTGTCTAAGTTTTTTGTGATTTGTCATCGATTATTAGGTCACTTGCCATGAACTTACAATCTACCATGTGTGAAGCCATATTATGTAAATTTAGTCAACTGTAAAGCAATATGTAAGTGGTAAATACAATAATAATATGTATTTTTGCCTTAATTTTCCATCATGAAAAATTAATTTCACCTACTTGAAAGCAGCATGTATTAAATTTTATGATTCATTGTGTTCATTATTGTCTCAGTTACCCAGCAAAGAAAAGGCATCTTTTTTGTTGTGCACTGCACTATACTGTGTTATATCACATGGCCTGTCTGGCTGGGCCATATATTTTGTAATTATATCATAAATGGCATGCTTGTAGGAAAGAAGGTATTTGACATGAAATGTGTGTTTCACCTGCATACAACTTTTATTTAAACTTTCAGAGTTCCAAGGAGAATTCAGAAATATATTTAGGTGTTCATGTGAAGTGCCTGATTGTTTTGTCCAGTTTTAAATACATTTTGAATTATCTTGGTAGATTTTAATAAAAGTCCCCAGTATAAATTTTTATGAAATATTTTCTGTGGGCAGTGGCATACCTAGGAATTTTGTTGGGGGGTGGGAGTTCAAAAAATTCAGTTGTGGGCAGAGGACAGAGAGAACGGGGATCTGGGGGCAGATGTAATTTGGTACAAGAAATTTCATTTCATATAGTAAAATTTCCTTAATTTTTGGTACTTTAAGACTATTTATGATGACAACCAGTTTATTTGTCATTGCTAATGTAAAACAATTGCGAACCTAGGTAGTTTTAGACTTTTACTGCCTTTTTTCAAAACATCTTGGGGTGTTGGCGTCCTAAATTCAGCAATCTTTAACAGTTTTCAAATCGGTTTGAGATTGGCACGATCTTGGAGGGCCTTCAGAATTTCGAGGGGGGGGGGGGGTTTGAACCCCTCCAAACCACCCCCCTCGGTACGCCACTGTCTGTGGGATACCTAGTTGTTCCATTTGGAATAGAAGTACAGACATGGCGAAGCTAACAGTGCTGTTTGCAATGTATGAATGTGCCTAATAATAGGCCACGATAATAGACAACTGGGTTGATGCCATGGCATGGTCAATAGGTATTATACTTTGGAGGAACCTGTTGCTTTCATCTTCTTGTTCTGCAAGTGGAAGTAGCACGTTCATCTGGAATGTTAGCACGTACCTAACAAACTACATGGCAACACATGCAAGAAGATGCTTATTTTCATGAGCACCACTGCCTCACAATCTCGAATTTAGCGTATTTTAATATACACTATTTATGTGCATGTAAGACATTTTATTATAATTTGTCAAAAGAAGAAGTGGTGGGGGGGGGGAGCACTTTATAATTGTGCACAAAGTTAAATAGGTTCTATGCATGTATTTTCCTGAAAATTGAAAATTGTGGTGTCAGGGTCGTTTTATGTGCGGGGTTGTTTGATATTCATGTAAATGGGGCAGTTTATACATAATGGAAACTGATGTGGAATAATGAGTATCTATCATAAAGGAAGCTTATCATCTTAGATAACCATAGAGCTAAGGAACATGTAGGTTATATTTAATGAAAGGGAAGAAACAGCACTTCATAACATTGTGTTTTTTACTAATGTTGTCAGTGGAACTACATATCCGTGGACAGGCACATTCTTAATACTGACTGGCACTGCTGGCAACAGCTGTTAGTGATAAATAGATATGGAGGTGCCTTATGAATGCTTTCAAACGTCTTTGGATCCATGTTTGACCATTTTATGAAATAATTACATATCAACTCTCTTGCTTTTTCAGTTTTTCTAATGAAATTAATTTTTTAAACCTCCTTCTACAATGTATAAAGTGGGACATTTCTGTGTAGTATCTGTTGCTTGTTTCAGCTGTGGCTGTTCAAACAGAATCCATTTTCTCTTGATGTGAAGTTCAATGATGATGGAACACGCATCATTGCCTCACGACTCCTTATACAGGCTGTTAACATCAGTGACACAAACGGGGAGAAGGAGATGGTCCGCGCTTTGAGGAATGTTTGTCATCAGTCACCTCTTAATGTCAGTGTTTTTCATCCATATTTTGTCTTCTTTGATCAGGTAAACAAAGTGTGTGAATGTTTTCGTATGTTTGAGGTTTTACTTGTGTATGTAGGTGAAGAATTCGGATGTGTAATGTGGCAGTATTTAATAGTTCTTAAGATATTTGTATGTTAGAAGAAATTTGCTCATTCAGGACTGATATTTGACACTTTACACCGTTAAACCTTTAAATTCCGAGTTAAATCCCATCTGTAAGTCCCAGCTCGCTGAATTATTCTGTGGGGTATTTAAATTTTGCACGCACTTTTTGAAAAACCTGACTAAGTGTTTACACACAAATATGACACAGGATGCCTTTCATGATTGAGTCAGTGTTGAGACATTGCGCAGACAATAAAAAGAGAGGGCTGTTAATGTTGCCAAACATAGGTCACTAAATAGTACATGTTAAAATTGCTGGCATTGCTAGGAGCTCACCATATTCTCTCTATTAGTAGACTGAGTGTTAATACACACCTTTATGTGGTATTTGACTTTTTTGTGCCAAATAAGTGCACTAAAATCTCAAAGAAGAAGCAGCATTATGGTTCAGCTTAAAACCAATGCTTGAATGTCTTGTTCTGTCACCAAGCCTTTGGTCTGACACACTTGGGCACCTGACGAAGTTCAGTGCCACACACTAGAACAGCTCTGTTTGAATTCCAGTGAAGATGTCAACATTATGAAACAACGAATGTGAATTTTTTTGATGTTTTGCTGACCGTGCATCTTAGTATATTTATCTTAGTAATTAACCAACTTGATGCACAACATTTTTGTTTTACTATAAGTTTATTTCATTCGAGCACCATGTGCTCATCATCAGGAGGTCAAAATTGTATTATACAGCATCTGGTATCATCATACCTATAGGTGGCCGTCCCGTGCACAGGTTGAGAGAGGACCTTTGCACCGGATGGCTACCTTCAGAGTATGATGATACCAGTTGCTGTATAATACAATTTTGACCTCCTCATGATGAGCACATGGTGCTCGAAACATGTAGAGGCATGAAATAAACTTATAGTAAAACAAAAATTTTGTGCATCAAATTGGTTAATTACTAAGATGAATGAATGCGAATGTTGACTTATGTCAGCCAACTTGTTGTTCAGGACAGTTTGTCAGGTAGACACTTGACTTTTGTACTTTCTCATATCTTTGCATTAGACATTCACACTGCAGCCACTTTTAATTGACCTAGAAGTGTCAACTGTCTAGTTATTGGCTGTGCATATGGTGAACAATAGACATGCAATGTTTGTCTGTTTCTGGCCAATGCTGTAAAACTACATCTAATTCCATGTGCGATTTGATTAACATACAGTGTGAAGATACATTAAGATACATTTGATGTTCAGGTGAATGTACATCATGATAAATTCTTACAATAAAACCAACTAGATGCACTTATTTCCAAATTTATTTTTGGAATAAAACTCTATATGTTTCAGACAGTTCCTCTGTCCATCATCAGGAGTTTTTCACTGTACACACAGCAGTGGTGTATGTCACACAGGTTTTCTGGCAGCTTGCAAGCAGGATCAGGATGCACGTCCTGATTCTGCTCACAAGCTGTCAACAAAACTGTATGACATAAACCATTTTTGTGTGTTCAGTGAAAGCCTCCTGATGATGGACAGAGGAACTCTCCAAAACATGTAGAGTTTTTTTCCAAAAATAAATTTGAGAAATTAGTGCATCTAGTTGGTTTTATTACAAGAATAAGATACATTTCTACAGATGTGTGAAATTCCTCTTCTCCATCAAACGATTACTGAAAGCACATCCAACTGACAGGGATCAGTTTAGGGTTAGTTGTTATGCCAAGTGTAAAATATTGTGGCATGCCTAATACGTCAAGGTATGCTGCTGTTAGCAGACTAATATTATTAGTTTCATTTATATACCATTTGATTAAAAAAAAAAAAGACCCATACAATCTTCTTATAATTTTCAAATCTGTGTTGAATTGTCACCTTAGAACAAATTTCAGGAGCCACAGCCAGCCACATAATTTGACATTGCCTATGTGCTGGTGCTATTGATAACAGAAAGTTACATGAAACGAACAACAGTTGCATGAAATTCATACCACATTGCAGGACAAAAATTTTAACAGTTGCATCAACTACCTCTCTTTTTTGCCACTGAATATTTAATACATCATCACCACTCAGTGCAACTTATTTGTCATACAGTGCTTTTCATGTGGCAGTCTTCAGGATATCTTACACGCTGAGGATTGCTAGATGTGCATGTTTACAAAAACATAAATAATAACTGAAAAATGAGGGAACTGGTTATTAACTATTTATCATTTATATAATTGAGTACATGCATAACTTGTCAAATGTTAAACATGCAAGTAAAGACATAATGGTCTTACTGTAAAATTGTAAATTGAGACTTATAACAACTTTTATCATCAGATGAATGGGAAACAGAAACATGTAAGATTCTTAATCTTAGTAATTAACCAACTTAGTGCACAAATTCTTGTTTTATAATAAGTTTATTATATTCCTCTATATGTTTCGAGCACTGTTGTGCTCATCATCAGGAGGTCAAATTGTATTATACAGCATCTGTTATCATCACACTGAAACAAGTGAGTGGTCTAAAATTACTAAAATACAATTCTATAATTATGAGCACATAGTAGTGAATGTTATATGTTAATTTTTCAGGTGTAATATACAGTAATCACACCCGAAAAATTCATACATAAATGTTACTACTATGTGCTCATATTTATAGAATTGTATTTTAGTAATTTCAGACCACTCATTTGTTTCAGTGTGATGATACCAGATGCTGTATAATACAATTTGACTTCCTGATGATCGGCACACAGTGCTTGAGACATGTAGAGGAATATAATAAACTTATTATAAAACAAGAACTTGTGCATTAAGTTGGTCAGTTGCTAAGATTATACTGAGATGCGCAGTCAGCAAAACATAAAAATTTGCAAGATTCTGTAGTATTGCAGCTTTAAAAATATGATGCTCTAAGAATGTCATATTCTTAGAGCAGCTACTAGCAGAGTTGCAGACTCACTTGCCCTAATCACCTGCAGCTAAGAGTGTTTAACAATTGACCTTCTAACAGTAAGGATTGTTCCTTGTTACAGTTTGAACTGGTACGTCCAACGTCCATCCAGTGTATGGTAATTGGTGCAGTTGTAATGATGGTGGTGTGCTTCTTCTTCATACCTAACATCCTCTGCTGTCTCTGGGTCGCCCTGTCCATTGTCTCCATCGAGGCCGGAGTTGCAGGATACATGTCACTGTGGGGGGTGAACCTAGATTCTATCTCGATGATCAATCTCATCATGTGCATTGGTTTCTCGGTTGATTATACCGCACACATTTGTTATGCCTACATGTCTTCTAAAGGAAACACCCCTGAAGACCGTGTAAAAGAAAGTCTGTATGCCCTAGGACTGCCTATTGTCCAAGGTGCTAGTAGTACAATTCTTGCAGTTATAAGCCTTGTTCTTGCAGGTAGTTATATTTTCTTGGTGTTTTTCAAGATGGTGTTCCTTGTAGTGTTCTTTGGCGCAATGCATGGCCTCTTCCTACTGCCAGTATTGTTATCCCTCTTTGGTCCTGGTTCTTGTACCGCCTCCAAGAAGCAAAAGTCAGCAGGAATGGAGCCCTCTGACTCAAGGCATCCTTCTGATGTGGAGAAAACATTCCCTCACCCATTTTGTATTCCCCATCCTTCACTGAGCCCAATAAATCACAGTAACCTTGTGTATAGGAGTACAAATGGTGAGCTGAAATCTTCAACACCAAAGTATTTTGCAAAGTGTAGTGAAGGAGGTGATGGAAAAATTGGAAATGGTCCACACTTTGGCATCCCACTTCCTGGTCTTCCCACTCATATGATGACATACAGTGGAGTAAAGTATGGCGATACATCAGGCTCACTGGATAGAGATCTGGGTTTAGGAACGTCTGGAGAAGAATCTAGTGAGTCAAGCTCAAATAAATCACAGCGCCGTCTGCAACAGAGGGAAGAGGCAGGGAAAGACTTCGAACAGCTCAAGCATTACAAAGATGGCTGGCAGAAGTCACCTTCATCCCATGCAGTTGGAGGACAGACACGATGGGGAAGGCCACAAGAATTCCAGCCTCCACACCTTATGGAAGTATACAATAATTCTGGATATCTTAGTGATGAGGGAGGTTGGCATTACAGCAGAAGGGACAGAGTTCCTGCGTGGCGTAGGAACCACCCACATGAAGATGCTAGGAAATATTTATCTAGGTCTCAGTCACAAAACGGTCATTACCAACATCATCACTCACGCAGTGTACCAGGTTACATAGGGGAAATGAAGTTTCCATGACCAAGGAACAGACCCCTAACATAATAGCTCAAAAGAAATGGAAAAAATTGTCCTACCAGTGACTTATCACAAATGGGCTACAGTACGAATAATGTGGCTGCATATAGCATATGGAAGATCTGAATATCAAATGTAGTAACTGGTTGGCAAGATGTGGTTAAAGAACTGACATCTTGCTTCATGAGTCGACTTGCAGATAAGTTTGAGACTTACGCATAACTGAGCAATGATAGCTGCACGTACCCTTATTTCACTGCCGTAGCCTGCTACCCCAGGAGGGGGTGTTGGAGCTCAAATGTTGTATATATGATTGGGCCAAAGGTGACAACCTGAAATACAGTGAGTTGCTAAGGAACCTCCATATAAGTCACCAATATTTTTATTTCAACCAAGCAGTTGGAGTGAACTATAGTAAATCCCACATAACATAGATAATGTTGATGATGATGATGATGGTGATTAGCATTGTACTGGACAAGTAAGGTAAAGGGAGAAACAAGAAATGTTTATATTATTTTTGGAACCAACCATTTGGAAGACTATGAATGTGATTGAGGACCCCAGAGAAATAAGTTGTGAGGTTATCAAGTGGAATGAGCTGGCTGAAAATTACGTAGATTTTAGGTTTTGATTTTAGCAGCATTGAACAAATGTCAGTGTATAGACAGCCATGCATGTGTTGTGTCTGGTATTCGGATGTTAAAACGTATGGCAGCCAAACATGAGCCAGAAGGTGAGGGTTCAAGTACTTGCTCATCTGAAGGTGTGTGTACTGTGAAATGTTTTATCAAAGCCAAAGATACTAGCAATATGTAAAAAGACTATTTACTTAAACCTTTAAAACCCAGTAGTAACCATATTTACCACCTACTTTAACACTCAATACTCTGCATTTTGCCAACACTGTATGTATTTGTTTTGTATGATTTTTACAATAAACAGTAATTATTTCCCTCTGCAGCCTGAATGAACTGGTATTTTTAACAGAGATGCACTACAAACTGAAGTTCTGAGTATTATAATAGTACATAATTATTCAAATTAATTTTCTGATTCAGAATGTTCAAGCACATTAATAATGGTTTATTCTGCCTTAAATTTGTGCTAAGGATGCACCTCCATGGAGTTAGTTACTTAAATTGTTGCCACATCCTGTCTTCCACTAAACAACACAAATTTCATGTGTTTGTTATTCTGACATTCCTGTATTTATTGATCCTGGTGCAGTGGTAAGTGTTCGCTTCATGAAACCTATACATGAACTGCATGTTTCATGCGGAATTGTTACCAAGTTGAACTGTTCCATTGATCACGTTACAGATCGCATGTGATCCACATTAACTAATATGTTCCAGCACAATTATTTATTTATTTATTTTATTTTTTTTAATGATATACAAGATCTTAGTCATGATTCAAATTCTGGACGTTGTCTGCTGTACCATTCTCAGTAGGGGTACGCAGTGGTGCAGTTGGTTGAAGCACTGCGCTACAAGCCAGAAGGTCACGGGTTTGATTCCCAATGGTGTCATTGGAATTTTTCATTGACATAATCCTTCCAGCTGCACTATGGTCCTGGGGTCGACTCAGTCTCTAACAGACATGAGTACCAGGAGTACTTCCTGGGGTTGAAGGTGGCCGGGGCTTAGGGCTGACAACCTTTCCGCCTTCATGTGCCAATTGTCTTGAAATCTGGAAGCCTCAACCTCCTGGAACCCTCAGGGCCTGTCCATACCTTTAATGGGATTGCTTTGCTTTGCTTCATCACTCTCACTTGTGGGTGGTTTCTCACAACAGTGATTGCTCTTCAGCATGCTTGTCTCCTCCTCCATCACTAACTGGGCAATTTCAATTTGACACCAGCATGTCTCTTGGGAGAAAATGAATCTATGTAGTTTCCGCGTGTCTGAGAAATACGAGTTTGGTAGTATCCAGCGAATGCTTCCGTTTCTGCCTGTTAAACACTTTGTCTATGTCTGTATTATTGTCTTTTTCTCGCCCTTTTATATTTATTGTTGTCCTGGTGTCTGCACTTCATTGTGGTCTTCAATAGCTTCAAGTGTTTTGGACCATAATGATCATGGATGGTTACTGTCACACTCCTTCCTCTCGTTTTCATCCATTTTGATGACATTTGACTCAATCCTGTCATAATAATATTATCGTTTAAGATTGTTCGATTGTAATTATTTAACAGCGCTTACTTTGAAAAATCATATGAGGCAGAAAAACTTCCTTCTGTTGTGCCCATTACCAGCTTCTATATCTCTTGGCATCATTCTCACCCTGCATTATTATTGGTTTAATACCGCTCAGATAAGTGAAGTATGAATCTTTCTATAATTTTCCACTTTTTAGTGACTATTGAAAATGACAAGAGACTGTCCTGCTATCTAGTTTTGCGTCTTAATTGGTTTTGTATTACTAGATACACTGTCCACTCTTTGCCTGAATTAATTGTACAATTTTCCCATCCTGTGACCACTTGATTTGCTTCCAGATTATAGAAATAAAATTTATTACATTTGTTACAGGTTTCTTGTTACAGGTGATACTCATTCAACAGTTTGTCACAGCTTTCGAGCAGGTTTTATGACAACTGGTCCAACTGTATGAGAAGTGTTTGTGTGTGTGTGTGTGAAACAGTTTGGGAAAAATTGCATCCTGCATATTTGCCTGAACACACTAGCGAAATATGGGAAGAAGGAGCTCGAGGATTCTAAAAAAAATGGGATTTCCCGAGTTGCATTTACAGTACTTATGGCAAACATGTGACATTCAAATGCCCATGTGAAAGTGGGTCACCACATTTCTCTACCTGCAGAAGTTCTCAGCAGTGCTCATGATACTTAATGGACCAGACTACAAAAGTAAATATCTGTATATATCGTAGGGTATGGTAAAAATTGTGAGGGGGTATTTTTGAGCAGTCTGTCATGGGAAGGAAATCTGAAGCAGGAACACTAATGTTCCAGATGACAAGCCAACAAAACCCCGCATGTATTGACTGGTCATACTTTTCCCTTAAAGAGTTGCACAATGTGGCATTATCTTTAGAGGCAACAAAACTAGATGGGTAGGAGGGAAACTATAACTACAGACTGTGCTGTGTGAGGGATGTTGTAGAAAATGCCTGCAGAATATCAGCGCAGAATTGGGGATCTGTATTGTAGACTGCTGTAAATGAATGTTGAGGTCGCTAAGTTACTTGTTAAAGCCACATATGTCTTGCCAAACTATTTGAGAACCAAGTCTGGAAATTCTGAATGCTTAGAATAAATGGAACCTTCAGAACTGGTTCTGAGTGCTTTGACTGAAATGGAAATTGAAGAAAGCAGAGAACCTGATGTGGCTGTCCATGCTAGGCAGAAATTTGTGGACTTTTAATTAAGCTTAACTAACAAATTGCTGAACGAATAATGTAGAATAGAATAGAACACAAAAGGATGGGCACTGAGTGAACCATGCACTTCAACCGTGATCAATATTTTGTATGGCCCTTGAGCTCATTTGTTCAGCAGTCCCTCACCTTGAACAAAGTGCAGTATCTTGCTGAAAGAGTTGTCTTTAAAGTCTCCAGGCTTTGTAAAGGCACCTGGATCTTAATGTGGCCAGAGCCTCAGTCATGCCTTGTGAGGCCATTTCAGATGCCTACTTGCATCTGTCACACTCAGGAGTATTTACCAGCCACAGTTTGAATAGGTATCCTTTTAAATTACAGTGTCCTGTTATCAGCCTTGTCAATATTCTGAGCTGGTTTCTAATCAGGTCCTCAGCTGTATACACAGAGGGTTTTCTAAGAAAGCCCTTAGCTTGCATGTGCCCACGTATGGACTGCCAATGCTCCTCTTGTCCTGCTGGTCCAATTAGGTTTTGCCAGTTTCAACAGAGATTGGTGGCAGTCCCAGATTAATTTAGAATTTATCTGGAAGCTGTCAGGTGTCTTGATGGCTGTCTGACTTCCAGAAAGAATACAAATGTTTCTACCTGTGTAGCCATTCTCTGTATTCTCCACTATGCAAGCCTTAATGACATATATTTGAGCTTGGAATACTGTGTTGTGGAGCCCAAGACTGCTACTGTGCCCCCTTCTTGAGCCCCATCTACACACTCGGGCACCAGTGCCATTATTGGTTTTGGAACTGTCTGTGTACCAGACCAGGCCCCCTTTGTTGTCAGGGTTACACCCAACCTCCAATTCACATTTGTTAGGGAACTTGACTGTGAATGGCTAGTGTTATGCATGTCTTGGAAGCATCCTGTCATCCTTCTTCTGTAGGGTGGGTTCTCACTCCATATCCTGAAATTTTTTGGTGTGACCAAAGTCAGTGGATTTAGGACGTCACTTTTGGTCACATGTTGGAGTTTAGATCCACACCTGGGCCTCTGTCTCATTTATCACGTGAAGGGGACTAAGTCCCAGTAGGGCTTCAATTGCAGTTGTTGAGGTTGCCTTCATTGCCAGACAGGCCAATCTGTGTAACTTACTGAGCTCAGTCCTGCTGACGATGTATCTGACCCTCAACCACCAAACTGTGGGACCATAGGTCAACACAGATCTGATCACCATGTTAGTGATGATGCTATGCACAATCCTGGGCTTTTCAGACCACAAGTTTTACCTAAAAGCTCTGTAGGCCTTGTTCGTCACATTTTTCAGCTGTGCCTTCCACATCAATCCCTTGTCCAGAATAAGTCCAAGTTATTTGACCTCATTAGTCAGCTGTCATGTGTGTTCAGAGAGGGTTGGTTCCTTCAGGCCCCTAAAATCTTTTTTTTTTTTTTGGGTGAATGGTAGTATTACCATCTTTTGTGGATTGATAGAGAGCTGAGTCACCACACCACTGTTTTACAATACAATATAATACAACTGTATCATATTGTATTGTACAATACAAGCTCTGAGACGGAGTTGGGGAATTTTCCGCGGATTAGGAGAGTCAAGTCATCTGCACACCCCATTGTATAACAGCCATTCTCATTGAGTCCTCATATGAGTTCGTCCAAAACAAAGCTTCACAACAGAGGCGATAGAACGCCCGTCCTGTGGACAGCACCTCACCACAGATCCCTCCAGAGTTTCTCCTGCATGCGTGGCTGTAATTTTCCTGCCACCCAGCATAGAACCAATACACAGACAGATCGTGGCTCCAAGCCCATGCGTTTGGTAACTTTTATTGTGGTGTCAGATGAAGCGTTATCAAAAGATCCATCAATATCCAGGAAAGCTCCAAGTAAGACTTCCCTGTTTTTCACTGCCTCCTTATCATGTGTGATCACATGCTGCATTGCTGTTTCTGTGGACTTCCCAGGTTGATACGCAAATTGGTATCGATGTAGATGCCGCAGCTTTGTATGAGGACGTACGGATGTTTGAGAAACTGGCAGCCCGAACTGGATTTTCGAAAAATTCTACGAAGCATGGCATCATAGGCGGTGATTTAGGCGGATTGGAATGAGAACGCGGAAGGAATTAGCAGAACCCAGGCGTTTATAAGAATATTGCTATGGGATAACGGTTACACACAGGTAGTCCGACCTGAGGGGATGTGTTGCTGGATGTTTACCTTGTCCAGCCCGAAAATTCGCTTGTTTCCTGCTGCATTGTACATGGGATCAACGACCATTGCGGGGTACTACTGGAAGTAGAATGGGGCGAAATTTGCCGTGCGCCACAAGTGGAAAGATGAGTTCCGGTGTACCACAAAACTGATGTTATGGCTTTACAAACTTCCGCCCGGGATAAATTCACAAGATGGGCAGGAAATGGTAGTTGCGTAAAGGAGATATGGAAAATTTTCAAGGAAATAGTCTTCAAGTGTATCGGACGTTTTGTTCCAAAAAAAAATTCTGGGGAAAAAAAATCAGAATCCTGAATACTACAACAGGGAGGTGAAGTGGTTGAAGATGAAGGCCAGGAAAGCATATAAAGGGAGAAAATTTGGCGAGTTTCTCCAAGCAGATCTCAAACGTCTATACAGAAAAAAATGGACATTTTTACGGTCGGTATTACAGAATGTAGGTAAATGCAGGACAGAGTTCTACAAGTATGTAAAGCAACGTAAAGGAAGTAGGGAAAATATTCCTGCGATTGAAGACTGTAATGACAGACTTAGTACTGATTCAATAGAAAAGGCCAAATCTCTGAATTCCTTTTATGTTTCTGTAGCCAGCCACGAGCGAATCGTCCGTCAAATACAATCAGATCACTCAGGTGAACTCTTTAATTCTTGACATGAATGTTATTAGGAAGCGAATAGCAGCTAGCGCGGGAAACAAATCAATAGAGCCAGATGGTGCTGTTGGTGAAATTCTATAACTGGGTGGATAAGCCATAATTCCATACCCTTGTATGGTTTCTGTACGTTACAATTAACAATGCTACTATCCCAAGCGACTGGAAAAGATCCATAATGGTTCCTGCTTACAAGGGGGAAGATCGATTGATAAGCATTGACTACAGACCAGTGAGCTTATCCTTTGTGGTCTGCAAGCAATGGAACACGTCTTAACAGGATACATAAGACAAGCCTGGGAGACGAGTGAATGGTTATACGAAGGTTAACATGGTTTTAGACCGGGATACTCATTCGAAAGTCAAATAGTCGCAATTTGCGACGACACAGCTGATTCCCTGGATGAGGGAGTGAGGATAGACGCGATAACAATTGATTTATGTATTCGATTTATTTCCGGTGATTGGCTGCTTACTATAATTGCGGCCTCGGATTCTAGGGTAATCGTATGGTTAGGGGAATTACTTTTAGGTCGTTGGCAGAGAGTTAGGGTAGGAGGGCAATTATCTTATTAAGTCAGAGTAACGACAGGGGTACTTCAAGGGCCCACTTCTCTTCCTCGCCTACGTATTTGGATAAAGATTGGGTCAACTATTAGATTTTTCGCAGACGACTGTATAATATAAGTGGGCCCGGTAGCTCAGTCGGTATAGCGACTGACTACGGGCTGGACGGTTCGGGATCGAATCCCGGTGGGGATGAGATTTTCCGCCCGTCCAGACCGGCCCTGGGGTCTACCCAGCCTCCTGTAAAATGGGTACCGGGTCTTTCCGTGGGGTAAAGTGCGGCCGGGGCATGGGGCTGACCACTCACCCCCTTCTAGTGTCGCGGTCATGGAAGAGTAGAGCTATACCTCTACCCACCCTCTGGGTCACACCGGGCTTGTAACGGGAACACTTTACCTCTTTTACTGTGTAATATGTAAGAAAATGATGACAGCGACACAGAAAATTTGCAGTTAGACCTGGACATATTGGGGGAGCGGGCGGTAGAAAATGCGATGAAAATAAATCCAGATAAAAGTAAAGCAGTAAGCTTCACGAGAGCTCTGGTAAAGGTTTCACCAAATTATTTACTAGTGGACCAAAGAATTCCGCAAGCGAGCAACTACAAATATTTAGGAATACTCCTATGCAGCGATTTAAACTGGGCTGACCAAGTTAATTACAGCGTACAAGAAAAGCCTGAAAGGTACTACTGTGTAATATATTATATACCGTCAGTACAAAACAACATCAGCATAGTAATATAATGTATGCAATAGGTTACACTGTGGTGTTCTCTATTGGCCTGATGAAGACCGTTTACAGTCGAATCATGTAGCCACAGTGTAACCTATTGCATACATCATATTACTGTATTGATGTTGTGTATTGATGGTGTATAGTATATTATACAATTGTTATTGCACAACGGGGTGACTTCTGTCAAAAAAAAACTGAAAGGCACAACATTTTATAATGCATATTCTCAAAAAAGGGTAATGGTAAAACGAAACGTTTTGTCTACAAGTCACTAGGGATTCCGATTCTTGAATATGGGACTGCGTGCTGGGATCCGTAGAGGGAAGGTCAGAAAAACGCGCCAGACCGTGTTGCGAAAGAAAGCGGCTAAATTTGCACATCATACGAAATATTCGACCTTGTAGTTTGTAGGGGGTTACTGTACAGTACGTCTTGTTATTATCTCATTGTAATTGGCTTCAAGTCTCTTGCTGTTTGTTATGTTCTAATTATTATTTCATATTTTTTAATTATTCGTTTTCTTGTCTTTTATGTTTTGCTTTCTATTTTGTCGTGTTCTGTTTTCCTGTATTATTTTGTGTACCGTTTCTCCCCGTGTGCAGAATCGTTTATTTTCTATTGGTGTGCAAATTTACCGTCCACTGCCACTGGGTGGAAACTCATTTGCAGTTAATAAATATAGTCGTCATCATCATCATCATCATCACGTCATCCAATATTTTATTTTGTTACACAAAATAGGAAATTCTTTGAACTCAGAACTTCTGTAGACAACTGTGTTGCAAATAATATCAGTTGAATTAAAAAACGACTCACATTGTCCACCATGCTCTCCAACCACATGCTAACTAAACTGCTGACCCCATGGAGCAGGGTCCTCCTTGAGAAGCTAACCGGTTCTCAACTAGTCAAGAAATTCCCCGCATTTTATGGAACCCGAAGTTTCATAACCGCACTCACAAGAGCCCACCACATGTCCCTATCCTGAGCCAGAACGATTCAGTCCATGCCCCCACAACCCACTTCCTGAAGAGCCATCTTAATATTATCCTCCCATCTACATCTGGGTCTCCCAAGCGCTCTCTTTCCTTCAGGTTTCCCCACCAAAACCCTGTATACACCTATACTCTCCCCATATGTCCTGCATGCCACGCCTACCTCATTCTTCTCGATTTAATCGCCCGAACAATATTGGGTGTGGAGTACAGATCATTAAGCTCCTCATTGTGTAGTTTTCTCCACCCTCCTGTTACCTTGTCCCTCTTAGGTCCAAATATTCTCCTCAAAACCCTATTCTCAAACACCCTCAGCCTACGTTTCTCCCTCAATGTGAGCGACCAAGTTTCACACCCATACAAAACAACAGGCGAAATTATATTTCTATTTATCTTAACCTTAAATTTAGGATAGCAAACTGGAAGACAAAAGATTCTGCGCCGAATGATAGCAAGCACTCCCTGACTTCAATCAGCTCTTAATTTCTTCCTCTATAGAATTTTGATTTTTTTTAAGGTTCCCAAATATTTGAACTTTTCCACCCTTTCAAATTAAATATTATCGGTCTTTATACTGTGACTTCGTCCTGCAACCTGGTCAGGAGAGGTGACAGTGTGCTTAGTCTTATCAGCATTTACTTCTAGTCCAGTTTTCTTACTAGCCGCAACTAAAGATTCTGCGTTTTTATTTATAGTATGTACGTAAGTAAGTATGTATGTATGTATGTATGTGTGTATGTATGTATGTATGCATGTAAGTATGCATGTATGTATGTATGTATGCATGTATGTATGTATGTATTTATGTATGTGTGTGTGTGTATGTACGTATGTATGTATGTATGTTAACTACCTTGCGCTAAACGGGAGAGCGCTGCACGTTGCCAGGTGCGGCCCCTCTGATCTGCGTGAGACGGTGCCTCTACCCCGCGTTCAACATGTCCAAAAGAAGGGCATTCCAGATGATCTGTGGGCATTCCGATTGCCGACCCCGCGTTCCGCTTTTGTTTGAGTGCACCAATGCCAGCCAACTTGGCAGTATGGTCGCTAAATCTAAGGGCGTACCAACTGTAACACCAAATATCCCGATCGAAAATGTCTTTGGAATAAAAATCTCTTGTAAATATAATACTGAATTCATGTCTTTTTGGCGCCTGAATTACCCATAGCACAATACCACAACTGAAAGATCCTGTCAGCAGCGATGTGTCGTTGCTGAATGAACGTGTCCGAAAATAAAATTCAGCGAGCGGCGTCTTGAGATCCGGTTTCGGATCTGTGGATCGTGCAAGTGGAACGGACAGATTTGTATCCTTCATCGTTCAGCAGGTTGTCTTTTTTCGTTAACCTGCCTCTTTCACCTACCGGGTATCTTTTGCTGACGATTCTCGTTCACCAGTCTGAATTCTGTTTTGTGCATGGATCTTTCCTATTCACCAGTTACCAATTAATCAATACCAGTGGCGTACCCAGGAATTTTGTCGGGAGGGGGTTTGGGGGTGGGGTCAACATATTCAGTTGAGGACAATTACGAACCTAGGTAGTTTTAGAATTTTACTGCCTTTTTCCGAACATCTTGGTGTATTGGCGTCCTAAATTAAGCAACTTTTAAACTAATTCGGATGTTGGAATAGGAACGCCAAACACTTTCCGCTCAATTTGCAATCCGGTTCGACTTTGTCCAACTTTCGGGATGTCGGGGGTGGGTTTGAACTCCGAAACCAGATACGCCACTGCAAGACAGTTTGTATTAAGAGAAACATTTATTTCATAAATTACAACACTATGAGAACAAAGTGAACTACAAAGTGTAATCGAGACGCCCGTTCTTCTTGCTCACGCAATCGAGGATTCCACCGATATCTAGCTGAATACCTCTATGAACGTTCGTTAGTGCAAGCCCACTGAGGCGCTCCTCGCCCATTGTATTCCTCAGGTAGGTTTTTAGTCTCTTCAATTTGGAGAAGGTTCGCTGTACAGGTACGGCTGTTACTGGAACACATACCGCAATTTTTATTGCTGTGAAGACAGATGGGGATATTAATAAAAATCCAACTAGATGCGACAGTATGCAGATATTTATTTACTGCAAAATCACTGAACATGTTTCGGGTGTCACTGCACTCATCACCAGGAATACAAAAAACTGTAACCGCAGCCTCCGGTACAGGTCATAATATCGGTACAGCTACTTCCCTCCAACGTGGGCCACGTTGGAGGGAAGTAGCTGTACCGATATTATGACTTGTACCGCATGCTTCGGTGACGGTTAGTACTCCCGATGACGGGTGTTTTGACACGCGAAACATGTAGAGTGACTTTGTAGTAAATAAATATCTGCGTACTGTTGCATCTGGTTGGATTTTTATTAATATTGAATTACGATGCACGGAACCATGAGCTTAAAAAACAGATGGGAAAAAGTGAGCACCGCTGAAGTTCAAACTTTGTATGAAGCTGTGGGGTCTTTCTTCCTGGCTTTTTTCTTCCCAAAATCTCTTCCACACCTGCAGATCGGCTTTAAACGTGTCCACCGAAACAGTCGAGAAATCCTCCGGGTACTTGTCTAGGAGCGTGCTGCAGATTGATCCTGCGTCTCTTCTTCCCTCTGCAATGCGGTGTGGTAGCAAGGCCCTGAGAATGCACAATACGCTGCGATGTTTGAGAAATCGATCCTGATGCTCGTGTATAAGGAAATAAAGGAAGGGTATAATTGCGAACAGTCGATATTATGTCTCAGGATCCGAGTCCATATGAATCCTGATTTATTTCTCGACCACACTGACGTGGTGCTCGAATCTCGCAACCGATGGAGTTCGCCATTTCTTGAGCCTCGACAAAAAGTGATGAAAATCCACTTACTGCATCGTTCCTCATTGCCTTTGCTTCATTGAACACTCGGTCAACGTGCTCTATACATTGTGCAAGATCGAAATTATGCGACTGCAGAGTTGCTGATAGGGCTGCGGTCAGATTGAAGACTCTCGATACGCAGTAGAGACCAACGACAACTTCTCCATCGCGGACTGCATTAAAACGCTTTGGAGCTAAGGTCCGCGTCATCCCATCCCATTGTGACTACTAAGGTGTCGTAAATGAGCAGGAACATTTCCTTGAAGAAAGAAATGGCGTCGTGGCGCTTAACCCATCGCGTTTCACTCAGCTTTACCAATATTGTTCGGCGACTTCCGGGCTCAGGACTCGTTATCTGCTCTTTCAGCGTGTCCATGCACATCTCAGAGGCTTGGATGAAGGTTATCATCTCTTTCATCGTTCTGGTGGTGTTTCTTATTGCATCAAACTTGCACGCTTCCAAGGGCACGAGGCTTAGTGAATGACTGGCACAATGAACGTAGATCGCCAAAAGATAGTCCTTGGAAATTACAGCAGCACAGCCAACGAGATATCATTTCATTGCACTCGCCCCGTCGTAACCTTGTCCCCAGAGATTACCAAGATCCAAATGCGCTTGCTGGAGGCCTTTGCTAATGGCTGCTTTTATTCCGGGACCCGTCTTGTCTTTTACAGGCGCGCAGTCAATGAAATCCTCCCTGACTCTATAACCGTCCTATTCGACATTATCCACATATCGTATGCAGAGAAACAGCTGTGCCATTCCTGCAACATCAGTCGTCTCATCTGGTAGGACCGAGAAGAAAAAGCTCTGAGTGATGCGGTTTGTTGTATCTTCAAAGATCATATCGCCGCAAGTAGCAACGATTTCGTTTTGAGTTTTTGGACTGATGTAGCTAGCATTTCGCATGCAAGACTCTAGGTGTTCCTTCAGGGCTACGTCTCTTGCGTCGATTCGGAAACATAGTAGGACGCGAAAGTTCCAATCATTTACCGCGGGATCGCCGTCTGGAAATGCTAATGTTCCCGAGTCAGAATTACCCCTGACAGGAGTACCTTGGCGACCACAAAAGATTACAGTTTTCACAATAGGCTTGAGTTTTGCAAGATATTGGAGGTCCTGGGCGCTTCTACCGGAATCTAGGCTTTCGAAAATACCTTTATTCTTGTTTTCGAAGACCAATATGTAATGTTTCGTTTATTCTGTAATTTTGTTTTACTTTGCTATTTTTGTCTTATCTTATCTAGTTATATTATCCTGTTAGTGTGTTCTCTTTCTGTAACTCATTGAAATTTAATGTATGTAATGAGTTTAGCATGGACTACTACCCTGACCGAGGTTTTCCGTGCTTTCCCTCGGTTGTAAGGCAAATGCTAGGGTATTCCTCTCAAATACGGGGCACGGTCCGCACCCTGACTTCCGCCCAGAGTAGGGTAAATGGTTTGCTCTATGTATTGTTGCTGTTGATTGTTGTTGTTATATGTAATTTCGGTCTGTAAACGTGTAACACTGTCACCGGGTTTACACCCAATTGCAGTTAAATATATCATTCATTCATTCAATATGGAATTCTCGCGTGGTTGC
>Ga0131853_10006178_pt1 | contig 21639 bp, 9 predicted proteins | sample TergutLab28metaG_FD_92764 | JGI IMG/M metagenome (GOLD analysis project Ga0131853, IMG submission 92764) | Labiotermes labralis P1 segment gut microbial communities from Petit-Saut dam, French Guiana - Lab288 P1 (version 2) (version 2) | ecosystem: Host-associated > Arthropoda: Insects >... | reverse complement strand
CTTAGGGATACCAAACTCAATGAGAATCTTGTATAAGACCTCCCTCCTAACTGAATCAAAAGCTTTCTTGAAATCTATGAAAAGCTGATGAACTTCTTCATTGTACTCCCATTTTTTCTAAAGGTTAATGATTCGAAAAGCAACAAGCTTGAGTTAGCTTCCATTTATTTTTCTTTCTGCACTCGAAGAAAACACCGTTACGTTAAACAGTAGGTGACTGCTTTCATTCCTCAACTTTCATTGATAATATAAAGAAAAGTAGTGTGAGTCAGTACGCTGTAGTTTTCATTGAAATTTAAAAATTAGGACATTCATCGTATGATTGTGAACAGACTATAGCTGCCAAAATAGTAAATGAAGTACTTTGTTTATATGGGCCTATAATTAGCTTATTTTAAAGGGATGTCCGTTTAATATTTATACCAGTAAGATCAAACATTGAACAAGAAGTCCAATTTATATCCCACATTAAGCAAGCGCACATAACCCTTTAAAGACTAAGTTTTACCTGAATTATATTTAAAGATTCAGGTCGTACCGCGCGGTAAAAGCTCCGCCTCGGTTAAAAAAATAAATCATATAAAATTGTGTAGGGAAATATTGGCTGTTCGTCCTGAGATCCATACGAACCACATAAACAGCTTGTGAGCAGATTGTAGAAATTTTATTATTAAGCCTTGTGTTGCCTAAAGTAACCACTTAGCTATAAAGGACAGGAAAGAAACTATATGCCAGGCCAACAACGCCAGTTTTGCCTACAGTTTGTAATTGTCCGCCTGCAGCAATAAATTAAAATCAAGGCCAGTGAGGTTTGTGATGTAGCGAAAAAATAAAGTGCTCTTGGAAAAATATGTGTACTGTGAGTTTCGCTGCATTTTTTCGAGTCGTAATTTTACAAGAAGCTTTTTTTTCTGTTGTCTTTAGTAGCTTATGTTTTCATGGTAAGGTACTGTATGTCTGTTGCTGAAAGACCAAGAATAAGTAATTAGATTTCATGTCCTTAAGAAACGCTGTTGTGTAGTAACAAAGGACGCCTGACCGACGTGATATCTTGTACGTGACATGGAAAGTATTGGCGTTTGAAAAATGGTTTCTTTACGCTTCTGTAAGTAGCACATGTTTTTTAATGATGCCGCAGTCTTTTGCGTGAGAGTTCCTCGGGTTCTACTGACCCGCATTACTTGCTGCAGCACAGCGATGGGTCATGTTTTTCCTGTTGCATACCGACAAGTTGTTTAAGGCAGAAGTTTCAATCCAGTGTCGGTGCTGCAGCTTGCATACTGGATTTATCCGAGACGGTTGACACAGTGGTAACTCATTGTGCTGGTATCCAGATCTGATAACAGACGGAGACCTGCTGACCTGACTGGGTTTTAATTTGCTTTTATTTTTAGACCCTCTGAGGCGAATTCTGATGTAATATTTTGAACATGATCACTCCCATTTTACTACCCTGTAATGATCTGAGCAACCTGTACACTGTCGTGCTATGCTGTGGTCTCACCTTTCACGGTCTCGGATGGTGTGTGAAGGTTCAACATGTTTGTTGTACTGTCTCCGTGGAGAAGAGATCTACCTGAGAAAGTGATGTTTGCGCAGGTGGTCAATTTCTCGGCATTCAGTGGAAGTCAAATTTTTGCTAGAATGTTTTAAGGGCATTCGCAAAATTAAAAAAAAAAATGGCTATTAGCTCTTGTCTGCCTGACCGTCCGTATGGAAGAACTCGGCTCCCACTTGACGGATTTTTATGAAATTTGATGTTACGAGTATTTTGGAAAATCTCTCGAGAGGATTTAAGTTTCATTCAAAAGATGATAAGAATAAGGGGTACTTAACGTGAAGGCCATTGTGTATTTTTTATCATATCTCCCTCAGTTCTTCTTAAGAGATAATGAGAAATGTTTCACACAAGTTATAGAGGAAGTCAAACACACATTTTATGTTCAGTAACTTTTTTGAAATTATGTAGAAAAATATGGTAGAGTTTGTTAGGCCACAGATGGCAATATAATACCGCGCATGCCCTTTGCATATTCGTTGACCAAGGCTACAGGCGCACTCAGAATAGTATTACTTTTCCACGGCACCAATAGTTACGCGAACGCGCCTCATTGCTACGTTATACGCGCATTACCTCGCTTGTTACTGTTTCATTCCTGTCTGCTGTAGGTCAAGTGGTCTGTATAATCTGTAGGCAGAATGCAGAGCTTTACACTGGAAAAGCATGCCGTACTTCTTGTTACCACTGTGTTCTGTAAGAGCAGGACAATTTTTACTTTTTCGTAAACGGATCAGCGTTGATCTTCAAATTTTAATTCAGGTCGCATCGTAAACTCAAGCACGTAAAAATATGTCCTAGTTAAGTGATTAGATTCCAATGAAGACTTGACGTTTCCACTGTGCAGTATTTAGAACACATGCCGTATTTGTAACTGATATACCGGCAACTTGCAGGAATACATTCCAGTGACGAACAGCTGTTTGTTTACTCAGCCGAATAGTTATGTATCGAAGTGAGCGTAAGTTTGAGAGACTCTTCCTTAGTGCGGTAATTCGTACATAATTTTCTGCGTTTTAACGTCGTGCGGGTAACTGTATTTGTCAGGCAAAATAAGTATATTATGTATGTTCCAGAATATGCATAATTAATAGGCGTGCTATTAATAGTTACGTTCTGACACACCATCCTGAAGTCTTATTGATAGGATAGCAGATCGAAACTGTAGTGTGGGTCCTATCTTAACTTTATCGTGCCCGGTTGTAACTGGAGTATATTAAAATAATAAATGCATGTAGTCTGAATCGAACCCTTGCGTGACCTGCAACTGTCTCCTTTTTTTGTCGCATTTGCAGTAATATTTATCTTTTGTCTGAGAAAGTAAGATGCTAATTTTATATAAATGTTTTATTAACACCCCGTATACATGATTCATTGCGCGTAAAACAGTCTTTACAGACACGTAACCCTCTGATTCTTCAAAATTCCCTCGTAATCTTATAAAAACCGCCAGCAGTCGATATCGTTCCGATCATTACGTCAGTGATATTTTTCGTTTTGATGTGATGGAACATAACTTTTTTTATTGTGTGACCGGCAGACTTAAAACAACCAAGGACGTGATTATCTGTGACCTGATCTAATCTGCAGGGGTGAAAAGAAATTCGCCCGTAAGTTGTTTATAGTTGCGATCCCGTGTTAAATGGTGCGACAGTGCTGTACAACATAGCCTGTGGCCAAATATGTGTTTATTTCGACATACATGCCACCATGAAAAGGTAAAAGTATCAGATGAGATCCTCGTGGTTGCGGTAGGTGCTTGAAGCGGCTTCCGCCCGTATCAAAGCAGACGGCAGTACGCCGCACAGCATTCTCTCGAACAAGTCTTCGTACATTGACATGGACCGTTGGCACAAACTGCCTGGAGTCATGCCACGACGTCTTCGATAGTCCTGGGAATGAATGGTGAAACGTGCGCCCTCAGGTGTCTCCACATGGGGGGGGGGGGGATCCATCAGACCTACATAAGGTCGCGAGGAGACCATGCAATCGGCCATTAACGTTCATTCCACCCTTACTGAATATACGGCATTCAGCCTGTGCCGGTCTTCACCGTAGTGCGCTGGAGCTCCATTGTGCTGAAACCGTACCCTCTGCCTCACAGGTACAGGCCATCTAGAAGCAGCTCCCGCAGAACAGTTTCTGGAAAGTTAGTGTCGTACAGCAGGTAGCCCGTCACGTAGAGACGGGGACTGACAAACAGTATTCCCGACGAGACAGGCTCACACTTTGATTATGAAGCGGGATTGATACCCACGTTACTGTCCAGCACGAGGATTGTCTTGTGCTAAGATGTGACTGTTGTGGACGCTGAACATTCAGTCAGGCATAAAACATGTTTCCTTTGTACACGAACATCTGTGTACGTGTAAAACTCTTCCGCGGTGTGTTCATGTCGTAGCCTTTCGTAAAATTGCATTCGTAGAGGACGATCTTCTGTTGACATAGGAGTGTGCTCCGCGAGTGGCGATATGGATGCATCTGACTGTTACGCAGTGCTCCTGATTCTCGCACGACAACGTTTGAGCTTCCATGAGCAGTAGATCACGAAACCTTCCTGTACACTAATGTGTTTTGAGTGCTCCTAACGACGTGGTTTACCGGCATGACGGTTAACACTGTTGAGAAATGCGTTATCCCATTTTAAGGTGACGTTTATCTTGAGAATTATTCGTCTCTGGACATACGTTATGTAGTATTTGGAATTACCGTCTTACTTCGAATTTAAGACGCCCTCTAATTTAAGACGCACTCCTCTTTTGAAAAAGTTTTTCAGTGGGAAAAATCAAGCACATGCATTTCACTCTCCGCACAGTTTACTACTGTCCTAGCGAGGCCACTTGCTGTTTGATGAAAATTGTGTTTTTCAGACTTTGGAAGAGTTAAGATAATATCTCGAATTTAATACGCATCCGAATTTTGAGTTTGGAAAAATGTGGAAAAAGTTGCATATTAAATTCGAAGTAATATGGTGTTTCTTTTAACATGGAATCGAACTACGTAGAACAGGTACGCGAATTTTTTGTCCTTCTGTACAGCTTGTATCAAGCGTCGGTGATAAATGAGTCTGGAACAGTTGTGGATTGATTAGGAAGGAAAATTAAAAAAAAAAAATTGGAGAGAAACATACTGTACTGCCATTGCATCCACGTACCCCATGTTGTCACCTGGAATTGAACCCGAGGCTTTGCAGTTGCTAGGGAACATCAAAACGCCTGAGCTATATCCAAAATGAATACTTGACGCAAAACAAACTTAAATTACTGGCCAGTACATGTAGACCTAGCATATTTCTGCACGTACGTTTCCTGTAAAAGGTACTGTCCGTATATGGGGTCCACATACATTATGTTCAAGACACAGTGGTCGTTTGTATTATGGCTGGTCAGGACGTGTAAGGACGTACTTGATTAGTATAAGATCTTATCCTACTCAGACGTTACTGTAATCTTAAAATTATTCCATTCTTATGATTCCTATGCCGGAAATACCATTGTTATACTTTGTGGAACGTATATGGTGTACAAGGACACTTCTTTTTATATAGCGTGGTTGAGAATTTAGGTAACGTAACACAAATATAAAAGGCTGGAGGAAGTAACAGGTTAATGGGGAAGGTAAAGGTAAAAGGTAAGGTTCACCCTAGAACAGGCCACAAAGGCCCAAAGGGGGAGTAGAGGTATATCGCCACTCTTTCTTTAACCTCTGCGCTAGTTGGGTGAGGGTGGTCAACGCTCCGCCCCGGCCGCTTTAACTCCGGGAAAGAGACCCGGTACGCATTGTATAGGAGGCTGGGTGGGCCCCATGGCCGGTACGATAATGGGGAAACAAAAATTGTGTCTTTGAGAACCTGCACACTGCATGAAATGTCCAGACGATACAAATATGGAGGGTGCTATGCAAGGGATCTATAGCATGAATGTGGAGATCAGTAATATCTACAGATTATTGGTTGGAAAACAAAAGACCGTTTGGAAGACATCAGGATCCATGACAGAACAGTATTGAAATGGAGCTTAAGTTTATAAAGCTGGAGTGTGGGGTTTGAATGAATTTGGTTCAGGACAGGGTCTATAGGCTGACTGAGAATGCGGTAGTGATTCTGAGGGTAACTTAAGAGGCGGGGAATTCGACTGCCAGCTTTTGAAGTCTTATCGAGTTAGTTCTGCTATTTTGCTGTGACGTATCAACTTCGAGCGGTATGCGGCAGGACGATGTGCGAGGAAGAGGGATGGAATGTGTCAGATATTATCGTGCATGCTTTTCGAGGAGGAGAAAAAAGGGGTTTCTGTCACACGGCCCCGACTATATTTCGCATTTAGTACTAAGTACAAGGCAGACGCTTTAAAATATTACAAATTACCATCGTTAATTTTGTGTTATGTTCATCGCTAAATACAGCATCCATCTTATACGCTTTTAATATTGATTGATCAGCCTCACGCTCCGGCCACTTTCTGTCCGAGTAGAGAGCCCTCTGTGCCGATAAGAGCCTGGGTCTGGACTTAATGGAGAAGATGCAGAGCCATTCGTAAACCTGACTGAGCTGTCCCGAAATGTGTACTGCAGAGTCAAAGTGTTCACAGGAGACCCGAGGATAACTTATCTAACGACGAATGTTTACTTTGCAAGTGACTGGGTAACGCGAAGTCTTCGAAAGAAACAGTAGATTATTTTCTTCTGCGATGTGGCATAGCCGCTGGTAAACTGTGTCTGCGAAACCCCCTGTAGATTAATGGTTCAAGAAAGATAACCCGAACACACTGTTGATATTATGTTTAAGTAACCAAACATGCCACCACTTAAGTGAATTCAGTTTGTTTACACTTTAAGCTTGAAGTTTCATACTTGCCTAAGATTTTTTACGTACATGTACGCGTAAGCGTGCACCACTATATTTTAGTTTTTTTTGTATACGTTTTCTTTAACCTAAATAACTTCACAGCAAAATAAGATGGGAAACTCTGCTCTTGTTTTTAGACAGGTGACATAGCTTTGAACCCTGGATCCAAGTAGGCATTGCGACAGGCGTTGTTGTTGTTGTTTGTTCCTGAAGAACTGAGCTGTTTCGAGAAGATAATATTTGGTTTTAACGGTAATGGGAAACTGGGGAAAATTGCAGAATAACAGGCTGCATAATTTTCAGCCTCTACCGGATACTCTTATTATGGCAGTCAAATGTAGGAGGGTGAGATGGGCGGGATATGTAACACGCATGGGAGGGAGTAGAAATAGGAAATTTTTACTGGAAAACCTTAATCGGACGGACACTTGGCAGACCTAGGCGCAAGCAAGATGACAATATTAAAGTGGCGTTAAGAAGGCAGTGTGTGAGAGTGTCGCTGGATTGGATTGCCTCAGGATAGGGTCAAGTTGCGGGGTGTTGTGAAGGCGATAATAAATACTTTTATGTTCGTATCGTGCATATTCAATAATAAACTGTTAATTATATATTAACATATGCACAAATAAGAACTGTAAATTTAATTAAGTTACTCCGACATATTTCGGTGTTAATACACCATCTTCAGGGAGTTTACAAGTTGTATTTGCTGAGTTATGAATTAAAAGGGAAAGTGATCCCGTTACAGGCCCGGTGTGGCCCAGAGGGTGGGCAGAGGTATAGCTCTACTCTTCCATGACCGCGGCACTAGAAGGGGGTGAGTGGTCAGCAGCACGCCGCGGCCCCACTTTACCCCCGGGAAAGACCCGGTACCCATTTTACAGGACGCTGGGTGGGCCCCAGGGCCTGTCTGGACGGGCGGAAAATCTCGTTCCCACCGAGATTCGATCCCGGATCGTCCAGCCCGTAGTCAGTCGCTATACCAACTGAGCTACCCGGCCCACAAAGTTATGAATTACTCAATGATAAAATACAATGTATTAATGTGTTGTTGTTGTTATAAAATCTTGGTAAATGTGGCCGCTTATGTAATTTCTGGTTAGGTGTTTTGTGTGTGTGTGTGTGTGTGTGTGTGTGTGTGTGGCGCGGAGTAAACAGGAACAGGTGGTGTATTAATACCGAAACATGTCGGAGTAATGTAATATAATTTACAGTACTTATTTGTGCATTTGTTGCTACATAATAAACAAGCGACAATGAACGTTTGGGTTCAGCTAAAAGAGGAGGAAATTTTTGACTAGCTGGGTGACCATAGGTTTCTCATGGACTCTGGCCGACGGAGTGATTTTAAGCATATGCTGCACACATGGCTACTCGAGTAGACACGTCGCTGCGCTCTATATCCACCGCACGTCGTCCGAAGTGACCCCGACAGCAATGCAACTCCTTTTCTTTCAAGCAAACAGTTTAAAAGCCTGACACATGGTGCACGCTGAACTTGGGCAACGGCTCAAGCAGCAGACATAGAGATCAGTTGCCCTTACTACGCCACGACACTTGTTTCATTCCAGTCTAAACAGAAATGCATCATACCCCAATTTGGCCCATGAATGCTTGCTGCTATGTCCTTTCTAATTACTATATTTGTGTCTGCGTGTGTGTGTGTGTGTGTGTGTGTGTGTGAAACTTGGTCTGTCACGTTGCGGGAGGAACATATGCTGAAGGAAGGTGTTTGAGAGTAGGGTCTAAGAGGGACGAGGTAACAGGAGACTGGAGGATGTTGCATAACGAGAAGCTGCATGGTCTGTACACCTCACCAAATATTATTCCGGTGATCAAATCAAGAATAATGAAGTGGGTGTCCGACTTTAGTCCTTTAGATTTTTATCTGTGGAGATACTTAAACCGTAGTTTATTCATCCCCAGTTGAAAATGCAGAGACACTTCACTGACGAGTTTTCAATGCATGTTACACCATTCGCTACTGTCCCAGGATCGTAAAAGGGTGCGACAGTCTGATCAGTCGTGTCCATGCGTGTGCAGGTGTGGGTCATTTTGAGCACTGTGGTGAGTTGTGAGTTGATATACAATAAGAACTCAAAAGTTGCTAAATAGGAACTTGTAAGTACATTATGTCAGCTGTCAGTAAAACATTACATAGTTCGGGTATTTAGTGTTGAATGCAATCTTTTAATTAAACTCAATAACCACTCGTTTCGGACACATGTTTGTATGAAATGTTTTCTTTGTTTTGATGTGGATAACTCACTCTTTAAGTGTGTTTAAGCATTTCAGATATACCCTGTATATTTGCGAATATGTGTCCATTTTCAGTACGCAGTTGATAGCCACAGTACCCAAGAACATGCGATACCATACAAGGGGAAGTTGGTGAATTTGGAAAAAATGTTTAAAAGGCTGTCATATAGATAAATCAAACCAAGATTTTCACAGTAACAAATAGACAGGAACTTCTTGAACACCTTTGTGTAAGTTCTGAAGTTTTCACGTGGACGCAGATTGTGTATCGTTGACTTCCGGTTTACGACATTGTGTGTCTGTTAAGTGGGTTCCTGAGATTCTGCCTCCATATTCTGGAGAGAATTGCTTTCTCTGATCATGGAAGTAGTACGATCCTCCGAAAGGTTTCGAACACCATACAAGACCACAGTATGAGTGAAGATAAAGGTAAAGCAGTCCCGTTACAGGCCTGGGGTGGCCCAGAGGGTTCCATGAAGTTAAGGTTCCCAGATTTCATGACGACATAGGATGGTGGTCAGGTTGTCAGCCTTATGCACTGGCCGCCTTTACCCCCAGGAAATGCTCCTGGTACTCATTTCTGTTAGAGGCTGAGTCGACCCCAGGGCCATAGTGCGATCGTAAGGAATTTATGTCAATGAAAAATTCCAGTGACACCAGCTGGGATGGAACCAGCGACCTTCCGATTTGTAGTACAGCACCTTAACCACCCACAGTATGAGTAACAACTATAATAAATCGAAATATTTGTGATGAAATGAGAACATCGTATTAAATTCTAGGAATTTGATCGTCTGTTGTTCACGCGAAGCTTAAAATATACGACAGTAAGCTTTGTCTGGTGCCTTATATGCAGCAGATGTAAGAACTTGACTCTCTGGCGACAAACAGAAGAACGTAAGTCACTGTGGTTGAAAACAGCGTGCCGAAGGGAATATTTTATCTAAAATAATGGAAGAAACAGTAAGATGAATTTGAATGAATTGTCTCCGTAATGGGTACTTTGCTTTTGGTATTGTATGGATGAGACGAGCAGGGAATTTCTTTTTCACCACATGAAGTGATTATCGTATCACTTAGTCATTTAGTAGCCAATTTCACCACAGTGCCGTCCCCCATTATTATTTTTTTCCGGAACGAATTATCATCAAGCTCTTTGTTATGTATTATTGTGTTAAATAATTTACTGTTATGGCTGACATTTCTACAGTGACAGTCATGCTGTTGTTACGAGCGTCGTTTGTTTTTGCAGTTGCTTGTCATTCAGTTGCATTCTGTCCAGTTCAAAATAACTCGCTAGATGCTAGGGTGATGTGCTGTAATTTGCCTCGAGTACGTAGTTCCTGTTGCGATGCCACTTCAGCGCCCGGCGAAGAGCTGTTTGATGTGTACCCAGGCTCACATTTATATCATAATTCAATAGACAAGCCTTTATTTCTAATGGTTTCACCTTCATTCATCTGAAGCTGTTGCTTCTGGCTGGTCAGCCTTCAAAATTCTGCGATGTGTCTGCAGAGCCGTCGTCGAGCCATCTTCTCCAATTACTTCAATAGGATCAGCCACACCAGGAACCTTTCTGCATGAACATACACTTCTTGCTACTGTCTCATCTTAGGAGCCCTAAAATTTGTGTTCCAACAACCTGTGTGTCAATTGTTTATTGTCTTTTGTCTCGCTTTTTTTTTTTGGCCGGGGCGTGGGGTTGACTGCCCAACCCCACCTAGCGCCGAGGTTAAAGAAAGAGTAGAGCTATACATATACTCCCCCTCTGGGCCTTCGTGACCTGTTACAGAGTGTATTTTTCCTTTACTTTACCCGCTTTCTTACCGCCGACCTGCTGAGAACACCCGAAGTCATCTGTAGCTCAGTCAGTATAGGGACTCAAGCCACCGGATGGACGACTAGGGCGTCAAGGTTAGATTTCTGACAGAGGAAGAATGAAATGGTTCTCTTCTCTGTAACGTCCAGACTGGTTTTTGGGCCTACCCAGTCTCCAGTATAATGTGCACCGGAGTTATCTCAACACCGCAATCATGCAGGGGACGTCTTGAGACCCATCTTGAAAACAGTAGTGACACATCTACAAAACAAAGAAGAACATAAATTCATGTACCATCGTTTTCCTTGTATTTTGTACACATTGTTTGTGGGATAAGTTATAATTGAAGAAGCTTATTACATGTAATGCCTAGCGTACGTGATGTTTTAGTAGAGAGAATTTTGTCAGCTACTGTTCCGGTATAAGGATTTACGTAGAAACCACACTCGGAAATTCTCTTGGACGACTGGTGAAGATGGCTGATGTAAACTGCATTCGAACCCGGTTATTTTGAAATCGGTTTATACGACACCTCGCTTATAGCGTCAGATATTCTGAGGCACCAGTTAATTTCGGTTTATACGACACCTCGCTTATAGCGTCAGATATTCTGAGGCACCAGTTAATTTCGGTTTATACGACACCTTGCTTATAGCGTCAGATGTTCTGAGGCACCAGTTAATTTCGGTTTATACGACACCTCGCTTATAGCGTCAGATATTCTGAGGCACCAGTTAATTTCGGTTTATACGACACCTCGCTTATAGCGTCAGATATTCTGAGGCACCAGTTTCGGTTTATACGACACCTCTCTTATAGCGTCAGATATTCTGAGGCACCAGTTAATTTCGGTTTATACGACACCTCGCTTATAGCGTCAGATATTCTGAGGCACCAGTTAATTTGTCATTGTTACACAACGTTATAATCCTCGGTTTTAACGACACAAAATATTCAGTCCCTTCCATGACGTTATAACCGAGTTCGACTGAAGTTACATTTGATATCTGATTATTACTCTGTCCTGTTCCACACAGCCCTAGATCATCGTTTTCAACAGATATTGTTAAGTGTTATCCTCTGCGCACGGTCCATGTCTGATGCATATACAAACATCCGACGAAGGAAACAAGGTTGAGTCAGACCGTGTGTGGATTTCAGTTAATACTAGAAGCATAAAATAACGTAAATTGTACGTGTTTAACTTTAATACAGTTCCTTTCATTTTGGTCGTTAATTGTCTGATGCAAATAAAAAGCCGCTTTAAAGGATTCAGAAGTGTGAATAACACAGTTACGACCGGCTTTGAAGTCATTATAAAGCGCTGTGCGCCCCTCCCCGCTCTCAACCCCTCCCCGAATTTTTGCAATTTTTAAAGATTAAATATTTATAGTGCTTGTCGCGCAAGTTTACTTATCCAAGGACACGCACCATGTCGTAATTTTCCTGCATCATGTTGACATACGTTTATTTTATATCTTTCAAGTGTGTACATTTTGGGTTGGTCTTTCTTTATCTGACTCAGAAGGTCAGGTACTGGCGGAACACATTTTGTTTCAAGTGAATCTTTAAAGCTGTACATTACATATCAACTGGTGTAATGAAATATTACTAAATCTTTGTGTTAGGGTGAGGGCGAAAGAACAGAGTAGGTATTCTGTTTTTACGGAACACGATGTGTCATTACCATATTAACAGCAGCCTACCGCTGGACCATATTTTTAGCCAGTTTAATCCAAGTCTACACGCCCGAATCCTTGTGTCTGTAAGCTTCATATTAATGTTGTCTTCCATTCTACGCGTAGGTCACCATCCACTCAGTTTTCTCGGCAACTATTGTTTATTAATTTCTCCCACCTGCGTCTCTCATAATCACCCATTTCTTCGCTCTAGTGTATGATAATTACCTCTTCAGTACGTCATGGTCTTGTGAAGAATGAAATGCAGTTGAAATTCATTATTTTAGTAATAATTGTTAGTACTGTACATCTATCTTATTATTGACCTTCATGCCTATTCCTTCTGTTGCATCAAAATACTAGCACTGGAATTTTTGTTAACTTTGAGGCACCCAAGTTTATGATGAGGGTAGTACTGGCACTGTGCGTACACAGGGCAAGTGTTTTTTCCTTTTATGATCATTCACAGTGTATTGGCCTGATGTTAATGTCAGTTGATTCTGGCCATTTGCGAGATACAAGTGTAGATGGGAACATAATCTTAACATTGATGTCTGAGGATGTGGACTGGACGCCAGTGAATAGTGAATATGTTTATAGGATTTTTGATGATGGTTCTGAACGTGAGGGTTGTATAAGGTACTGGAACTTTCTGACGACTAATGACATGGAAGATAAATACAACCGTCGAATTATTAAACAAAGGTAAAGTTCTAATTTTATCTTGTATATTCTTTATTTCACTTGATGCTATTCTATCAATACTGCATATTTACTGGTATATGTAAAAAAGGTAAAATTGTTCCTACCCGTGCCATGAAGGCAAACAGGGGCGGTAGAGGCATAGCTCCACTCATTCTTAACCTCAGTACTAGATGGAGTTGTGTGGTCACCGTCACGCACCGTCTGCTTTACCGCCGGGAAAGAACGCCGCTACACATTGAATAGGCTGGGTGGGCCCCGGAGCCGGTCTCTGCGTTGGTGGAAAAGAAAAAAATCTCTTATCCATGCCGTTATTCGAAACCTGGGTCGTCCAGTCTGTAGCCTGGGCACTATACTGAATACACTATCTTGCCTCAGTCTTATCTGTACAATATGAAATATGTACGCGTGTGTATTAATTTAACAATATAGTGCAAATTATTCTCTCTCACTGTCTAGTTGTTATACGTCTTACCGTTGTTGTAAGGGGCGAGTCAGTAGTGTGGAGTATTGACATTACAGAGTCAAACCCAAAACCACTCGCACAATTACCACATTCAACTTAAAACTTGACGCAGCGAGTTTCATGTTCCTGGAAATGCAGCCAGCTCAAAACGAGATTGTATCCCTCGGCTTCACGCCCGCTGTAGGCTTTGCGGCGTCGTCGTCGTCATGTGATTGTACGGGCAGCTTCTAATTATCTCCGTGACTGCGATGTCCTGCTTGAGACGCCTCTCATACGTTCCCAGCCTTTTTTTTTGGAAACCGATAAGTCACTAGCGTGTTCACAAGACCACACTCTCACACCTTATTGCTGTAAGGACCATTTTAATATCATCTTATGATCTACACCTAGTTCTTCCGAGTCTTCTCCTTTTTCCTGGCGGTTCTTATAGCGTTTCATATAATATTTCTGTTTTAAAAGGTCTCAGTTCAAAAGTACATATCTAAACGAGATTTACAAGTATATATCATACGTTCGTTTCTTTTTACATTTGACCGCTGTTAAGAAACGTGATAAACCTTAATTAAATTTGAAAGACAAATTTCAGCAACTTCCTTCATTTAACTTTTTAAAACACAGTGGTAACTGTCTGTACTACCTGACCTAACATTCAGAATCCGCTCATTTTGCTTGGACAGTTTATATATTTTGTATCGATTTTCACAATAAACAGCTGTTGTTGCTCTAAAACGTTCAAAGGATGGTCATTGTAATGTAGGCGCGTTGTGTTTTCAGTGAGTAGTAACCGCATTTTTTAACACTGCTGGCATGTGGATAAATATTGTCTCCGAACACAGAGCCCGGTGAGCAATCCTGAAGCCTTAACCTTTTGGCGCCGGAATTATTTTTTTTAATTTTAGCACACCCTGTATATAAAATGTGAATAATACAGGAACCAAATACGATAAAATTATGAAACAAACAGCATTTTGAAGAGATAAAAACGGAGAGTATATACCATGTTTAAAATATTCAGTACGTATATTTGTTGAATAAATATATAAAATGCAACTATAGAGGTTAGCGGTGCGGTACGACCACTATAGTTGACATTATGCGTCAAAAGGTTAATAACATCCGTGTGCGAAACCCACAAACCAAACCGTTGGCCTGATATTTTCTTGGATTGTCATTCACTATTCAGACTGTTAAACGAAATGCATCGGTTAGTTTCAGGGGTGAAGCATGCTGACAAATGGACATATCCTGCTTCTTATAATAAAACCAACTAGATGCACTAATTTCTCAAATTTATTTTTGGAATAAAACTCTACATGTTTCGGACGGTTCCTCTGTCCATCGTCAGGTTTTTTTCCACTGTACACACGGCAATGGTATATGTCATACAGGTTTTCTGTCAGCAAACCTGTATGACATATACCATTGCTGTGTGTACAGTGAAAAACTCCTGACGATGGACAGAGGAACCGTCCGAAACATGTAGAGTTTTATTCCAAAAATAAACTGGAAAAATTAGTGCATCTAGTTGGTTTTATTATAAGAATTTATCATGATGCACGGTCACCTGAACGTCACATTGGGCATGTCCTGCATTTTGTGAGTGATTTCGTGAGAATTCCACATCTTATTGATAAGACAATGGTTCCCCAAACCAGTGAAGGTCCTTGGCTTATTAACAATGGGAAATTAGCGAATCCTTGGACCATAACGAATTCAGACGAGCGACATTGTAGTGACTTAGACAGTTCTCAACGAGCAGTTTCACTTCGGTTGACTTGTCTACCGTCATCTTTATCTTGGACTGTGCTCGCCCGGCAGGTGCTGAAGTGTAACTGAAGTCCTCGTTGTACACGTGAACACCTCAGTAAGTGACTATTCGCTGTTGCTGGACAGTGACCGAAGACTGTCCAAGCCGTTTCAACTGTTTGGAGAAATATAATTAGCATGTGCTTAGGCGCGGATTGTAGAGAAATTTTTTATGACTGAAAATACTGCCCAACGCATTAGCTTGGAGGCGCAGAAAAGCCACAGAAGCGCGAGATGTTTTCGTTAGTAACAGCGTCTTCAAAACCCCTTACGTTAGTTATCCAAACACCAGGAATTCCGGAATTCCGTTTAGAAGTTGCTGTTCGGCTGTTGACAGACTTTTTTGCTTGTATGAAATAGGAACCTTAATCACTGGATGACCAGATACCGGATGTCCCAGTTGACACTTTTTTCGATATACTCTGTTCCTAAACTACAAACCTCGAGGAAGAAGAGATCGTGGACGCCCCAGGAAACGATGGCAATGTGTCGATGCTGGAACAGGTCAAACGACCTAACCCATGGAGGAAGATGATGGTGGTGATGATGATGACGACGACTCTCTTCCTGCAGGCAGACATTAGGATAATATCTCTGATTAGGCCACAAGTTTTAACGCCTTCTGCGGAGACGTCCGTCAGTCTGTCAGTGACGTAGTGTCAACGGCCACACCGTTTTGTCTAATTTTTGTGAAATTCGACGTAGGAGTTTCTTTTTTCAGTACGTTATCGAGCGGCTTGATCCCGTGAAAATTGGATCCGTGACAGTGTACTTAAGGGCGTAAATGAATTCCTATCCGTAATTTCCTTATTTATTTATTGCTGTGGATGAATCATTGCTCTCCAAGTTATGCCACTGAAGAATTGTGGGTACCGTGAAAACTGGTGCAATGACGCTCATATTTTATATGAGAGCGTGAATGAAAGTCCGCTTTTTTCTTCTTGTCTCCATAAAGTTCGGTACAGGAGAGCTCAACGGATATTTGTGGAGTGATTCAAATAAACCATAACCAGCGTTTTAAATACCTGATCTCCGCGAAAGCCTCAGTTTGCTTACATTTGGTACATTTATGTGGAAGAAACTTATTTGCTTTGCGACTTAATGTGGGCAATAAATACGAAGATTTAGGGTGCGTACATGTTGAGATGCTGCACGCACCAACAGTCTGTAAGACTTGGATGAGGCTGTAGAAGTCCTGCCAAATCTGACGTCCCATTCCAGTTGGTCTATAAAAGCTTGAAGTTATGTATTTGCTCCATGAACCTTGGAACCGACCGCTTATATCGATGTAATCTTAAGACAGTAGGTACAGGGTTAGAATTCGAATAATAGCGGCTGTATTACATTAATTAAAAACTAGAACCAATGTGAAATCCTGCTCCATTAAACGTTAAAAAGAAATTTTCAATCTGCGGCGTTCTCCGATATCAACACTAGGTAGCGATCTCGCCAGTAAATGTCCGTTTCTTTCCGAGAATACTGCCTATGAAATGGTAATATAGGGCAAACGGAAACTTGAAACATGCAGTCAAATCGTCGTACTGAATTATACATAAATCCCGATGCAGGATGATTGACTTTAATATACATGGAGGGAGAGAGAAGGGTAACAGGAAGACATCCTGCACCCTCCCGCATGACCTGACCTCCGGATCAGGATTTGCCATTGCTGTATGTACATAGTAACCACTAGGCTTTGAAAAGTCCGGGTGTAATATATCAGAGAGATGCTCCGTTATAACTGGCTGCAGCGATTCTTCAATGAGACCAAGACCAGTTTTCGTGCTTAACACATAATAATAATAATAATAATAATAATAACTAAGTTTAGATATTTGCAGACTTCGTTTTCAATGCGAAGTTTCTCTTGTACATTCCGTCCATAGATCTGTCTTTTTGTCTGTACGGATTCAAAAAAAAAGTAATGCCTGTAATGGCGTCGGAATCTTCTTTGCTGAATCTCTTTGCCCTTTCTCTTATCCTTCCCGTAGTCGCCTGTCTTCACCCTCTCTATCATCATGCGCCTTACAACTGTTCCAGTATGTGATCATCTTGTATCTTTGGCTTGAACATTTATGTCGTCTGAAATGTGATTTCACGCAGTTGCTACGGTTACCAAAGTTTTGGAGGAATTCGCTTCGTCCGTGTTCAGTTTTTCAAATGGACACCGGCAGAGTAACATATTTTGTCCATCTTAAGGCTGTACGGATGCCATCGTTTCGAGGGAACGTGCTGCCTCCATCTTCAGGTTATCCTAACAGAAGGCAGGGGGTTCCTACGAAATCTTGGTAGCCGCCTACCAGACTGTACAGCATTACAAGGTAAATCCCTTAGTATTAATAATTACTGCCATCATAACCTCAGATGTCATATCTACCCTAAGTTGTCACATGTTTCAATGTTTGTTTCACTTTCTAACTGGTGTCTTATCTCGGTGTCTTACAGTTGACATTTCTGCCGTTTATTTTCTTTGTTTGTGTCCATTTCCCATGTCCATGTCTCATTACTGCGTTTTATGCTTTTTTTTTAAGTCGTGTAATTGAAAACAAACTGTTAGACACTGGAGGCTGAGATAGATTATTTGGTGCAGCAAGTTGCTGCGAACACCCGTGGAGGAAACTGATTTCCAATTCACACCTGTCCAGACCGGCCCTGGCGCCACCCAGCCTCCTGGACAATGGACAGTGGATAAGGCGTCGGTATGCGTGAAATAATTAGAGAATCGTTAACTTCTATGCTTAAAATTTTATATATTGGAATTTCAATACCAGTTTTTACACATTCAGTTTCGGTGAAACCCCTAAGACAAACGTAGCGGACACTTTGTATAAAAGCCTACGTACATTTCTGCTGGCATCTCGAGCGTAAGTAGCTAAATATTTGCCAGAGCAAGAAATATTTCAAACAAGCGCACATGTTAACATCCAGTACACCCTTTCCTTAAGCCTGAAGGTTTTTTTAGGCAGTTCCAGCTAACCGTAAGTTTATGACTTGTGGGCTTGTATTCAACACTCGACAGACGCGAAGGTGATCAAGCATTCACCTGTCTTTTTCCGAACGTACGAAGATAACCAAAATCTTTTATCCTTGGTGATAATTAACCGAAATTTCTTCCCAACTGAATTTGTATGGGGGCCGAGATAGCGTAGTCGTATAACGACTTCGCTACGGGATGCGGGCGGGGGCGAGATTCTCAACACCGGACCAGACCGGCCCTGAGGCCCACTCAGTTTCCTGTGCAAAGGATACCGGCGTTATTCCCGGGGGTAGAGCAGTCTGGGCATGGACTTGACCACCCACCCTCTACGAGAGCCGAGGTTGAAAACGGGTAGAATAGAATAGAATAATAATCGGGTTCGAGCCCTTCTGGGCCCGATGCACCTAATCAGGCCCTTTATGCCCCATATTTTATATTAAGTTAAAAGGAGCCCTGTTCCTTCAACGAAGTTCCAGACGGCCTAATTCCCAATTACCTCGGGGTCCAAAGAAAAGGAACACAGTTATAAACGGCAAAGTTACTATGTACGGTTGCCTTCTACCGGAGTCTGCTTAACTGGAGCCCTCCTTAAGATCCATACTGGAATCCCCTGTTGCGGAGCTCTCCTTGAACTCTGAATGAATCTCAGTCTCAATCCCGCAGGATCAGGGGAAAACCTCCGGGTCGAGAAAAAGGAACCCAGGTTATAATGTCGAGAGGTGTAATGTCAAAATTACTATGTATAATTGCCTTCTACCGCAGTTCCATCTGACTGCAGCCCTCCGGAGAATCTTTACTGGAGTCCCATAATGCGGAGCTCTCCGTAAAATCTAAATTACTCTCAGTCTCAATCCCGCAGGATCAGGGAAAAACCCCCGGGTCCAAAAGAAGGACCCCAGGTATAAATATCGAAGTTACTATGTATAGTTGCCTTCTACCGGAGTTCTACCTCACTGGAGCCCTCCGTAGAATCCTTACTGGAGTCCCCTATTGCGGAGCTCTCCTTAAAGTCTGAATTACTCTCAATCTCAGAGTTGTAACTGAAGCCCCCTATTTCGGAGCTCTCCCTAGACTCTGAGTTATTCTAATCTCGATCCAGCAGGATCTGGGGAAATACAGGATGGCGCGGAGCCGACTGACACATTTCAAATTTGAATATTGCGCCGGCGCGATAGCTTGTTATGGTTGGCGTGAAGGGGAACGGTAGAGGAAAGGACGCCATTTCATTTGGTCAGTCGCAATGGAGCGTTGGAACGTGCGACAACGTGCTACCTGTGTTCGTAGTTTCGGCGACATCGCTTGGCCTGCTCGGTCGCCTGACCTCACTGTACCAGATTTTTTCCTGTGAGGGTTTCTGAAGGACCGTGTGTTCCGGAGGCGTATCATGACTATTCAAGAACTCAAACAAGCCGTTGTTGAAGAAGTTGCGGCTATTGTTGAGGACCTACGGAGGCGCGTGTACGGCAACTTCCAGACACGCTTGCACCAATGCATTGATGTAAACGGAGGCCATCTGCCTGGTGTTAAAAAAATAAGCTTGTAATCTGTGGGTAATAAATAGCATACTTGGACGTATTTATAGACGGTTTCGCTTATTTTTCCCTATTTCCATATACTATCTATGACCATTTGAAATGTGTCATTCGGCTCCGCCCCATCCTGAATTTGGTCCACCAAGCAGAGCCCCTACACTTGGCAAGGCTAAATACAACTGGGAGGTCGCCCGGTATCCCAGAGGGTGGCGTTGAAGACAGGCTCACCCACCGCCATTCATCCCTTAGGCAAGGCAATCACACCGTAGGATTGGGGATTTTTTTCAAGGTTTATTCCTTTAGATCCGTTGAGTTCTGCACAACAGGGTCACCACTCGTAGGATGTGGCTGTTCACCACGCACAGACGGCCTTGGGCGGAGAGAGGCTATAATCCGTATCTACCGCCCCTGGAGAATAGCTAGAGCCCCCCTCAGGCCACCAGTGTCCCCCCTCGGCAAACTAGTGACCCCGGTACGGCCCGGCCGACTCCCCTTGACCCCTTGAAAACGGGTAAATCAGTACCTCTTTTTCACCGCTGTGCCAACATTGACATGTTACGGGGTAAATTTGACGTTCATGTGACCGTGAATCGTGATAAATTCTTATAATAAAACCAACTGGATGCACTAATTTCTCAAATTTATTTTTGGAATAAAACTCTACATGTTTCGGACAGTTCCTCTGTCCATCATCAGGAGTTTTTTTACTGTACACACAGCAATTGTATGTATCATACAGGTTTGCTGTGTGTACAGTAAAAAAAAACTCCTAATGATGGACAGAGGAACTGTCCGAAACATGTAGAGTTTTATTCCAAAAATAAATTTGAGAAATTAGTGCATCTAGTTGGTTTTATTATAACAAAGTATGGGGTAAATTTTGTTTTTGCCTTGAATTTATACAAAAGTAACACAAAATGTTTTACAGTTACCGTCAAAACACAACAATAATTTATAAATATTATTAGTATTTTTTTAGTATTTTAGTTTTTTAATACCAATAATATTTATACACTGTCGTTGTGTTTTGAGGGTAACTTTAAAACGTTTTGTGTTACTTTTGAATTCAAACAACTGGATGACCTCGATTAAAATTGAATTTATACTTGTACACAGTCATAAACAACTTAAGTTGAAGTGCAACTGTATTGCCTAAGTTTTCTGTTGGTCGTAACAGGCTGTCCAGCATGCAAGCAAATGTTTCATTTGTTTCACAAAAAAATATAAACTAAAAGATGGTGATTGCGTGCATACCGCGTTGTAACCGGGCGTGTCTTCTTGTCTTAATTCTCTGCTGTTTTTACGGTACAAATTTGAGGTAGGCATTTAAAAACGTACTTTCTTTGCATGATGTAATTCTCTGTTAGGCCGGTCCCGGTGGTCGTGCGGCCTGAGGCATAGGTCTGCAGCCGTTTGATTGCTGGGATCGCGGGTTGGAGTCTTGTAGTGGTTGTGGTTTGTGTAGGTAGGGACCTGTGCGACGAGCTGATCACCCGTTCAGAGGAGTCCTACCGGGTGTGATGTGGTGTGTGTTTGTTGGGGGTCTAATTGTGTGTGATCTAGAAACCTCAAGAACGAGACGGCTTAGTCCCGAGTTGGGCTGTTGTGCAAAAAAAAACAAATAGTGTAGGGGAACAGTACCTGCTTACTGAGACAATCAAATGAAACACAGATACATTCCGTGGGTGAAATGAAAACCGTTTAACGGCTACAGCACGGTATAGTCATTACCGCGCTTTCAAACATTAAAATAAATTACAGGTTCGAATGCGACATAGTAGGGTTGTAGGTAGAGATCTGTGTAATGATTGCGTAAGAAATAGTCAACACTACTCAGTGTTGAAGTATCTTAACCTTTAGACGCCTAATGTCAAATATAGTGGTCGTACCGCACCGCTAACCTCTAAATTTGCATTTTATATATTTATTCAACAAATATAGGTACTGAATATTTTAAACATGGTATATACTCTCCGTTTTTTTCTCTTCAAAATGCAG
>Ga0131853_10006177_pt1 | contig 21639 bp, 12 predicted proteins | sample TergutLab28metaG_FD_92764 | JGI IMG/M metagenome (GOLD analysis project Ga0131853, IMG submission 92764) | Labiotermes labralis P1 segment gut microbial communities from Petit-Saut dam, French Guiana - Lab288 P1 (version 2) (version 2) | ecosystem: Host-associated > Arthropoda: Insects >... | reverse complement strand
TGTGACGATAACATATGCTGTATAATACAATTTTGACCTCCTGATGATGAGTACAACAGTGCTCGAAACATGTAGAAGAATATAATAAACTTATTGTAAAACAAGAATTTGTGCACTAAGTTGATCACTTGCTAAGATTATACTGAGACACACGGTCAGGAAAACATCAAAAAAAGAGAGATCGCGTTTTATCCTTAAAACGTCAAATATATCTAATTTTAAACTCAATGCTCTTAAAACAGGCCTTACAAATTAAAACGTGGCTGAGTAGGCTTGGAATTGTTTTGCTCAGGACAGGGTTCAGTTTCGGCCTTTTTTCAGCACGGCTGTGAACTTGCGAACTTCATGACAGACGAGGATCATCTTAAAAGGTTGAATATTTATCAGTTTCTCAAGAAAGGCTCTGATTCGAGCAACTTGTTTTCAGTCCGCCAAAACTTCACAAAGCGCACGACCACACTGAGCGAACAACGCATTTTTATCCACTTTGTAACAAACGGCAATACAAATTAAATGCGACGCATAATTTCCACAGACCTATCATGTAATTCAGATCGACCACAAGTCTCTGGCAAAAACAGTGACTATCCCGTGTCAAACACACATGAGACGGAAAGACGATTTGGCCCAATTTTAATTAATAATTCACGAACGGACTACAAACAAAGTTTGGTTATTTGTATTGTTCCGCTCTCTTACTGCGCGAAACGTTAAATATATTTCTCTTATAGCACAGAGTTCAGCGATTAGTGGGGTAAGGACGGACAGACAAGTGCTAAAAGTGTAGGTTTGATCCTTTTATGCGACATAAGTCACCGTTTGCAACCAGGAAACTCGTGAACTTTAGAATAGTCAGTCCGCACAGCCACTATTAAAAGCAGGATTTTCTTAATACGAGTAAGGAGTGTTACCTGATCAGCAGGCAAGTTTAGTATTAGCAAGGAAGAGTTAAGGGAACTTCTTAATGCTCTGTCACTTGGGGCGGAGAGAAGTTGTTGACTAGCAAGGTCACCTCCTAAAAGCCAGGGTCCGATTTTGAACTAGCGGACCAGTTCGACGCAGGTTGTTCTTGTCACAACAGAGAACCAACTTCTGGGAAGCTCTACCTATCGGAGAGGCAGTCAAGCTGCGTCGTCCAGTGCTGGGCGACGCAAAGCGATAAAAGAACAGAAAATGTCCGTTATGACCAGACGCTAAATCTTGTACGAAGAGACAAAAAGTCGAAACGGCTTACTTTTTCTCCATCTCGTTCTGTGGTCCAGCGACAGATCCGACGTTGCATCCCTTCTTGCCCGCCTCATCAATTACACTGACCCCAGTATCCTTGGTCCTGTCATCTCTGTATGACGCAGCTCACACATAAATGTACTGAACTCCAACCGACTGCGTCAGAAAGTAATCTTACACTCCGAATATGTTAGGGTTGTGAAGAAAAGATCAGATTCACTTCAAATGTAGCGTGCCAATATTTCAATTCATCGGGATATTGACATTAATAAAAAAAAGGACTAACATTTTCTAATGTTCTGATGCCAGAGATGCTTGGAATTGCACACACTTGAGTGACCATACGAAACAAATTCTGGGAACGTAGTAAATCTTGTTCAGTCTAATAAGAAGTTCCCCGTCTCTCATGGAATATAAGTTTCATGATCTTGTTCACAGCAGCCAGCCACCGGTCTTTTCCTGAGCCAGCTGAACCCAGTGTACACCTTCATGTTTTATTTATGGTTTATTTTCTATGCATACGTGTGTCTCACACTTTCCCTTCCGTTCATACTCTTGCCATTCTACCTAACGTTTGACCTGTACTGTCTTTAATACATGATTTTGTATACATAAATTCGCTATGTTACTTTGCGGAAAGGTACGTAACGTTGAGATTATTAATTTTTCTGTTTAATCCACAAGGTGCTACTTGTGTTGGGTCCAGTGGTCAAAATAGTAGTAGTCAGCCTGAGTCACGACACAGAGCGTATATTAACTACTGGCAAGTTCAGATTAATCTTTGTACCCATTACTACAAGCATGCAGATGTGACGAACAATTACTTGTTTAATTAATAGTATTTCATCCATAATAGTTTGAAAATTCGAGGTTCATATATACATACATACATACACACATAAATACATATAAAGTTAGAAGGTAAAGTGATCCCGTTACAGGCCCGGTATGACCTAGAGAGTGGGTAGAGGTGTAGCTCTACTATTCCATGACCGCGGCACTGGAAGGGGGTGAGTGATCAGCTGCATGTCCCGGCCGAACTTTACCCCCGGGAAAGACCCGGTACCCATTTTACAGGAGGCTGGGTGGGCCCCAGGGCCGGGCTGGACGGGCGGAAAATCTCGTCCCCACCGGAATTCGATCCCGGACCGTCCAGCCCGTAGACAGCTGTCATACCGACTGAGCTACCCGGCCCACACACACACACATACACACACACACACACACATATATATATATATATATATATAGAGAGAGAGAGAGAGAGAGAGAGAGTCTATCACTACGTAACACACGACGCACACCATAGCCAGACGCATTCCTAACAACGTACTCTTATACAACACGATATGCTGCCACAACACCCTGTTAATATAATGGAATTATTTTGTGAATGTTTTTAAAATGACTTTAGCAAGGAACAACGTAGCTTCCTGAGGATGATCTTGGGATCGAAACATGTCGGAGCGATTTTAAGTGTTTTAATGTGAAATTTTATACTCGTATAGTGCATATTTGTTGGTTAACAACTAAAGTGATTCTACGAAATGCACGGTGCAACAATGAGGACAATGAGGATACATATATATCTTCATGCAAAGTACTCGTTATTCTTGTCAGACTGAAATGAAACTTGCATTTCCTTACATATTTTCAAACGATCCTTAAATATAAAATTTCATGAAAAGCCGCGCAATAGGAGCCGAGTGGTTCATGTGGACAGACAGACGGACAGACACGACGAACCTAACAGTCGCCTGAAACAACGTGTGGATTTTCGTCCCCATTCCGAGACTGTATAATGTCTGACAAGGAAGCTGCTTGTGATGTAACCACATCGGTAGTTCAGCTGGTACCGAGGAAAGTTGTATCGTTGAAACGTAGCGGGGCCAGTCGTCCACTGTAACCACAGCCTAACAGTCGGAATTATTGACAGAAAAAAGCGGAGGGAGGCGGAAGAGATCAAAAAGCTGTTTGTATAAATATTTGGTTGCTACCTCATAGAGAAAACAGTATGCATCCATTAGAAGGCGCAACCTGTTCATCGTGTTTGGGAAAACAAAGAGTGCTTGTTGCAATAAAAATCGCACAAAGGACATACACATTCCGCGGAAAAAATGAGAATTTTTAAAACTTTACATCAGATGGCACATACAGTTTTCAATTGGAATTAAACTGTTAAGTCAGGGATATTTATGATGCTGCAAATAGTCTCTTGCTCTATTAATAGTCGTTATACTTGCTTAATTTCTACAGCACTTAACAAGAATTTAGGAAATGATATTTCGGATTTGGTAGCATTTTTTTAAAAATATTCCAAATTCATATCCTTCGGTATATAAATACCAAATCAGAATAACTTAATTACAGAAATAATTACTCGGTAAACTGTTTCCATAATTACGTCATGTTCATTTATCTTCCCTTCTCCTGTCTATAAACTCTAACACTCTGTATTAACCTTTTAAAGTCTACTGATTACGTGATGCACCAACAAGTTTAAAATTCAACAACTGTACGCTCTGCCCACATTGCATTTATGTGTTTTGTATTTATCTGAGAACAAACAGCGACTTGTGCCACTTACAGCATAAACTGATTGGTTTTTATAACCGAGATGATACGTGTTTACTGCGCGGTACGGACTGGGTCTTTAAATTAAGCAGTCTGTGCTTCGTCTTTACAGGGTTAAATTATAATTAAGATTAAATTTCTGAATATAAAAATACATCACTTCTAAAGTGTTTTTTTTACAAGTGTTTAACTTTTTTTCAATATGATGGAGGAACGAATCAAGTAAAAGGGATTAAAATTATCATGAAATTATACTAATAAATTACAGGAGAAGAGTGCGCACTTAGGAGTCTAGCACTTCAGAAGTTTCACATAAAATTGCTCGAGGGAGTCTTGTGCGTAATGTGGCTCACATAGGTCAAAATAAATGTTCATACGGAATTTCTGTCGGGAAACCTCGAGTAAAGTGACAGCTTCATAGATAAGAGTGCAGTAAGGATGTTAATATCAGAAGAGACGTCACAGGGTTCAGTGCTACGGTTCCCTCATCAATACGAAACAACTTTCTAGTCATAAAAGGGGATTTTATCACCTTCTACAAATTATTCAGCTTCTGAAGGAAGATTTACTTTTTTTGTGAGTGGTTTTGTGCGGTATAAGCTGCTGATTTGTTAATCGCAGGTCGATTTGTTTGTTACGTGGTTAATTGGATATTATTTATTTGCCACTCAATTCTGTTGTTAGCCGTAATATCATCAGTGTAACTAAACTGAATTAACATCCTCAAGCTCCTCGCTCGAACTGGAGACGAGTGCAATGTGACAGTTTTAATAATTTATGATGCACCCTGTACTAACATTCTTCGATTTCTCTCATGCTTTTCCACTTTTTTTGTGTAACGTCGAACCGACAGTTCTGAAGTTCCACACTGGTCGCTGAGGTCTTCTGAGACCAATAAGGGTCAATCTTCTTTGTATCCCTTGGGGGATGGAATAAGGGGAAGGGAGTTCCTGAGGCCTGTCGGTTTTCAGAGGACGCAGACTGGCAATTCAAGGAAATTGTTTGAGACGTCAAAGCGTGTATACCCCAAGCTACAGCTTAAAGCATCAGGATGTCCGCAATGACTTGTGGGTTAGGTAACTGTATGAGACGATATTTGGCCCAACTGCCAAAATAGCTTAACTTCTCACACGCCATTCCTCATCGGCCAATTTTTGTCAGCCAGCGAAAATGGTACCCAGAACCCCAATCCATTTTCTATATCAAGCCCACAGGGGTGAGACTACTTCGAATTGAAAAGGAAGAAAAGGAAAAGCATAGCAAATCTCGCTCACGTTCCTAATAAAGTCAGAGAAGATGCGAATTTCTGAGTCACTCTACAGGCAGTAGGCGTCGTTTTTCATTCACAAAGACCAACAAGGGAATAAGCCTCGAATTAAAAATTCGGGTCGTGCGAAAACTTTTTTCCTCTCTCGAAAATGTTACTGTATTAATCCTACCCAGGCGTATAGGACGCGGATTTATAAAAAAGAAGCGAGCTGACAACCAAGCGCTGGTTCCAGTGAATTACTGTAGGTGTCACTACGGGAAACATAAATCGTCCTATGTCTTGATAGAGTTTCAGTGGAGCAAGTTTCCACATCCCCCCCCCCACACCTCCGTTGTGGCAGTGCTAACCATGCAACCGTTAGACGTGACGTGTGAAATATTTATTACTAATTGTTAATAACTTTGTTCTTACTTTTATTCTTTAAATTCGCACAAAAGGGCGACCAGTTAAGACAAGTTAATACCTCAATTACTGGAAGATCCTAAATACCCTGTTTTCCATACAATTTTCTCCCGTTCTGTACAAAACAGGTGCTGCGAATACGACATACCTGAGTCTGCCAATAAAGTAATTAATTTACACAATAAGAAATTTTAATTAAGAAATGTTTGATAGAATTTCGTACTTAATCTATATGAAGGGTAGGAGCCAAGGATGGGATTCGAAATTAAATTTAATCACTTAAGAGAAAAGGAAGCTCTGTATTTACGTGATATTTTAAAGGAACAAGACATGTCGAAGTTTTAAAGCTTAGTCTCCAGTAGTTACAAAATTTCGACAAGTAGGCGTCACATATGTTCCGACAGACCTCACATATTCAGGACAGTTAACTTTAATAGAAGTCATGCAAGAAAAGGGTACAAAAACTGCTGCCCTGAAACCGCAGTTGAACGACTTGTTTTAGTTTGTTCCATCACTGGGGCCAAGGTTAAATTAAAATAAAAGTCAAACAAAATCATTCACACTGTATTTGGCAAATACTGCAGTCAACTTTGCTGGGATATAAAGGTAGAAGAAAAAGCTTGTTCAATTCTTTCATTTCCTCGCCAGTTCAAACTGTCCTCCTTCTTGATTTTCTAGTCAGCATTTTGATATTATTCTGTTACTATGGATATACCCTAATTGGGCAATAAGAGAGTAACATTGCCACTTCAAATTCTATTTATTGTGCAGAACTATTATTATTGTTATTGTTATTATTATGCTCGATAAAAAGTTAACATTTACTTTCCCTTCACAAATATTCCAATGGCTAGAGTAGGTTTGTTAAACACGAAACTAGGAGAACTTCATGATGGGGCTGGTTCACCTTTCGATACTGACAAAGTCCTTTCGGAATGCCAAAGTGCTTATGACAGAATACTGAAAAATTTGCCTGTCAAAGACTTGTTTACCGTAGCACTTTGTACTGTCTTTAAATTTTCTATGTATGTATGTATGTATGTGTGTAGGCGTATTAAACAAACAGAAGATCGCTCTGACCGCAGTCACAACTCCCGTAGCAGAAAAAAGAAAGGGACGGAAATAAAGGGACTTTCCTCAGAATTAAAAGGCCTAATATTTTACATATTCGTATTTAATGAACAGATTTCAAAACGAGAGTTTTGCTATGTTATCATAATTCCTCGCTTACTTATCACCTCAGATAACTTATTAATTGCAAAAATTTCGAGTTTAACATTTTTCACTTGACGGTTTAAGAAACCAAAACGGTTCTTTAACAAGTAAGATAATATCCACCACTCATTCAGTATTTAAATAACTTTTAAAGGAGAAGAACATATAATTTTCATTTTACAATACTGAAGAAATTCTACAAAATTAAATGGAGGTAGCACCTGGCGCCCAGGCGTTTTGCCGCACTGAAAACCCCACACACGAATAACAACAAGGGAATGTGTCACTGCATGCTGCGACAGATGTCAAACTGGATGTAGTATTTGGCCAACAAACTATTTTTGTTTGACAGCCCTGAGTTGCCGCACAGTTAGTTTTTAAAATCCGAACCGTAACTGAGAGAAACTCTAAAGGGTAAAGCAGTCCCGTTACAGGCCTGGACAGGCCCAGAGGGTTCCAGGAAGTTAAGGTTCCTAGATTTCGTGACAACGGCACAGGATGGTGGTAGGTTAGCTTTACGCACCGGCCGTCTTTACCCCCAGGAAGTACTCCTGGTACTCATTTCTGTTAGAGGCTGAATCGACCCCAGGGCCATAGTGCGATCGGAGGGATTTTATGTCAATGAAAAATCCACTGACACCAGCTGGGATCGAACCAGCGACCTTCCGATTTGTAGCACAGCACCTTAACCACTGTGCTATCGCGGTCCCCGAGAGAAACTGTGGAGATCGTTAATGAGAACAGCACAGCAGATGCAGACTGTGCCTATCAGTACCATACTGGGCATAATTGAATCTTTTGATCTGTAAGCTGCGTTAGTTGCAATGTAGAGGGGAAATCATAGAACACGCAGCAGTTTAGGGTTTCAATTATCCCTGTTCTAGGGCTAAAGCCAAACATTGGCTAAGCTGCAAATCTAATGTGTGCTCCATTCACTGTATCTCTATATTCCGTGGGAAAGGTTGCATTAACTTTCTTTTTTCTCTTACAATATTTAAAATAGTCACAATGAAATTTTAGGTGCTGTAAAATGCTGAAAAGCTTTGAAAACTATTGGACTTGTGAAAGATAAACTAATATAGAAGTGAAAAAATACTGATTATCGCAAAGTGAAATTTTGGCACCTATAGTAGAATGGCCCATCAACTGAACACCGAAAAAATTTATAAAATTCGCAATATGAAAGAGCTTGTGACAACTTAATGTTAGTGACAGTGGAAGGTACAGTGATCTACTTCGGAATCAGCTTAGAAGAAAGCGCATAACAAAACAGTTTTTCTTCTATTTGACGTTTTGCTGACCGTGCATCTCAGTGTATTTATCTCAGTATTTAACCAACTTGATGCACAAAATCTGTTTCACAATAAGTTTTATTTCATGCTTCTATATGTTTCGAGCACATGTGCTCGAAACATACAGAGGCATGAGATAAAACTTATTGTGAAACAAATTTTGTGCATCAAGTTGGTTAAATACTGAGATAAAAAAAAGTTCTTTTCAGACCAGATTTTGCAGCAAGACAACGGCCGACCAGCCCGTCATACAGTGGAACAAAATCAGAATGTAAATTGGAGGTGTTACCCCATCCGCCATATCACCAGATATGGCACCCAACCATTTTTCACCTGTTTTGGCTCTTAAAAGACGTGTTATGTCGACGTCACTATAGACAGGATGAGGCAGTAAAGGAATTGGTGAATAATTGCCTGGTACAGCAAACTTGTTCTCCCGAGGAATTTATGCTTCGGTGGGGCAATGCAGAAGGTGCGTAAAACGAGTTGGGGACTCAATGACGATTTATGTCATTGTATTGTATTTCTGCAGTAAACCACCTTACATAATTTTTCCAGTTGTCTTTTGTATGACCCTTGTACTATACGTAATCAGCCTTATTTCAAGTCTATGAACACAGTCTACTTTTTTCACTTTCGTTAAATACAGTTCTCCAAAAGGCGGAAAGACACTGAAATGCAAAATTGAATTGGAGGATAAATTTCCATAAGGAAGTTCTGAATTTCATTCCAAATTTCACAATCAAATATCTTAAAGACTGGGAAGTGAAACTGTATTATCTTTGTGAGGCTGTTAATTAATTAAATCCTCGTCACAAGAAGTCCGAGATTAAGGGAAAGACCACGAAAGAGCACATACACATACATAGTCCCTTGATGTATAAAATAAAGAATTTCTAACTACTCAACATCTTACACAACCATCGCGCTTTTCTTCTATTCAAATTCCACTTAATGAGAACTGAACTTTTTCCACAAGAATTATCCCTTGATGTTTGTAGATCAATTCTACGAGTAAGCACTCCCATATAAATTATTACGATCCCACAACTGTCACTCGTTCTACGTGTTTCCATTGGTATTCCTAAAGTTTTATAAATTTAGTTCGTCTACTATAATGTTTTCCTTTTTATTATATTCTACGGTACCTGCCAATGAAGCCGTAAGACGCATCTAAGCTTATTCAATTCTGTAACCATCGAGTGGTAACAAAAGTCGCGATGCAGTGACTAACATCCCCTTGTTTATGGTAATTTACTAGGTATGGGTACCTGACCGGTGAAGTTTTTATTTAGTTTTGCTTTCTTATGAAGAATAAAATGTTAAACAATCTATGTACAGTCCTGAAAAGGCCCTGCGGTTTCCAGGAGGTTCAGGCTCCCAGATTCCAAGACAGTCGGCACATGAAGTTGATAAAGTTGTCAGCCTTAAGTAGCTGCTGCCTCTGGTACTCGTTTCTGTTAGATGTTGAGCCAACCCCAAGGCCATTCTGCGGCCGGACAGATTATGCCAGTGAATAATTATAGCGACAGCATCCGGAATCGGCTTGCACCGCAGTGCCTCAACTACCTGCGCCACCGCGTGCCCCCTCATGAAGAGTACCTCCAGGAAAATTCTTGGACAGAATGTGGGAATACGTATTAACAGGGCTGTTCCCTTTATCTTGTGCAAAGAATTCCATAGAACAGGGGTCGATTGTTGTTCAAGTATTTCTCAAATTACATGGAAACCTAATATTCTAAAAGACATGTTTTACCTTACATTACCCAGATGAATCCAACAAAAGAAGCAAATCGTATTTACATTACTTACAGATCAATGTTTTACTCCTATCTAGTTCTAGGTAATCTACGTGGTTCCTTTTTATTGACTTTTTAAACCTAAATCCCTACATGTTCATATTGTATTACTTGAAGTATATTTCCGTATTTACATTTTTATGTAGTAAAAGAGAAATATTATGAACGGATCTCTAAAAACATTTCCCCAAATTATTCTTCTACTTTTTAATGCATGTAATTCTGATTTGTAAGTCATAATTGTAAACTTCTTCACACCTTCGACCGATTTATGAAGTACCTATGTATTGTGATTTTATAGTAGGTTCTGCTGAGCGAACATGGACATATATTTAGTTTTATCTGCCTTGCTTCTTTGTCAAGCAACGACTAGCCTCCTACCGCCATGGAAGACGTTAGTTTTCATACCAACAAATAAACATCATCAGCGTAGACGAGAAGCGCTTGTACTTCTTTCGATTTCTGTAGAATCTCTGCAGCTGACAAAATGTTTTTAAACAAACAAACAAACAAATGCTTCATTTGGTCTGCTTAATTTGTCGGGTAAATCAGATACGAGACCAGAAGGTTATGAAAGCTGTGGGTGGAGATATTAACAGCAGTAATAGATATCTGAAGTCCTGGACCGGAGTAAGGGACTGATCAGTGCTCTCACGCACACAGACTCTCTCATTTACACATGTTTAATTAATTGTGAGCTGACCCTAAGCTGATCTCGGAGCAAGGCTGTTGGGTCGACCCTTAGTTCCACAACTACCCTTAGTAATGGGGTTATAAGTGAGAAGGAGGAATGTGCTTGGCAGGGGCTTAACGTCAGCATCGACACACGGAATTAAACTAAAGCTTCTCTCTGCAGCAGGCAAGTTCATCATCAGACAGAATCCCCGCTCCCTTCTACTTTTCCGAAATAGCGACAAATTATATTGACGCAGCAGCCTAACGCCCTCAACATAACACATACCTCCCCAAATACTTCCTCAACGCCTAAATCTGGAGATAATGTCTGCTCCAATTACAACATGCACAAAACTTGCAACCTTGCAAAGAATGTCACAAAATATTCTGCTAACGGATATCAGAATTGAATGAAAACTTCGGTAAAAGTTTAATTTACCACAATGAAAAGGCAAGCTTCCAATTTGTACCATTAACCTCCGTGATTAGAAACATTAGAAACAGGAATTATGCTAAAAAGCATGACGATTACAATGTCAGCAGAACAATGACTTTGGAAAGAATTCAAAATAAAGAAAAGCTATAACATTTGTACACTAGTATTGTTTCTTAGCAGTTTGAAGACTTTAATTTACGTATTATGTATCTACAGACAGAGAAAGAGTGCCTGTTCCTGCCTCACACAGAAGAAATTCCTTATTCAAGGTACAGAAAAAAAGCCTCATTTTTTTAAAGGAAATAACAACTATGGTTGGAGAAACACGCGTGGCCTGGTTAAAATGAACAATTTTACATTACAGCACAGATGCATACTATTAGCACTGAATTTAAACGGTTTATTTCAAGGTGACGGCTCGTACAGCGTAAAACGTTGTGGTGATTCTGAAAGATGACGCGAACCTTATAATACACGGCCTACTGTAAAACTGTACACTAACATTCTGTGGAGAAACTGAGAAAATCTAGGGCAGAACTTGTTTGAGGCAGCTGATTACCGGTACGAAACACAAACCAAACTTTCAAAAGTGTTAGTGTTGAACACTGCCAACGATATCAAGAGTTAGAAGCTGAAGAGTAAAATTTTCTACTAATAAGTTCCATATTCCATGCATTAACTATATGCACAAAACTTTATTAAAAAGACCACCAGATTCATTTGGATTAATCGTACTACATAATGATCACAGACATGTTTCGGCCACTTCAGGGTAGTGATTCGAAACATTATATTTGTATTCTTGTTCTCACCACCATGAAGAAGGCCATATGAGTGACCGAAACATGTCTGTGATCCTTATGTAATAAAATTACATTTATAAATCCTAGCACATTTGTTGGTATTTTGATAAAATTTTATACAGTAAAATTTCCATCAAAGATAAGTTAGTAATTACAGCAATATTTTATGGAATTATTTATCAAATTCGTCAAACAGGACATGTTTAATACACAACAGTTCTAACACTGTACGACTACATTTTATGTAACACTTACTAAGAAAATATATTTAAAGAAATTGAAATGCAAGACATAGGCCTATATTCAAAATGTGAATAAAGGTAAAAGATATTCTGATAAACAAAGAGTATTATTCCACAGTGAAACAGAACTTCTTATATTCTTATGGTTATAAATTTAACACTACATCAATAAGATTAATGGGGGATTTTCGGAATTAATCCTTTACTACAGATCAAATAGTTCGGACTTCAGTGCTGTAACGATAGATGCTTCCAGAGTATGCAGCTATCAAAGCCAAATTACAGTCAGAGATCATAACACAATACGATCTCTACCCACAAGTGCCACAGCAGCTGATAATACACATAATTTCGGCATGTGTAATGGATTAATACCTCACGTGAGTTATTGTGTGAGAAAATACCATCATGACTTTGCAGTACACATACAACACAAAACATGTTTGTAGAAGAAATATTAACTCCAAATGTAATTTACAAATTTTAAATTATGGTATTACTATTAACACATCTAAGACGTAGGAAGAATTAATACCACATATTTCCACTGCCTTACATTTCGCTATTGAAAGCTGTGTTAGTCACCTTGGGCAGCTGAAGCTGCAGCATCTCTTATTATTCCTTTGCACGTTATTTTCATTCTCAAGGAATAAATGCAGGTCTATGAAATTATTAAAATCTCTCTCTCTCTCTCTGCTCGTTTCTGTTTCCATTTCAACCTTAGAACAAGTTGTAAACATAATGAAGGCAGACTTAGTGTTTAAGTGTACTATGCTCTTTAAAAAATAATAATAATAAATTAAAATTAAATTCCATTAAATTCAAGATTATAGCGCGCTGTGTTAAAATCCAAGTGGCCAATAATAATAATAATAATAATAATAATAATAGAGTGACGTACACGCATGACTAGAAAGTTATGGAACAGGAATGCATGCTTTAAGATCACAGCTCCAAATTTATTGTTAACGGGATTAGTGACGTCAGTGTTAGGAAACTTCTGTCTTCATTTAATCATCGAGAAACAACTCTGAGTGAGACTGGGTGAAAGGGAAGTCCAAGAAATTTGTCTTCATCACCTTCTTCTGGAAACAGGCGCCAGAATTTGTGCTCAAGTTTGACGAAATGGAAGATGTCATCTGGCTGGAAAACAACCTTAACAATCTTAACACTTCACGCTGTGATAAATCTGAATTCCTCTCCAGACCCAATAAGAATTTTGTTAAGAGATCTGTCTGTAGCATTTAAGTGACTGCATGCATACTCCACACATTCATCCTAAAACATCTGTCGCTTCATATTCTACTTCTATGTGTCACACATTTTTAATAAGCATAAATGCAATATTTGTATCCATTAGCGTACAAAATGTTAATAGATTCGAAACGTGTTGGGAATGAGAAAGAAATACCACGATAAGGAAAAACGTTATTATCGATCCCCTGTCTTTGGCTGCGTTTCATCATCTGTTTCTCAGTTAAATATAAAATCCTCGTTTTTCAGTCACAGTACAGTAGCTTGTTACGCCTCCAGTAACTTACACCACACCTTAAAAATCGAATGAATAAGTACCAAATGTAAACTTCGTCCTTTTATGTCAGTGTGATACCGAAGCACAGCGAATTATTTATCATTTTCGGCTCAACGGACTACAGCCGATCTTTCTGAGCTGCTGACAAGTAAAGGAATTCAATATATTCAAGTCCAGTCGTGTTCCCAAAAATATTTCATTTGGAAAATAACACGAGACACTTCCATTCAGTCCACGCTCCGATATCCCATCCATCTAAAATTAATTTTAAATTATTTTCCCACCTAATCTTTACATCCAAAGGAATACCTTCGCCCAGGATATCGGCCATTATGAATTAGGTCTTGTGGTTTTCCCGACATTCTCGCTAACGCTGTTTGATGCTTATGGTCTCAGTATGTGAAACGAAGTGATTAAAACCTATGTATCATGATTTTAGTGGGCCGGGCAGCGTAGTCGGAATAGCGACTGGCTACGGGCTGGACGGTACGGGATCGAATCCCGGAGGGGTCGAGATTTTCCGCACCTTTCCAGACCGGCCCTGAGGCCCACCCAGCCTCTTGTACAATGGGTACCGGGTCTTTCCCGGGGTAAAGAGCGGCCGGAGCGTGACGCTAACCCCTCAGCCCCTTCTAGTGTTGTGGTCAAGAAAGAGTAGAGCTATACCTCTACTCCCCCTATGGGCCGTACGGCCTGTACAGAGCCTCAATAACTGTACAAGGATGCACTTTACCTCTTTACTTTATCACGATTTTACCTTGAATTAGCTGATAACTGCTTCCTTCCATACCCCTCCCTTTTCACCCATAATAACCAATACACTATAACAACCAATACGCCATACTATATACGTTGATATATAAACACGTCTTTTGATGCAGCATCGTTAAAAGCCGAATAATTAAAACAGACCAGTCTGTGTTCCTTATCGACACAGTCGAAGTGTTACACTTCCATTGTGACGGTGTGTACGCGTCGCATAGGAGAAACAAACAGGGCAGAAGAAGACGGCCTAAGCTTCCCAACGGGGATCACTCCGAATTACAGCAAAGACGTTACCCAGGTGTGACGCTTTGTTTTGCTGATGCAGCTTCCTGTTACCAATAAGATGTGCCATCTTGCACTCCTCATTTCCCACGCCCCAGCCTCCTTCGAACTGACAAATTTAGTCGACAGGTTAGGAAGTGTTACAGCACATCAGTTCCACTCGAGTATGCACAAATTTTATTACGGAAAAATCATGCGATCAAACGGGGTTTTCTGCAGAACGTATTTCATATTTATTCTGAATCTTAAAATGAAGTCTGTGCAGTTACGAGGAACTTCATTCACTCTGATTTCTAATTAAAGTTTTAAAACGTAGTGGTAAAAGTACATACCACCAGATTAAACAATAAAATCTCTTATATTTATCCACACGATTTATTTATGTGTTCCAAAGGTTTCTTACAAAAAACGGCCACTCTTTCCCTATACAGCACAAACTGACGGTTCTTTCTAATGGAAGCACACAATATTCTCTATGAGGTATGAACGGAATCCTTATATGTAAGGTAGATTAAATTTACTTTTAAAGAGCGATAACGAATTGTACATATTAATGACAACAAAATGAAAATATTAAAAGTTATGTCTTTTGGAAATAAAGTGTCGGTATTCAGGTGGAATAACATAATGATATATCTACAACCTCACACCACGAAAAAGTCCTGCTTTAAGGCGCATTCGCAAAACAATTTAGAAAATAAAATATTCGCTTCATCATGTCGACCGTCTGTCTTAATATCCGCATGAAACGGCTTGACTCCCACTGACAGGCTTGCGTGAAAAAAAAATCTGTCAATTGAATTCAAGTTTCCTTGTAATCGGACAAAAGTAACAGGCACTCGACATAAAGAGTTACGCATGTTCGTGGTAATTTCTGGCTGAATTCTTCTGTGACTGACAAAAGTATCAGATTAAAGCTGTGCGGAAAACCAGAACACACTTGATGTGCATAGAACTTTCCAAAAAAAAAAACATTACTTTCGACAAATAACTACAAAAAAATACTCTCGAAACAGTTTGGTCATAGCTAACATGGCGCCACACAGATCCCATATGCATGCCGGTAATTAACACAAAGATAGAAACATAGATTCATAAATTTATTTCATATTTATTGCTTTACATGAAAAGTGTAACTGCGGCCGATACGGTGAAAGAAATTCTGCGGTCGGTCTTGTGAAAGTTGGGAGATTACTCAACGACTGACACAATTAAGATGGTTTAAACACTTTCTACGATTATACTAGTCCAAGAGCGAGCTAATTATTATTAGAAAACATTCTTTTGATTCAGTGCGGTGTTTTTGCCATCTCCGAAAGCTGCTGAATCTTTTAAGAAACACATGCTTGGGGATAATATAAATTGTGGTAATTAGAACATAATTTATTTTTTGAAAACTTACACATTCAATAAGTTATCCTAATGGAAACTGTGAGAGAAGGCAGACATTTAAGAGCACACTGTCTGTATAAACGCGTAATATGAACAGCGGCGGGTGCGTGACATTTTGTATTTTCTCTCAGTTTATCACTAGAAAATGAGCAGATTATGATTACATTTTTCCGGAACTCTTGACTCTGTTAATCAGCCAACAGTTTAAGGAGACATATACACTTAACGATACTACAGATACTTGTACACAGGTCGCGTTACAGAGACTTGCAATGGATAGACAGACAGAGACAGAGAGATTGTCAGGCAGGCACAGATATAGATACGAAACGGACGGACAGAGAGACGGAAAGAGAGTTAGACGGACAACTGGACAGACGGGGAGAGAAACGGACAGACAGACAGAATGACGGACGGAGAGAGACGGACTGAGAGAGAGGGACGGACAGAGAGAAGGACGGACGGACAGACGGATATACAGATGAGTGGGCAGGTAGACAGACACACAGATAGACAGACAGGTAGGTAGTTCGACATTAAGTCATAGCTACAAACTGTGCCCGTTCTTAAGATTGTACGAATTACTGTTCGTTAGCCAACAATTACAAAATGTTTCACAGAATGGAACATACTCTTGTTATGAGCGGTAAATATGACACGAACAAAATCGTAGTAGGCATATAAATAATACATCCTTCAAAGAAAAGGAATGACACCCAAATGACAGTACCGACATAATACAATAAATATATATTAGTGAATAAGAAAAATGTTTTCTTGGTAATCCATAACCTAGAATGCTGTTTTTACCAAGATGAATTTTGTTTTTAAATGCCACACGCTTTCATGACACACATGTAACTTTAATTACATTTACGCCTGTTATGAAAAATACAGCCTTCCGTTACAGATTTTCACGCAGCTTCCAAATGTCAACAGCATAATTTTAAGATGGATGATAGCGAATTTCATCCACATCGGACAATAAAAGTGGGAAGTGTTAGTATAAAGTGACTTAACCAACAAGTAAAATTGCGCGTTGGACAGAGCAGATGTTTACGAATCTCACAAACGCTTCATACATTTTTGTGGACATCTCGTCTACCGAATGCTTTTGAATGGGATCTTGATGTATAAAACACTGGCAAAATTTCATTTACATCCTTTAGTGGGCTTTGCTTGCACAGATTTTCACAAAGCTCGCATTTCGTCATGGGAATTGCGTAAATATATTTTGTAACGAACTAAGTTCCAATCTGTAAAGAAATGTATTACTTCAATAATTTAAGTGTGAATGTCACTGAGATGATTTTCACGAAATTCACGCTTCACTGAAATATTTTGCAAAAATTTCCTACACCAAATTTCATGAAAATCCGGAAAATGTTTCAGACTCTTATACTAGGTCATATACGACAGAAGGACGAACATGGTCTGCATGTAAGGCGTTCTTATTTTACTTCATCAAGACTGTGTAAATGTTTGGAAACCACATTATTAAATGGCATGAGTAAAGAGAGTCAGGTAAGTGAAGTTTCTACCGTAGCTCAGAGTTACCTTCTACATAGAAAGTGAACAAAATATGCGTGGCCAAACCAAGAGAAGGTGTAATCGTTGTAAATGAACCAACTGCACGTACAGATTTTTCATGTATGTATATTTCTATTCTCTACATGTTTCGGGCAACCATGTGCCCATCATCAGGAGAATTAACTGTATCAATGCGATACCTCGTATATGTCACACTGCGGTATGCAGGTTGGGATGTTTCATCCCAACCTGCATACCGGACGGTCGTCCACGCAGTGTGACATATACCAGGTATCGCATTGATACAGTTAATTCTTCTGATGGTGGGCACATGGTTGCCCGAAACATGTAGAGAATAGAAATATACATACATGAAAAATTTGTGCGTCAGTTTGGTTTATTTACAAAGATTATACTAGGATTCAAGGTCCACAAAACAAAAATCAAGAGAAGGTGTATGTATATCACAATAAAAGAAATAAATATTCTAAGAAGACAGACATCTTGAAGTATGGTTTACGATTTCCCTCTTCCTGACGATTGAATATAAAAACGTTCAAAAGTGTCCACATTGAAGCCCCGTGCAGGCAATGTAAAAGACCGACTTCTGAAACCCTACGTTCTTCTACCGCATCTGACTGGGGCCGTGTCTTAAGAGTTCCTACGAAAGTTTCTTTCTTAGTTGTTGAGGTCCGTAGATCTGCAGAACAGGATTCATTTACGGCTCATGCATTCTGGTGCTCCACAACATTTTCTTCTTGCACTTCCGGAGTTCTTGAACAACGTGTTTCCGGAACAAGGTATAAGAAGAGGTGGGCAAAAAGCAGTACCTTTTCCTTCCCCGATTTAAATCCCTTAGAGTTTTACCTCTGGGAGCGTCTGGAGTCTGTTTATGCTGCAGAAGAAGAATGACTTCCGCGACTTGCAACAAGGAATGCAGGAAGGATTTGTGAATATTCGTTGGACACGAGGAATTTTCCAGCGGCTCAGGCAGTCACTGTTCACACCTGCAACGTCACACTTCAAATACTTTCTTTAATCGTCAGGAGGCCTTAAATCGGAAACCATGCTTCAGAAAGTCTACATTCATAGGATATTCTGTTCTTGTACTGCGGTGTAGATTCACACTCTGTTGGTTTGGCCATGCCTTCATTCACTCTCTATAGGCCTACATTTCATCTAGCTGCTTACAGCCTATGTACTTGTGTAGTCAGTGTTGAGCACCCTGGATGTTATTTAGTTCTTGAAAAATTCTGAATAATGTGCGACATTTTCGTGGTAGAAATGAAGTCTATAGCGTACATCAAAGAAGAGCTCTTCTTGACAGTCATAAAACGTCTGGAAGTGCCTATTTTGAGTTTCACGGTCAATGTTACTCGACTAAGGACTATATATTTGTTATATTAGTGTTATTTCGGCTATTTAGTGTCAATAGAGTTTTGGTAAATGTAAAGGTAAACTGATCCCGTTACAGGCCCGGTGTGGCCCAGAGGGTGGGTAGAGGTATAGATCTACCCTTCCATGACCGCGGCACTAGAAGCGGGTGAGTGGTCAGCAGCACGCCCCGGCCGCACTTTACTCCCGGGAAAGACCCGGTACACATTTTACAGGGGCCTGGGTGGGCCCCAGGTCCGGTGTGGATGGGCGGAAAACCTCGTCCCCACCGGGATTCGATCCCGGACTGTTCAGTCCGTAGTCAGTCGCTATACCGCCTGAGCTACCCGGCCCACAATAGAGGTTAGGTATTTTTGACAATATCAGTGTAACAAATTGCCATTTAAAATCCACCGGGCTCTATGGAAGTTGATAAAACTCATATGTTCCATGGGGACGTTTTCCTTAAGGGTTAACTCGACCGCGTCCTGGAAATGACTGCACTCTTCCGCATAGTGGCAAAAGTACGTGACGTTTGAACCTTCACTTCTACGCTCCCTGTAGTATGGCACTTAGTCATAGGCCACATTTAATTCTCAACATATTTTTATAGTGCATTTTAATGAGCCTGTTTCAACCACACAGATTCCAACACACCGTGCCGTGGCTAGTACCAATATTTGCTGGGATCTGAGCGCCGAAATAAAGATTATATCCCAGTTAATGTCCCTGCGTCATTTGTGGTTGAGTAGGCGACACTGGGACAGGCTTTCTCCGCGTTTTTTTTCCGACATGATTCCATCAATGCTCCATACTCACCTATCACATATGCTGTATATTCCCACTAAGAAATGGAGAATTGACTGTTTGTATATAATACGGTTGACTATGAACAAGGAGGTAGCTATTAAGAAACTACTGTAACGAAGACTTCGCGTTCTCGATCTGTGTTAACACTTAAAAAATGTTAAATATAGGTGGTTTAATGAGACAACAAATTTGCAAACTTTATATATTATTGGCGAAGCGATTACTAACGTGACATACCAGGGCTAGGCAGACGGTTGTACCATGAAAAGAAGAAGAAACTGAATTCAATAAATATGGTCATTATTATTGTTATTATTATCATCATCATCATCTCCTTTATGTAGGGTATTTATACTTATATTCCTGAGACAAACTATGTCCCTAGGGAATAGTGTTGTAGCTATTCTGTTGTTACTATTCATGGTGCTTATATCATTAGTTTCAGTGTTGAAACTATTGTACTTTTACATTAGTACTTTCCGCAGTATGTGTGCAGTGTCCATTATTATTATTATTATTATTATTATTTTGTGAACTAAGCAATTGCAAGCGACGTCAAATGACGCACCAGAGTATAACGTTCAATGCAATGTGAAGATGGCAGTGCATGGTACGCATATAAGAAACATGAAGGAAGGAAATTTGGCCTAAGTAGAGCAGTCCACGTGAAGAGGATGAGTTACATGAAATAAATTTAATCACGACAGCTGGTAGTCCAGCTGCGAACTGAACCGTTATCTTTTGAATATAAATTCTAAGCTTTGTAACTACATCAATCTGTTTAGTACGTGGTAATGACTGAGTGACGATAATGATAATGATAATGATAATGATAATGAAATGTGAACTGTAAATTGTTGGCAGACGGTCACGAACAGTGGAAACTGACAAGGGAAAACGACGGGTGCGCAGTCTGCAATGGACAGATTCATCACTCAAATGAGGTTTCGTTACACTCACACCTGTCACGAAAAACGTCGCTCTGCAGAGTGTCAACATCTAATTACGGAATTACTTTGCCTTCCCATTTTCTAAGGAGGGGAAAGGAAACATGGGTACAGCTTAGATCTTCAAAGTTTCAATGCTGTACACGCAATTCAAACTGCAGTAGGCCTCCTTACAAACTACAGCAGACTAGAAATAGCTGAGACGTGTTTTGTGACAACAGCGGCTGGATATGTTTACTTGACTGCGCGCAGAAAGAAGGAAAGGCACATATGAAAGGAAATCGAAGAAAAAGAAAGGAATAAGGAAAGCGATATACGGAGACTGGTCGCAATAACATTATTCGTTCTACATAGTAAGGCGGAAACACATAACACAAACACATCATAGACTCCCTTCCTAACACCGATGTATCTAACGGATTAATTTCGATTAATTTAATATTGATTAGATTTTTTTGCCTGTACTGACGTTTTTAGTTGTTGTTATCTAACAGGTAGGCTTACTAGATATCAAGCATTTAGTAAAAATTATTGTTAGCTTTGAATGTCTGCATCAAAATCTGTGGGGAAAATTTAATTTATATTTTAATATAATTTAAACAAATGTGAAATTGGAATTTATTTCTTCCTAAAACCTGAGAAATATATTGCAATTTATGCATGATGCAAAATGTACATTCAGTTTATTTTATTCTAAAATTTGTCACAGTATAATATGATATCTACCAGAACAGATGGCTTACCGTTGCGGGAGTCCATACTATCAATTTTAAATGCCATGATAATTCCAACTGCACATTACACACACACACACACCACACACACACCCACCACACACACACACACCACACACACACACACACACACCACACACAAATTTAAAAGGAACCGTTTGATAGAACTTATTAGAAACAGACTTATTACATTGGGACATTTAAAGTGGATTGTTTATTTCGGCTGGATAAAAGGACACGCGGGGATAGAGGGGAATGAGTTGGTGGACAGGCTTGCAAAAGAAGTTGCTGTGGAAGATGGACCAGTTGTGTATGACAAGATACCGAAAGAGGTGATCG
>Ga0131853_10006176_pt1 | contig 21640 bp, 8 predicted proteins | sample TergutLab28metaG_FD_92764 | JGI IMG/M metagenome (GOLD analysis project Ga0131853, IMG submission 92764) | Labiotermes labralis P1 segment gut microbial communities from Petit-Saut dam, French Guiana - Lab288 P1 (version 2) (version 2) | ecosystem: Host-associated > Arthropoda: Insects >... | reverse complement strand
TTTTACAATAAGTTTATTTCATGCCTCTACATGTTTCGAGCATATGTGCTCATCATCAGGAGGTCAAAATTGCATTACACAGCCTCTGGTATCATCACACCTATAGGTGGCCGTCTCGTGCACATAAATAAAACCAGATTTTATGATATTATGTTGTGTCATATATGGAGTGTCGAACCAATGTGCAGCGAATATGCGTTTTGTCGAAACATGTCATGGTAAATATTTGCATCATCTGCTGTACAAATAAAGACACTCCATGCTGTACCTTCGTTATACGTGTCAGTGTTTCTTAGACGCCTACGGATAAATAAAACAGCAACTTTTTCCTACACAACGGATTTTTCGTAGCAGTGAAAATGGACCCTGCTCTCTGTTGAGTATAAAATAAATTATTATTGCAATTTAGACGCAATTAATTTTCAATGCTGTAAAGTATTAGTAATAAACATAAAAATACTTCCTCCCTCTGTAACCACTCAGTGCCAGGTCCGAGAAGTTCCAATTCCATAGACCAAGGATATGATAATCTGGTGGACGGTCAGAACTGTTGCTTCCACCAGAAAACAGTGGTGGATGACGATCGGTAGGGGTCAAGGCAATCCTCTCAATTCCCAGTCCTTGCAGTACAGCTATTTTAAGACAGCTGCCATGTTCTATTACTCAGAATTCCCAGATAAATACAACAGCAAATTAAATTATTCCGAATCATACACACATGTAACGAATTATATATGCGGTCAAATTTAACAAGATTTTATCATTGCAACTCATTACTATATCGTAATTTAATAATTCGTAACTTTGGTTAACACAACTTGTAAATCCCTGAAGATGGTGTATTAACACCGAGACATGACGGAGTAATTTAATATAAATTTACACTACTTATTTGTGCATATATGCATGTTATATACCAACATAATGTTCATTATGTTGATATATAATAAAAATTTATTACAGCAAGAAAGTTTTCTTTAACGCAATTTCCAACCCATTATTTATCATCTTACAATACTTTGACTTTATGAAATCACAGTTACTGACCCAGTCGGGAAATAAGTTAATTTCTACAATTTTTTAAGAATACAACCGACAATGGTTCTGTAGATAGTTCGCAAGAAATAGGCACATATTTGCATTATCATCCACAGAACATATCACATAACATTATCAATTTTGTAGTTTGATTAGCCAATACAAAACAAGACATTCTCGCACGAACTAGGAGCACAACGACTAAAATAGTTTTATAAACAAATATCTTTCCTTCAATGAAGCACTTTAGAAGGCAGTTCCTACGCTAGATGTGACTAATCCATTTCCTGTGTTTCGTTATGAGTATGACGTTTCTTCCCCTCTTGATTCTATGCAACAGTTCTTAGGTTTTTTCACACAACTGGTCTAGCTGATCTTCTCCATTCTTCTCCAGGATCTTATTTCTAAATTTTCACTGTATTTAAGATGTACGTTCTGAAGTGTCGAAGTTTCAGGACCAACCAGATCTGTGCCCCGAACGTAGCATTTCACTAGTCTATTCATTAAATTGAAGGGAAATTTGCTAGTGGAAAAAAATCTTCTTGTTGTTTAAAGGGAAAAGTAGACGAGGAAGAAGAATAAGCAGCTATAGAATAACCTTAAGGAAAAGCGAAGATACTGGAATTTGAAAGAGGAAGCATTATTAGGCAATCTCCGAGGAACTTCCCATGAAAGATGTGATGGAATAGTCATAAAATAGTTTAGTGATATTGCTTACCTACACAAACACTTTACGACTTAGCGTAAATCAATCACTAGCAACATATCGGTCTTGCTACGTGTGTCCTTATTCCAGGCCTTGTCCGTGAGACAACATCTTTGCTTGACTGTGTTCAAACACACGCCCCAACACGCCAACTGCCGTTTTCCGCTTCGCTTTACATGGAATTCTCGAGAGATTATTAATGTCCCCAGTTAGCCAGAAGATTCAATGCGCTTTATGGAAACCGAAAGTTCATTAGCATGTTCATACAACTCGCTACCTGTCATCCCGAAGCAGATTAATCCATTATACGCCACTCCACCCTATTTCTTTAAGATACATTTTAATATTATCCCTCCATTTACTCCTGGATCTTCCAGACGCATGTGTTCCTTTACATTTCTCGATCATACCCTGTTTACGTGTGTCTTCTCTCCCATTTGTGCCAGATGCCCCACCCAACCTATCCTCCTAATGTTACCACCTTAACAATATCTGACGTGGGATATAAATCACCCAATTTTCTCCATCTTTACTCAAGCGAAACTTCGTTTCTCTTGAGCCAAAATTTCTTTCTCAGAACCGTGATCTGAAAACTCTCATCATATTGTCTCTCTTAATGTTTCTAGTCCTTATAACTCAAACATAAAATCTTAATTCTGTAAATCTTAATTATTTATTATTTTAGATAAAATATGAGAAGACAGAAGATTATTTGGGTATATTCTAGGAATAAAACATTAGAACTGATATTAAGAGACGAAAGCAGGAGAATTACACAAGTGTCCCACATTCCAGGAATGTCTGATGAAAGCCACATTAGCAACATACAAATAGATAACAGTAATAATGTGAAATGCCAACTTGATGCAACGGGGTAATTTTATTGCTGTATTCTTAGCTCGACATGTTTCGGATACATACGCCCATCATCAGGAGCATTAGATGTTGAGTTGCAGCATACGGTTTTCTGCACCGAGTTTTTGGATGGGTGGTGGTGGTCTTGAGAGCCGCTGCGTAGGTCGTGTGTGCGGTGCGGATGGTGCCGTACCGTGCGGCACCATCCGCACCGTACACACGACCTACGCAGCGGCTCTCAAGACCACCACACATCCACAAACTCGGTGCAGAAAACCATATGCTGCAACTCAACATCTAATGCTCCTGATGATGGGAGTATGTATCCGAAACATGTCGAGCTAAGAATACATCAATAAAATTATCCCGTTGCATCAAGATGGCATTTCACATTATTTCATGAGGAAGATGTACGGTCAAACAACTCTCTAGATATCAGTACTAAACACCTGCCAGATCCGCTATTGGCGCTGTTCAGTCACTTCTCATCTCCCTGTTACATGAAATGCAACAAATAAATATAAACCTGGCTGCAGTCATATTTTGTTGGTATCTCTTTATGCCGGTTGTCTTCCTAATTTTATTACGAGACTGATGACCATACACGTTTGAATAGTCCTATCTGTGCCGGAGTTACAAGAAATTTGTTACATCGAAACAAGAGGAAACATCGGAGTTAGACTGCCAACAATTCTTGCTAAGCTCTGACAGGGAAGTGTCACCAGCCAACACGAGTGTCAGCCGTGTAAGCAGTTACCTCGCTGCCTCTGAGCTAATGTGGTACGATACAGTATTATTTATTGATATTAGCGACGAAAGCAGCGTCAAAAGATTCCTTCCTTTTAGCAGTACACGCTGGCAGTGTCAGTCCCAATGAGAAGGAATGTGGTGTATCCCATCTGAACTCCACTTACCCATTCTCGGTACATGTGAAGGGAGCTAACAAACTTTGCTATTAAAAATAATTAGTTTGCTGAGATTAAGTTTTGGAGCGTAGCTGAAAGGGGTTTAGTAAAGGGTGGAGTGGAGACATCGTCGCCTGGATGGTTTATACTGCCCGGAATAAAGCGATTAAGCTTCCATTGAGCAAGAAAGTAAAGGAAAAATGCACGTAAATGGAGATGCCAATCTCCATGACAAAGTCATACCAGGCGACTATTGACGTGAATTTTTTACTATTGTTTTGCCACTGTAATGGGTGTTTGCACATGCGTGCATAGTTAACACCCTTCCGACATCAAAAGTGAATAATGGAAAGGGTGAAGGTCATTGCACCACACACGAAATACAAAAACACGTATTGATTATTAAGTCTCCGTTTTCATTTATTGTAATGTATTCCAATACACGAAAGAGTAATACTAATATTTTCAGTAGATCAGATCTTCCAGTTCACCGCAATATAATCATTTTGCAATTGTAACTAAAATCTCGTTAAGACATTTCAATATCAATTAAATCCTTGCCAATGATATGATAGTCGCAGTTGTGTACAGTTCGGTGCCGATAAAAAACTGATAAATTGCTTAATTGATTGTTGCTTTTTGACTGATTTATTTATTCCTTTGTTGAACTTAAATTTAGTTGTGATATTATTTTTGACCTATTTAAATACCACACACCATTTTAAATCTTCTATACCAGGCCACACACAAAGAGACAATTTCTCTATATTACACAAACTGAAGTATGGGGAAAGATTAGTGGTGTGTTGTAGCAAAATACACTGACGCGAAGCAAACAGTAAAGGTTTAGTGAAGGCCAGGAAAAAATTCCTATTACTGTGCGGAGGAAAGTATTTAAATACAGATATGTTTGTTTGACATTCAGGTGACCATGTATCAGGATAAATTCTTGTACTAAAACCAACTAGATGCAATCATTTCTCATATTTATTTTTGGAATAATACTCTACATGCTTCGGACAGTTCCTCTGTCCATCATCGTGAGTTTTTCACTGTACACACAACAATGGTTTATGTCATACAGGTTTGCTGACAGCTTGCGAGCAGGATCAGGAAGGAACCGGGTTCCGTCCTGATCCTGCTCGCAAGCTGTCAGCAAACCTGTATGACATAAACCATTGTTGTGATGATGGACAGAGGAACTGTCCGAAGCATGTAGAGTATTATTCCAAAAATAAATTTGAGAAATGATTGCATCTAGTTGGTTTTATTACAAGAAGATATGTTTGTATTTAAATTTTACCTTTCTAAGCAAATACAAATACAAAAGTACAGTTAATAAAATCATTCGGGGACCTGCTAAAGTACAAACGCTTAAGAACTGTATTAACAGAACACAATTAAAAACAAACAATCAAAATCAGATTAAACTAGCGTAACTGTTGCAACCTCACAGTTCAGATTCTGCTGAAAGTCTGATCTCCAGAGACCTACAGACTGTGCTGTACCCAACCGTAACAATACGCGCGGAAGAAAGAACAGACTGGACTAAGCAGCATATCGAGTTTTGTATTTGTCGTGTTCACCAAGCAGAGTTATCAAGATAAAATCAAGGATGATGATATGGGCGAGGATTGTAGCTCTCAGAGAACAGACAAGTCACGCTTACAAAACTCCAGTCTAAACTATGAAGGGATAAAACTTTTGGAAGACACAGGCCTGAATTGAAGGAAAATATTTACGAAAACAACTTGAATTAAAGTGTACCGTGATAGGGACCAGAAGCGAGCTTGATTGAGCATGGAAATAAAACTTTGCGACGCGTAAGTCGAAAAAGTTGAGTAGCTACCTACTGTCAGCTTCGAAACAAGGATATGCTTTATGTAATTAATACGCACCCTGTATTTTCTATGGAGGTGTGTTCTACAAGGGGGAATGTTTGAGACTTGTAGCTGACACCTACGTAGAAAACAGCGGTTGCGCATTAGCTACATACAGTAATACAACCAGTTCTGAAGTTTTTAAAGGAATGAATTTCTTTAGATCTCATTAGTTAGTAAGCTGACAGTCAGTGACTGTATAGGAAGTCTGAGATACGCTTTGTAACAAAGAGTAGTTCACTTACTCATTTTTAGTTTTTGGACGCCCTGTAATCTTGCAGGTCACCATGATGAATATTGCGACGGCCATCGAAACATGTCAGTAACGAATAACACGTGATAAATATTTTTTGCTTAAGTGCATTTGTTGGTCTTATTGTGTGAACTGACATATCTATTTAGTGCACGGTTGTGGAATATATTAAAGAGAGGCAGTGTACGTATAACGTAACAATGAGGAGGGTTCGTGTAACCATTGTTGCAGTGGAAAAGTAATATGTATTACGTATTCTGAGTGTATGTAGCCTTAGGTATGAAGCGTGCAATGCAAAATGAGCCATATTGTCACCTGTGGTCTGCCCGGCTATACTATATTTTTCTACATTATCTTATAAAATGTATGATTTAAAAAACCATTTAACGTAAAAACGTGGTCCGATTTTCTCTGCAACATTTGTCTCAAAATTCTTTTCATTCTAGGAAGAACTGAGCGAGGTATGATAAAAATGTATAAAGGTCTTCGTGTTAATTGCCCGTTATTTATTTCAGATTTCAATGAAATTTGAATTTTCCTGACAGATTTTTGTAAAATGCTCAAATACCAAATTTCATGAAAATCCGTCCAGTGGGACCCGAGTTGTTGCATGCGAACGGACAGACATGACGAAGCTACTAGTCGTTTTTCGCAATTTTGTAAGCGCGTCTAAAAACTGAGCGGGGGAAAGAGCGGATTTCGGTAGCCACGCGGTGTAAAGCGTAGGTCCACGACCGCTAGCTTGATAGGATTGCGGATTCGAATCTCGCCGGGGGCATGGTTGTCCTTCTTGTGAATGCTGTATGTTGTCAGGCAGGGGTCTACGCGACGGACCGATCCCTCATCCAGAGCAGTCCTAACGAGTGTGTGTCATTGAATACAGTTTGGTGCAACAATAAACTTTATAGTTTTTGCAGAGGACAGTCCGTAGTGTTAAAGAAATGAAAAACATATATATTTATTATTGTTTTTTTAATAACCTTTACACTTAAAATGAGTATGTAGGAATAAGTCGGTTTAAGAAATATAGAAGAAAGAGTGTGTGGAGAAGTAAGAGGCTAGTGAATAAAATGTGCAATAAATGGTCTATTCTTATAATAAAACCAATGAGATGCAATAAAATCTCAAATTTATTTTTGGAATAGGACTCTACATGTTCCGAACAGTTTCTCTGTCCATCATCAGGAGTCCAGCACTGTACACACGGCAATAGGTATATGTCATACAGGTTATGCTGACTGCTTGCGAGAGGGATCAGGATCCCACTAGCAAGCAGTCAGCATAACCTGTATGTATTGCTGTGTGTACAGTACTAGACTCCTGATGATGGACAGAGAAACTGGCCGGAATATGTAGAGTCCTATTCCAAAAAAAAAATATCATATATTAGTGCATCTCGTTGGTTTTATTTTAAGAATATATCATGGTGCAGTGTCCTCTGAATGTCAAGTGCAATAAATGGCTTCGTAATTAGCGCTGTTCACGCCGTGTTACCAAGATCTCATTAAGAAGCAAAAAAAAAAAAAAAAAAGAGAGAGAGAGAGAGAGAGGAAACATGGGAGGGAAAACTTTGTTCGGAGACCCTGAATTCAAGATTTTACTTGTAAATCTATTAGACGCAAGTTGAAGGATAATATTATGATAAATATCAAGACAATATTCTAAGTAGGTCCGAATTGATCTGAGCATAATGGTCGGTGATCGGCTCTTGTGATCGCAGTAAAGTGTGCTCTGTTAGCTTCCGAAGGAGGGCTATTACATGGCGTAGTTTGATTTTGTGCGAACAGCGCGTGAAGCGGCACATTCACATAAAGCCTCAGACGTCTTCCGTACCGACGACGGCAAGTCAGGACGTAAAGCCGTTGCAACATAAAACAGCAGCTGAGCCGCAGTAAATAAGGGCCTATTTGTCCGTGACGGCGACACTACTTACTGCGGAGTGATCGTCTGTCAGGTTAACCTGAGCAAGCTTCACCAGGACCACGCCCTGAGGCTGACCTGGCCACACCCGTCCTACACTGTCAGACTGGCCTCTGGGTTCATATCATGTTCCATCTGTATAGAGTTGCGGGCGCATACAGTTCAGCACTGTTCGTTTTTCAGGGTTCTGAATGTTGTTTGTAGACAGCCAACATTTCTTCAGGCGAGCGATAAAACGTACGTAGGGGAAAAGACACAAAATTCAGTAATAACTTCATATATCTTATGTGGATTGGATCCACGTTCCTAGTGTTCAGGAGATACAAGACGTTACACACCATTGACTGCTGAGCCACAGTGATCGTTTCGCCTGTAACTTCTTAGGCATTAGACGCAAATGAATAATCGTTAAAAGTATGTACAAATTAGATGGGAAGAACTTGTAGTAAGCATGAGGTAAATGAGGAATCATATATTTTGATCCATAAACCTTTAATAAAAGAGCCCGATTTGGAAACACAGACACAGATAGACGAATAACATTCAATTGAAATAAACTGTGAAGAAGTGACTGGACTCGACTTGAAATGACTGGCCTCGATTGACAAGTAAACTGTAACCTTGTCCCCGTTTATTTCGTAAAGGCGCAGGGGGAATACATTCATAGCTCCGCTCATTCTTCGCCTAGGTACTAGAGAGAGATACGTTGTTAGCCTCAAATTCCGGCCGCTTTACCGAGGGGAAGGATCCTCCTGTGTCCATTGAATATGAAGGTGAGTGAACCCCAGATTAGGAGTGGTCATTTCGGGGGACAGATCACTCTTGTGCGTCAGCCGGAAGTGTAACTCCGCCTCCTCCATCCCGTAGCATAGTTTCTATGCCGACTGCGCTATCCGGCTATGAATACGAACATTTTTCACAAAAGTAGGGCGTTTGTAAAAGATGCAAGAATGTATCAAATAACGCCCATTTAATTAGGCACAGAGAACTTCTAGTCTTTGTAAGGACTTCTCTGCGTCACCACACCCAGTTCTGACTACACACACACTGTTCATCTCTACATTTCTATAAGCAGAGAAAAAAACTGCCTTTCTCTTCTTTGTAATTACATTACAGCTCCACAAAAACGTAGTGTACTTTTACACAAATTATTCACCTCTCAGATATCAAGTTAAGTATAGGGAAAGCGACCCCAGCTAAATTAGAAACCTCCTTCATGTAACCACCAGACGATATCTCGTTAACTGCTCGCATTACTGATATTTTCTTCATCCTCGAATATGGAAGTAAAAAGTAAATTTTTCAATTTAATTTACAAATCATCTCGTTTCGGAAAAAGGAATGTTGAAATGAGTCCCCATAACTTAATTATGGGAATTTAAATTGCGCGATTTGAGGTTCTCGCAGAGTTACTGGTGAAGATTCAAGCTTTCTGGAGTATTACGCTGTGGTTCTTTTGTAAACATTTTCCAAAATTTTGAAGAAATGTCATTTTCACGGCCAAGAAGGTAATTCAGTGACCTCATAAAATTCCAAAATGACATGAAAGTTTGAAAATTTACTTTAATATTTTACATGCATGTAAAATTGGGTCTATGTTTCTTGAGGAAGGTTGCAAACTGAGCTTCTTTTGAGAGTAATGAGGAAATATGTTGATCAAGGGTAGAGGTTGGAAAGGAGAATGTTAAATTTACATAAAGGAGAATATCATAACTCTAGCTTTCCACAAGGTATTGTTGGGCTAATGAAATAAAATGACATGATGTACAATTCGCACAGAAGATGGTAAAACTATAATAAACGAGCACTTGTAGAACTTGACATAGATGGGAATATTAGTCAAGAAGATCTGAAATAGGCTGCGAAGTTCAGAACTGGATAAATCTGCCCCAGGATAATATGTAGTGGACGGTTCTGTCACAAAAATTTGAATATCATACGTCACATATGTAGTGACAATTAGCTATCTAGATAATCTACCGCAGGGTTTTTAGTTATAATCAAGGGTGCAGTGTTTTTAATACACGAATAAAACGTTCAAGATGTAAACAGAATATGTGACAATAAACACAAGGGCACAAGCTGCATCACAGGCGTGTCAGGCAGACACGTGTGAACGAACAGAATAACTGTTTGTACCCGCAGCTAACTGGCGACGTTTAATCCTTGCTGAAAGCAGCTTTCTGTTATTAGCTAAATAGAGAATACAAACAGGAAAGGGAAATTTGGGGTTTCAACAGCGGTGTTGATGAAAATTCCCGTCTTACAAAAGAAGATGCTGTGTAGATTTGTAAAAGATACCAACATCTCTGATAAGCCACTTTGTCCATGCTCAGGGCAATCCAAGTAAAATGGTTAAACTAACCTGTAGATGGCGGCAGAGTGATGGTCAGAGACGTCGCTACACATGTAACAAATTTCCCCGCTTCATGTGCCAGAAGACGGAAATCTTCAGGGAGGGGGAACCTTGCCGCTGCCTGCACAAAAGCACCAGTCCGCCCCTGACAATGACCCCGCGAAGCTGGGAACGGTATCTATTAGCAATTCGTCTCGTGTGTCGGAAGTACATAGAGACCACACCCTGGCCCCTTCAGGGCACGCAACCATACTAACGTGAATGCAGTCTACACACTACACTTGCTTTGTATGTTAGGCTATCTGTAACAGCGCACACCACACCCACATTAGGTCAGTAGGAATGTGCATTTGGTCAGCTGATTATACATGCAGTCAGTCACAATGATCCACCATATTCTCACCATTCCTACAGCTTTGTGACAATATTATTGTTGGCAGTTCTGTTTCCGTTTGCATCATCCTGGACTACTGTCACTGCTGTTTACCGTCACATACATTTAAAACGTTACCTCAATAAAGGAAGTTGCTGTGAAACAGTCCCTGTATTGAGGCAAGGGACGCATCATTTACACTCTTCATCTCTGTGTGTATATATATATATATATATATATATATATATATATATATAAGAATACATAATATACCGATCGAGTCGTTAGTACGCCTCAAAGAATCGGCAGGACCCGAAATTTGATCTCAGATTGAAGACAAGCTATCCTGGGGCTACTTTTTATTTCAGTGTCCTTCAGCCTTTCCACATCACTGCTATGACTTTTTGGTCGCACGATAACCCAAATCGCGCTAAGCCGCTTCATTCTTGACGTTTCCAGATGACATACACACCAACACACACACACCATTTATGATTCCTCTGAAAGATTTATGAATTCGTAGCAGAGGCCGCTACATACACAATAGACATACAACGGACAAAAGAGACGAGCATCAATTCCCTCAGAGGATTCGAACTCGCCATCCCAGCAACCGAGCGCCCACAGACCTAAACCTTAGACGGCGTGACAACCGGGTTCGGACACTTCTACAACAGTATCTTCAAACATGGAGCGATCGCTTCCTTTCGCATCTCCTTCCAACGATATTAGCATATGAATCTACGTAGCTTATTTGTTGGAACTGAAACAAACTGAGAATTCAATTCTGAACTGTACTCCTCTGTCGCAGGCCACCACATGGAGCAATACCTGGTTTTTGGATCACCGTAACAAATATTTATGTGGCCGGCCAATTTCAGGTAAAATTGTTCAGCGTCAAATTTTCCGTACTGCTGTTCAGAAGCGTCTACAAACAGACGGATATAGTGACTCCTTTTGGCGCCGGAATTATTTTTTTAATTTAACCACACCCTGAATATAAAATGTGAATAACACAGGAACCAAATACATTAGAATTATGAAAAAAAACTGCATTTTGAAGAGAAAAAGACGGAGAGTATATACCATGTTTAAAATATTCAGTACCTATATTTGTTGAATAAATATATAAAATGCAACTTTAGAGGTTAGCGGTGCGGTACGACCCCTATAGGGGTCGTTAGGCGTAAAAGAGTTAAGAGAGGCTCTCCGAATACAAAACGCCTCTAAATGACTTGTTAAAATAAACCAAGACACGAGAAGGATCAACGCTGACCAAATGGCAGTTGGCAAGTGACACGGTCCAAATATTTTAAAATACGAATTTGACATTTAGAGGACCGTGCATCGTGATATATTCTTATAATAAAAGCCAACGAGATGCACCATTTCTCAAACTTATTTTTGATAAAGAACTCTACGTTTTCTGGACAGATCTACTGTCCATCATCAGCAGTCTCAACACTTTACACGCAGCAATAGCTATTTGTCATGCTGAAATTTTAAAGGTGGGTAAAATTACTGATGTATATACATGAACACTGAGGTTAAATTGTAATTTACAAATACCTATCGCTGCGTATACAGTTTTGAGACTCCTGATGATGGACAGTAGACCTGTCCGAAACATGCAGAGTCCTTATCAAAAATAAATTTGAGGAATTGCGCATCTCGTTGGCTTCTATTACAAGAAATTTAAAATACGTCGGACTAATATATCTGTCCTACAATTGCTCCACATAATCCAAAAAGTGAATGTGATTGGCACATAAGTTTGCACAAAATGCGACTACAAATATCTGAATTCAAATTGGTTAGGAGGGACTACACAAAAATAATCTCCAGAATGGGTGGTAGTAGTAAAGTCTCTGAAACTGTAAGCTGCTTTAGTCCTTTCGGGAGTTGATGTGGTTGCTGCATAGGGACGAGCGGATGATTATGTTACGCTATCTAATATTTCTGGAGTGTTCGGACATAATACCCGGAAAATACAATAAGCACAAAATAAAATTACCACAGTGGCAAACACGTGAGTCATGAGGAAAAAATTCGGGTTATTACCTAGGGGCAGCAAATCACAATCATGCAAATGAGTGTGCAATTCAGAGCGTTTCATTTTGGCATGCAAAACTGGTAACCTCAATGTCGCAAGATTTAATATTTACCAATTCCATCTGAATTGTCAACAGACAATTAGGAAATTAATTGCTGCGAATCACCACATTCTGAAAAGAATTATATGTTAACAGACTAAATTACTAGACAATATTTGATATACTTTTAGTTTATTACCAATTTAACCATTACAAAACCCACAATAAATATTTAGAACATACTGTAACAATACGGAACTTGAAACAGTGTCACACAATGTACATATGTTCCGCGCATGATTACCACCACAAAACAAAATATATTTATATGTATATTACCGTCTAAAACACAACATATGTAATCGACACAGTGATGAAATATCAATTACATCATGGCTTCACGCGTCGGCTGTGAATCAGCCATCATCGGACCAATGCAGAACATACACAATGTACAATATAAGTGTGCACTCATACAGTTCACACTTATGTACTTACTAATACACAATGGGATAGTCCCTTATCAAAAAATATTTCCCTAACTGGTACTAACAACTCTATTTCTGCATTCGAGATGGACGGTTTCCTGCGTGAGGTAAATAAAATCTACTGTGCAAATTGCCACGGCGGCAGCAGAATGGGAGTAGAGGTATAGCTCCACTCATTCATTAATCCCGACGCTAGATGGGGGTGAGTGGCTAGCGCCATACCCCGGTCGCTTTACCCCCGGAAAAACCCAAGTACCCATTGTGTAGGAGGGTGGGTGGGTCCCAGGGCAGGTCTGGAAGGGGGTGCAAAATCTCGCCCACATCGGGATTCGATCTCTGGAGCGTCCAGACCGTAGCAAGTCGCTATACCGACAGATTTTTTTTTTAATCCAAATTTTCCAAAAGATCGTGTGACAAGATCTGAGCTCTTTTCGGATTCTACGCTGCATAAAATCCCAAAAGTGCGCAGATCTCATTACAACGTGACGGAAGCCTGAAATTACGCAGATGGTACACAGGTTTACCACACTTTCATGGGTAAGGCCATTTCAGACGTTAGAAGAAGAAAACTGGAGTGTAAATTGCCAATGCTCATACAATTACGCTATAATTTACTACCCACATTAGAGACGATGAATAAATAAGATATTTGATACGGGACGTCTCGCTGGGATCTTAAAACAGGATTAGGAAAATTAAAACACCGCCAATCACAACTGTGTTTTGCTGTTATTCCCATCTTATTTTTTGCATACGAATAACAACATAACACAACTGTGACTGACGATGTTCCACATTTCCTAATCTTGTAATAAATATGATAATCAAGACAGTGTAATCATATTTATAACATATACTGAAAACTTCTTGCCCTGCTATTGGAGCGAACTGCTTGTAAGCTGAGACTCGTTAGCTCGGAACAAGCTCTCTCTTCCACAACAATGTTAATGGGCTGTTACATTGGGGAGGGGGGTTACCCCGAGGAACCAGTCCACATGCAGAATCATGCTAAACTCTAAACTGGACGGAATTGACAGACTACAAGTTGCGATGACTGCTAAGACAACGGACTAACTCTAGTATAAATTTAAACAGATATATAAAAATGTATTCTTAGATAAAATTATCAGTGCATTGTACATGATACGTAATATGAATTTTTAATAAATCACAACATCTCGCATACTAGGAAAACTTTAGGGGATTTCTACCTTTTCTGTTGGGCAACTGACTAGAACTCGTGTCTTTGAAAGGTACTGTGACCGGTCACCTGGACAGAGGTTTAACCTTTAGACGCCTAACGTCAACTACAGTTGACGTACCGCACCACTAACCTCCAAAGTTTCATCTTATATATTTATTCAACAAATATAGGTACCGAATATTTTAAACATGGTATATACTCTCCGTTTTTTCCCCTTCAAAATGCAGTTTGTTTCATAATTCTAACATATTTTGGTTCCTGTATTATTCACATTTTATATACAGGGTGTGCTAAAATTAAAAAATAATTCCGGCGCCAAAAGGTTAATAGGTTTTCTTGTCTGAAACAAAATGTCGAGATGATTTGCAATTTTCAACTTGCTTCTCATGAGGATCTCCCGTTTTAAATTCATCAAAACTAATCTTCTTGCTCTAAAGACCGGAGAATTATCTTACCAATTATGCACTTCAACCTTTGAGGTGAGACATCCCCCATCCACCTTGTGTTAACAAATGCAAATATAAGGTAGAGGTGCAGTTTTTGACTGCACCTGTACCTTACATTTATACACTTTATCATTAATCACTCAATCAAAATTTCGCAGCCCTTATTTTAGTCCCTTTTAAAGCCGTCTAATGTAGTTTACAACATGCTTGTATAAAAGGACCGACTGATCCAGTAGATGAAACTGCGGCAGCCTAAGACTCTCAATCATATGGAATAAATCAGCAATATAAAATAGTCACAACTTTGTCCTCGCATTTATTTCGTGGAGTATTTTACATATAACTAATATCAACATTTATTTTAGTTGAATTTCATAATTCAAAAATTCTTATATTTCCCGTTAAAAGTGCATGTTTATCATCAGTTACAATTTCATTGAAGTAATTATTTCATTTTCTTAATGAGTTACATGTAGGAGTAGGTTGCTGCTGTGCACATGAGGTTTAGTGGGTGTGTGTATGTATGTATGCATTTTTTTTATTAGCTTTATTTCACAGCATGTTCCATTACAAAAGGCAATACTACATGCTAGAGATTGCTTGTATTTAACCTGCGTTATATGTTTCTATATATATACTACAGATTGTTTGCTTCGAAACACAGATCTCGTCCTAATGCACGCCTATTCCTACCTTATGTGTCAGCCTGTTCTGTGGGTGCTACAAAGTGTCAAAATTTATAGAATTCACAAACATTTGAAACCATTTTGTGTAATTGTTGGTTAGGTCCGAGTTGGATAAGGGCCAATTTCCGACTGCCTTCTTTATCCTGTTCTTCAGAGTCTCCCTTTGCTCTTGTAGATACGCACATTCCCATATTAAGTGGTCAGTGGTCTGTGGACCCATTCTGCACACGCATTCCGGATCGTCTTTGATTTTGAATCTATAGTAGTACGATCTCAGTGTGCCATGCTCTGTTACCATCGTAGAAAGGTTTATACCCATTTGCATGTATGTATGTGTATTGGTTTCAAAACGTCGTTCTACGTTGTCCGACACCTAGACTCCACTGCTTCCTATCTTCCCACTGGCCTTCATTTAGGTTTCTTTCGTTCATGGCCTTCCTTATACCTTCCATCCAGTTTTTTTTCGGTCTTCCTTGTGCTCGGAAAAACGGACGGTCTGTCTAATATTAGTGGGTGTACTGCAAAATTATAAAGGAAAAGTTACTAATTGTAGTAGCTAACGTAAATTATATAGCACGTTCTTCGATATGACATATAGTAAAATGTGAAACTTCTACCGGTGCATGTTTTATCTATTCTGATGGCTTAATATATTAAAAAAGGGTTAGAACTGGAGTTTTGATTCAAACGAAAAAAAAATACATATTTTTGTAACAGGGTTATCGTGTGAGGAGAATAAAGACAAGGACACATGAAGGAAATTTTTTTCTTTTGATCTCACAATTTCTGACAAGTGGCAAAATATTAAAACAGAATGTGAAGGAAATTTACGAAGAATTCAAATGTACTTAGAAGAAGAATGACTAGGATATACCTAATATATTCACATCATACAAACGATTGTCTGTTTGGTTGGACGTGGGAAACTGTTCGTAATATAACACACGATTGGTGCTTCCATGGCACGCCATTATTTTTTTCGTTAGAAAGGGTAATAATACTCCTTTAGATCAAATTCAATTTTCCATAATGTGCCTCGTAAATTATACTGAATAACTTCCTCCATTCCTCATCCACTGCAGGGAGACATACCGTCGAGTAGAGAATTTAAAAAACTACAAGAAATTAGCGTATTGATTACGAATAAAGCAGAAGACAATATTAACAGATTGTGATGCGTAACACAGAGCAGGTCGTCAGGCTTTCGGTGTCTATACTTATCAGATGATAGTTTCCTGGATACTGATATTGAATAGTAATGTAATGTGACGCCGACCTTTAAGAGGAACGCTCTGCCCTTGTCTTCAGGGTGACAGAATTATACGTTCTCATGCAGCCTCTGCTTTTGAAGCCAGGAATTTCAGTAATATTATTAAACGGTCGAGTTTTAAATTGTCAGAGAAAAACGAAGCAATTGACTGTTGTCCCATATTCATAATATGAATGTCCTTACAACACAATTCTTAGCTCTTATTGTATCTTACAAAAATCTCCACACTAAGAGGTCAATTAAAATATAAATGGCTACTTTAAATTCACAAAACTTTTGAAAGTATAGTATAAAATTAGATGTAAGAGTAGGCGAAATAACCTTATGGGAAAAGCCACTTAAGATTTGAACCAGAAATATGCTGATATCAAAGACTTTCCACAAAGTTTTGCATTATCTTGATTTCATACTATGAACACTAAAAATTCCTTCCCATGAATAAAGTTTCTGTTTGCTTTTGTTGTAACTCAGCTTAAAAGCCAACTTGTGTAAGTTTTGTTCGGCAGTCTAAGAAGCACTCAAAGTACACAGATTACCCCATTCTGGCAAAAGAGTTTATGTATCCTAAAAGTGAACGTCGTTCTTAGCCTGGACACAGGGGAAGCAACGTAAAAGTGTTCAGCTGATCGAGTGTCGTAGTGAACCCCCAAGAAAAGTAAAATAAAAAAGGCAAGTAACTGTATCCTTCGGATTTAAAACAACGAGTAAAAAACTGTAACACATTACCTGGCTTCATAAACACGTTTTCCTGGCTTGAGTTGTAGATTATTCCACAAGGCGAAAATTACACAGAATATTTTGATGTTTTGCTGATCGTGCATCTCAGCATAATCTTTGCGATTGACCAACTTAAAGCACAAATTCTTGGTTTATAATAAGTTTATTATATTCCTTTACATGTTTCGGACACTCTTGTGCTCGAAACAAGTAGAGGGATATAATAAACTCATTATAAAACAAGAATTTGTGAAATAAGTTGGCCAATTGCTATGTTTTACACAGCTATAATCAATGTCATGTAGTGAGATGCGTCAATGTGCTGGATATGTTTAGAGAGACATGAAATTTCGCTATTTTCTGTGGTGCGTTCCAAACTTCACCGCTTGCAAAGGATAAAAATATCCAGATAATTTCAGCTAAATGAGTTTACGAAATTTGATACACAAATAACAGCACGGCATTATTTCCAAATACTGATATAATCGCTCTAATTCTGTTATTTAGAAAATGAGATGCGGAAGACAGTAGTCATGGTAACGTGACAAATGGGTCCACAGTTTTGAACGACGCCTGGAAGGAAAGGCGAACATGTGAGCTCTAAGGACAGACTGAATGGCAGTGTTGCAATTTATGTTGAGAACATAATGTGAGGGTAGGGGCTGGATTGATGTGGATCAGAATATGTTCCAGTTGCGAACTCTTGCTAACTCGAACAAAACTTCGGGTTCCAGAAGGAGCCAGGAATTTCCAGAACGCGTGAGAGGGTGTCAACTGGTAAAAACTCTGCTCGGTGCAGGAAATTGGTACAGGGAAACTTTCCTCATTGTGTTAGAATATTACTTAGCTTTTTGCATAAAACTTAACAACGAATATCTTCCGTGACGCCATACGCTTTAGGCACAAATTAATTTATCTCAATATTTAACCAACTTGATGCACAAAATGTTTTTTACAATAAGTTTTATTTCATGCCTCTACAGGTTTCTAACACATGTGCTCATCATCAGGACGTCAAAATTGCATTACACAGCCTCTGGTATCATCACACCTATAGGTGTGATGCAATTTTGACCTCCTGATGATGAGCACATGTGCTCGAAACATGTAGAGGCATGAAATAAACCTTATTGTAAAACAAAAATTTTGTGCATCAAGTTGGTTAAATACTGAGATAAATATACTGAGATGCACGGTCAACAAAACGTCAAAAAAAATTAATTTGTCACGGTCCCACCACCAACATAGGGGCGAAACTAAACGTAGGCCGAAAAATATGGGGCGGAATTCTTCGACGCCGTTAGCTCAAGATTACCTGTGGCAGCAACTGCATACACCCGACTGGAAACACCACACAATTCGCTAATATGTGAGTTATTAATGCAATAATATTCAAAGCGAACTTCAGTAGTTTAAATCAATAAAGATGGTTGAAAATTTCGTAATTTTGTTATGCAGTTTACACACGAATATCCATTCTACTGTCGTGCTACAATCCGTTTTGTCTCACACTCCTCCTGATTCGAAAGCCCGAGGTAGAGAACTTAATCAGATTAACAGCCCAACCGTCATAAAAATATGAAACTGTAAGTGCTATTTTGTTACTGTCTTAAGGTCTTGAGGCATTTGGCTCTGTCAGAATTTCATGCTGGCGAGTAGAAGCGGAGGACAATCCATCGCCCTACGTTTACGTCCCTAGATGGCCTATCAGTTATCACCCCTGTGACCATCATTCATTAAAACGTAAACGTTTACACATTTACTGCTCACAAAAGAAACAAACACACGACATTTGATAGAGAACGTAGACAATATTCTATAGACTATAAAGCGGGGTTATGAAAGAGTCTGATCTAAGGAGAATTCCATTTATCGCAGATATGACGCCGTCACTAGGTATTGGGCTCCGACATTTTGAGACAGCTTTATGCTCTAAACTTCAAGCGTCATAACATCCAAGAAGACATTTTTGGATATTTAATCCAAGAAGATATTGTAATTGGATATTCCACCCTTGAACATGGGGCCATTACAATATCTCGAAACGTCAGCAATGGACACGGCGTCATATCCCAGAAGAATGGAATCCTCAGCCATACCGCTGCGTAAAACTCAAAACTTGGAAATCTTAATTTACTTCCCCTACGTTCAAATTAATGGTATTTTCTCCTAAATTCTCAACCAAAAATTATATATTATTTATTCAGTTGTATGAAATTAAAGCCGCTGCAACGATGCTTCTGGCAATAAATACTATGCATTCCATCGCACTACAGAAGGGAAACAGAATATCAATAACCAACATTTCGGGAAAAAAAAAAGTCAAAGCGTAGGCTAGAACTAATTTTTGATAGCTAGAGGCTATATGAAATCGGTTCAACGAAAAAAGGACTTTGATAAATATTACGCTGATGGATACAAAAAGCTCCCACTTAGTTCTATATCCTTTACACGTACTGGTGTCACGCTCTGGTGCAGGCAGTAATTACTGGGGTCCGCAGCGCCTCTACACCCAAAATATTTTCAGCTAGATAGTATTCTCTATGAATTACATTGCTTTGAACATTATATATATATACATATACATATAGCCTGACAAAATGAACTACAGTTCGCTGATATAACCTTACTAAGTTACACGTTTATGACAGTCATTTTTTCTCACATCACTGTTTATACTACTCCTAATTTGTGAGCATAAAATTCCGCTGTTGAATGAATTTTGTTGTTAACTCAAAACTTGTAGCCTCTGGAAGCCCATCTATGACACTAACGAAAAACCTGTAGTACGGACGGTAGACCTATGCTGTGAAACCGCGTGTACTTATGCACAGATGAAATTCAAAATAAAATAAAAAAAAAGCTTGGAGGGTTGTTGTCGAGAACGTGAGATGCATTATCTGAATTTACTTCTAAGACATATTTTAATTGGTCTGTATCATTTTCTTCAACCGAAATTAAATTATAACACACAACGTGGGCCAAAGACTTATGTAAGGACGGAAATTGTCTAAGACCTGAATAATAAGAAGACAGAAAATATACTGTACTTATAACGTAATACTGAGGCGTGTTCGTGCATCCATTGTTCCAGTGGAAAAGACAACACATATTCCGAGTGTGCGTTTGTAGCCTTACGTATCCAACATTCAGTGGACATGCGCCATATTCTCATCTGTTCCCTGTCCGGCTTTACGATATTTTTCCACACTACCTCATAAAAAGCAAGAATTTCGAAAAAAAATTATCGAACATGCAATGTTTGTTTCAATTTTCTCTGCAATATGTATAGAAAATTTCTCATACTAAGAAGAATTGAGCTAGATATGATCAAAATGTGACCCGTTATTCTTGTCAGATTTTAATTAAAATTGATTTTTCTCAACAGATTTTGAAAAAAAAAAACTCAAATATCAAATTTAATGAAAATCTGTTCAGTGGGAGCCCAGTTGTTCCATGCGGACGGTCAGACGGACAGACATGACATGTTAACAGTCGCTTTTCGAAATTCTGCGAAAGCGCCTAAAAACGTCACTTTCTTCGCGTAATTTTGTAATACAAACTTGATAGAACGGGCGGGTTCAACACAATAATAACAATCCTTGCCCTATATCAGTTCAAATTCACATCCTGACTACAAACTTTTTTAAGCTTCTTATCGATGTCACCTTCCCATCACTTTTTTTCTGTTACAAATGGAAGATTTTTAAGTTTTGTACAGTACCCACCAAATTTTCATATGCATTCATTTTTTCGTTATTAGAACTGAGTAACTAGTCCGCAAAATTCTTCACTTCTCTAAAGCCAAAAAGCAGGTAAGTTGTACAACAACATCCAACTAGAATATAGCAGTTTTCTTGAATGTGACGCCGTGTAGTCTGGTAGAGTTTTACCGACATTTCACAGTAAACCACTGCCTTCCTTTACAGGGTCCAGATTACGGTAAGCCATAGAGCAGAGATAGTCCTGTCTGAGCAATTAATATTCCTGCCGCCAGTGTAGAATCTCTCTACTGTCTGTAGCACCAACAGACGCACAACCGTCTAACAACCCGCCACTAAACCCCATCATAAGTTTTCTGTACCACCCTTTACATTTCACCATAATAAGCGATGCTTTAATAAACCTGGCACAACCACTTCATTCTCCTTGATTTGTTTACCTTATTAATGTTAAGTAAACACTATAAATTATTAATCATTTAATGTATGTATTGTATATACTGTTGTGTCTTATTAGTATTATCAAATAAGTTTATGAAAATACAAAGACACAGATAAAATATAGCCGGAACCTGTAGCCGTAAACCTGTCAATGTAATTTATCTCAGTAATTAACCAACTTGATGCACAAAATTTTTGTTTTACAATAAGTTTGTTTCATGCCTCTACATGTTTCGAGCACATGTGCTCGAAACATGTAGAGGCATGAAACAAACTTATTGTAAAAC
>Ga0131853_10006174_pt1 | contig 21642 bp, 18 predicted proteins | sample TergutLab28metaG_FD_92764 | JGI IMG/M metagenome (GOLD analysis project Ga0131853, IMG submission 92764) | Labiotermes labralis P1 segment gut microbial communities from Petit-Saut dam, French Guiana - Lab288 P1 (version 2) (version 2) | ecosystem: Host-associated > Arthropoda: Insects >... | reverse complement strand
TTTTGGGTTCGGACAAGGTTATTTCCCGGCGCATTCCTATTATCAAACCTGCAATGACAAATGGGAAGAGTGCCGGAATGTAACCGAGTTTGTGCAGCGAACTTCATATCTGCCCACGGTGCCGTTGAGTATGGGGAACTACTTGCCCTCCGGGTAATAACCCGCAGAATAAATACTTACCGGGTAACGTCTGACACCTGCCAGCCGCTGAACACCCCTGCAAATTATGCATTTTGAATTACTAACTCCTACCCCTTCAACCACTTATCCATCCAGCCGGTAATCTCCCTCAGCCTTCTCGTCCGATAATCAGGCTTGCCTGAGCGTGGCATCTCATGGTCGCCGCCGTGAAACACTACCATCCTCGTTTCTACGCCATGCAGCTTGAGCGCGGTATACCACTGATACGCCTCAGGAATGCAACAACGGAAATCCTCACAGGAATGAAGCACCAAGGTCGGCGTTTTTACATTTGGCGCGTATTTTAGGGGCGAATGCCACCATAATTTTTCATAATTGTTCCATGGGTCAGCAGCCATTTGGTCTGCGCCGTAGTAGTAGCCAATATCACTCGTACAATAAAACGACGCCCAGTTTGAGATTGAGCATTGCGAAACAGCCGCCTTAAATCTATCGGTATGTCCGACTATCCAACTGGTCATAAACCCGCCATATGAGCCGCCTGTGACGCCTAATCTGCTCGCGTCTATGCCCGGATATCTATCAATACATTCATCTACAAATTGCATCAAATTATCATAATCAATCGTGCCATATTTGCCTCTGATATCAGCAAACTCATTACCTTTGCCGTCTGAGCCTCTTGGATTTGCGAACATCACGAAATAGTTTTGGTTCGCCCAATACTGCATTTCGTGAAAATAGCAATCATTATACGCAAGCTTAGGGCCACCGCGGATGTTGAGTATCGCGGGGTATTTTTCGCCCTCCTTGTAATCGACCGGCTTCATAACCCAGCCGTCAACCTCAAAGCCCTCGTAGTCTTTGAAGCTGAAATGCTCAGGTGCAGAATACTTGCGCGCAGCTAAAAACTCGTCGTTAAAGCCGCTCAAGCGGTGGATAACGCTGTCTTTTAGCTCAAAAACTTCGACCAAACGCCCGGGCATCATTGCCGCGTATGCTATTCGCCCGTTTTGCATGTCAAAGCAGGTAATATCAGATTTTGCATTGGTTTTATTCGTAATCTCGCCCGTGTTTAGGTTAAGCTCAAAAATGTCGCAGTGATAGCCTTTAAGCGATAGGAAAAAATAGCTGTCGCCAACAACTTTTCGCATCATTCCGCCTTCGAACTTGGAATCGGAGAAACCCGGCTCTAATATGGCAAGGTCGAACTTCGCAAGCTCTATGGTGTTTTTTGTCTTTGGGTCGACTATATAGAATGGCCCATGGAAATAACGATGCGTTTCCGGCTCGGCATAGGAAACAACGAGCTTATCGCGCCAAAAATCGAACGCGCGGATGCGCTTCGGGTCTTTAAGCGCGATTTCTTCCTCGCGCGTTGCGAGATTTACAACGTGGATATTGCACTCAAGACTGCGAATCTCGGCAGGTGCCGGGTCGCATATATATGCCAGCTTCTCACCGCATTCGCTGAGGCGATAGTCAACAACATTCGTAAGGGCGGCGGTTATTGGGTCAAGCTCGCCGAGCTCATCCATAATGTTCAAACGCACGCGCTTTTTATTCGTCACGCCGCGCCCATCCGTCCAAAACGGCAGCTCATCAATGACCTGAAAGCATTGCTCCATGCGAATTTCTTCAAGAATCCCGGCAACTTCTTCATCCGACTTACCTTTAAGGCATGGCCTTGTGATATCGAAAATAGTTTTTGCCAAAAACCGCCCGGAACCCAGATAGTGAAGCTCAAGAACAACGGCATCAACCTTAAACGCAGGCTTCACAGCGCCGTCGTTGATATTTGCTTTATAATAGCAGGTCAGCTCATGCCCGGCATCGATTTTCTCAATATCGCCAGATTCACGAACCTCGCAAAACAGTATTGTTTCATCATCAAGCCACAAAAAGCTAGTCACATTTTTAATCGTATCAGAAAGCGGCTTAAATCCCTCGCCGCTATCCACAAAAACGCCGACATCATAGTTATTAAGCACGTTTGCTTTACGGCCAAGCACCGCGACATTCTTGCCGCTGGGCGAAAGCTTCAAGTCACTTACAAAAAAGTAGTTTCTAAAATCATCAGGTTGTAAATATTGCATTTTAACACTCTCCTAAGGTTGTTTTGACAAGGTTCATTATACATGGAAAGTGCATGACGGTCAAATAGAGAATGACAAAGGGCGAGCATTTACGCTCGCCCTTTTATTACTGCCTTAACTAAACGGCCGGCCTATCAAAGAAAATGCTCTTCCCCGTAACTGACAGCCCAATTCCATAAGCTGCTTTAATTTTATCCGAAAACATGCCAAGTTCCAAAGCTGCCATGCCTGTGCTGAACATTATGCGGTTGTCAACGCGGTGATCCATAGCCGCTGCGGCGGCTGAACCTACGGCTATGCCTAAATCTGTCACGTCTATCACGCATGAGATGGTGTTTTTGGCAGCGCTCTCGCAATCAGGTACGCCACAAAGCGCGCAATCCAAGCCTCTTGGGGCAGGACTTGAGCCGATGAAAACAACATAGGATGCATTGTCTAAGTTGCCCGCGTCGCGAATGAAGAACGCTTTCCCCAATCGTTCGCCTATTTCGCGCATCTTAGCCGTCAACGCGTCTTTTTCCGCGCCGTCTATTATAAAAATTTCTAAGGTGTCCGTTCCACGTGCTTTTGGTGCGGTTCTTGCGGCTGCGCACATTAGCTCAGCGACTTTTATTGCCGCGTTTTTTTCTACTACATCACTCTTGTAAGTCATTTTTTTGGCCTCCTTAGTTTTTAAAAATTCCTCTATTGATTGCACGCCCTGGCTACAATCACCCCACAAGCACCGGCTTGTGCAAGCCCTCTTGTTATGCCTGCGCCATCTCCTGCGCAGTAAAGCCCTTTGATGGTAGTCGTTTGCAAGTTCTCGTTCAAATCGGGTCTTGCTGAATAGAACTTCGCCTCGACACCGTAGAACAGGGTATGCTCGGATGCAAAGCCCGGCGTGACTTTATCCAGTGCATGAGTCATCTCAATGATGCTCTGCAAAGTGTTGTATGGAAGCACAAGCCCCAAATCGCCGGGCACAGCCTCTTTGAGCGTTGGCTCTAAGAAGCCTTCTTGTATGCGTTTATAAGTAGAACGGCGCGATTTCAGCAAATCACCGAATTTTTGTATAATAACGCCGCCGTTTGACAAATCATTGGCGCGCCTGCAAATTTCTCGCGCATATTCATTGGGTTTGTTAAAGCTATCCGTAAATTTATGCGATACCAAGAGCGCGAAATTGGTGTTTCTTGAGCCCAGCTTTGGGTCATAGTATGCATGACCATTCGCGGCCATTACGCCACTGTGATTCTCGACAACAACATGCCCTGAAGGGTTCGCGCAGAAAGTTCGCACGACCATGCCCGTGGATGAGTTGAAAATCAACTTCGCCTCATACAAATGTTTATTAATATCTTGCATAACAACGTCAGAAACCTCCGCACGAACGCCTATGTCAACCTGGTTACAAGAAACAGGGATACCGCGTTTGGTCAAAATCTCGGAAAGCCACGCAGAACCGTCGCGACCCGGCGCAATGAGCACGTTTTTGGCATCAAACACACCATCCGCAGTCACTACGCCGCTGACTTTATCGCCATCTGTTACGATATCAATCGCTTCGGTGCAAAAATGCATCTCGACTTTGTCAACGAGATAATCATATAGCGACTTCATCACTTTCAAATTTATCTCCGTGCCTAAATGGCGCACTTTTGCCCTAAGTAGTTTCAGGCTTGCGCCATATGCGGCTTGTTCAATTTTACGAACCTCGTCCGTATCAGGGTCGGTGATATCTTTCGGCGCGCCATGTTCCAAATTGATGCAATCGACATAGTCGATAAGCTCCAAAAGCTTGGAGGGCGCGACATAATCGCCTAACCAACCGCCGAACTCAGTGGTTATATTGAACTTACCATCAGAATACGCACCTGCGCCGCCGAAGCCTGCCGTTATCGAACAAGCCGGCTGGCAGCCTGCGAAATTGCCGCTGCTATTTTGCGGACAGAGCTTAGTTTTGCCCTGCAAAATCGGGCAGTTGCGCTTATAAATGTCGTGCCCACGTTCTATTATGAGAACTTTCGCGTCCTTTTTGAGTTTGATGGTTTCATAAGCGGCGAATATGCCGGTTGGCCCCGCGCCTACGATGATTAAGTCATACATTTTGGTCACTCTTTCGTGGTTTATTTTTTGGGAGGGGTGGTAATTGTACTGACAGACGAGAAAACCTTGCCCCTACGATACCTGTCTTCGTCATTGCCTACACGTGTCCGTACCTGCTTAACTTGCAATCTCATACTAACTCTACCATGTTCAGGAGATTGCGGATCAAGTCCGCAATGACGCTATGTGAGATATTTTGCCGCAAGCGATACAAAAGTCGATCATTATGCGGAACTTAATGACTACAGGTATCAAGTTGGTGTGCCGCCCCTACGAAAAACACGCATATCGATGCAATACTCTAATCCTCCACGTTTGAGGAAACGCTCACGTCTTGTAGAGGTCGCGCTTGCTCGACCCGCTTATTCCTACGGCCTAAGCTCAGCCAACTTCCTCTCGATAACTTCTTTAACATACCTAACCGCATCCTCAGGAGCCACATCTTCCTTGAACGACTTATCCCGCGCCGCAATTTCAACAACACCTCTGCCGCATGTCTTGGGGCTAACAATTACGCGAACAGGTACGCCTAAAAGGTCAGCATCCGAGAACATAACTCCGGCACTCACCACGCGGTCATCGAAAAGTACTTCAACGCCTGCTTTTTTCATCTCGTCATATAGTTTACTTGCAACTTCTGCCACTTGCTCATCATCCGCCCTAAGTGCGCAGATATGCACATGCCAAGGTGCTATAGACATCGGCCAAATCGGGCCATAATCGTCATGATGAATTTCGCAAACCGCAGCGGCAGTCCTTCCGACGCCGATTCCGTAGCAGCCCATGATTGGATGCTTCAATGCGCCCTCGCTGTCGTTATAGCTCATGCCCATTGCTTCGGAGTATTTTGTGCCTAGCTGGAAAATATTGCCTACTTCAATACCGCGGCAGATTCTTACGCTTTCTTTTTTGCATTTAGGACAAATCGCGTCTTCGTAGGTCGCGGCAAAATCATGATACTCCACTTGCCCTTTCAAATCACGCGCCGGCGTGAAGCCTTTGTAATGAAAATCTTTTTTATTTGCGCCGCATACCAAGCTCTGCGCGCCTACAAGCGAGCGATCGAAAAGAATCGTCGCAGTTGCATCAAGCTCTATAGGCCCAACAAAACCATATTCAATACCATCCGTCAAGGTCGATGTGTCAGGATGAACCTTTTCTTTTAAGAAATTGCTGACTTTCGTTTCATTCACATCCAAATCGCCGCGCACGAATACTACAACCAGCTCAAGCGTATCGTTTTTGCGATAGAGAACGGCTTTGCATGTTTTTTCGGCAGTGATGCTAAATAGCGTGCACAAATCGTCTATAGTCTTGATATCAGGCGTGGAAACGCACTCGAGCGAAGCATCTGTTCCTGCAGAATTTTCAACAATACATTCAGCAACTTCCATATTTGAGCGAAAATCGCAATCAGCGCAAGTTACAACCGTGTCCTCGCCGACGTCGGTCAAGAACATGAACTCGTGCGCGATTTTGCCGCCCATCATGCCCGAATCCGACTGAACCGAAACCACCTCCGGGATGCCTGCGCGGATATAAATGCGCTCATACGCCTCATGGCATTGCATATAATACTGCTCCAAATCCTCCTGCGATGTGTGGAAAGAATACGCGTCTTTCATAGTAAACTCACGCACGCGGATGAGGCCGCCGCGAGAGCGAGGCTCGTCCCTAAATTTGGTCTGAATTTGATACACCATAAACGGATAATCCGTATAAGACTGCGCAGCGTCACGCGCCAAATGCACGCATGCTTCCTCATGCGTCATGCCAAGCACCATTTCAGAGCCGCTGCGGTCTTTAAAGCGCATAAGCTCAGACCCAACGCTCTCATAACGACCCGACTCCTGCCAAAGCGACGCCGGCATCGAAACAGGCAGCATAATCTCTTGCCCACCGATTCTATCCATCTCCTCGCGGATGATTGCCTCGATTTTTTGCATAATACGCTTGCCGGGCGTGAAAAGCGAGAAAATACCATTGCCCACATTTTTCATATAACCACCGCGAAGCATGAGTATATGGCTTGTAATCTGGCATTCGGCAGGCGTTTCTTTAAATCTTAGTCCCAGTAATTGTTTTAGTTTCATGAGTTATCTCCTAAATAATAAAATTTTGGCATTGGCACATAACCTTCATTCGTAAAATTGAATCAAAGATAGCGCAATGAGATTGTGCATCCGACAACCTTTTAGGTAGTGTGGACACGAGTTGTTGCATGCGCCTTTTCGGCTGATTTTCCACCACTCTTCGCATATGAAATTCTTACGTGCTTTTTGGACACGCTACGAATTTCATATGCTCGATTGATGAAAAATCAAGCTCGAAAATTCGCCTACAAAACTCATATCCACACTACCTAATAAATTTCCTCGTTGACTATATTTTATCACAAATATATGGTAAAATAAATAGCTGGGTAAAATATTGTAGAAAAGCGAAGTGATGAGTTGTCTGGCCCGGATGAAGAGAAACCACAAGAGGTAGCGGAGAAAAGAAGTTTTTGGAGCATAATAAAAAGTGGGATGACAACCGACTTCCCGCCGGATTTTTCGTTCAAAGAAGGACGCGCTGATGTAATTCGTGTGGCGTGGCCTGCTTTTACCGAGCTTTTTTTATTGCAGCTGGCAAGCATGTTAAGCACTATGATGGTTGGAAGCTTGGGCACTTGGGCGATTGCTTCGGTCGGCTTTTCTAATCAGATACGACTGCTGGCAATAGCTGTTTTCATGGCGTTTAATACCGGCTCAACCGCGCTTATTGCAAGAGCTAAAGGCGCAGGCGAGCCTGAGCTTGCAAATAAAGTCATGCATCAGACGCTGCTCTTTTCCATGACGATCTCGTTTGTCTTTTCGGGTGTGCTTTTTATGCTTGCAACGCCGCTGGTCATCTTCATGGGCGCGGCAGATGAGCAAACTATCGCAGGGGCGACGATTTATCTGCAAATAATAATGATTACATTCCCTGCGAACGCGTTTTCCATGGCGGTTACGGCAATGCTTAGGGGAATTGGCCAAACGCGCGTTTCAATGGTCTATAATATCGCCGCGAATGTGTCTAACGTAGCCATTGGCTTCTTGTTTATCCAAGGGCGGTTCGGCTTGCCGGCACTCGGCATGGCAGGTGCTGCTTTGGCACTGGGCGGCGGTCAAGTAATCGCTGCAATCATAGCGTTTTTCACCATTGCAAAAGGCGCGGATATGTTAAAGCTCTCGTTTAAAAAGCTGTTAGTCATTGACCCGACAATGTTCAAGCGCGTAAGCCGAATCGGTACGCCTGCTATGTTCGAGCAGCTCTTTATGCGTTTTGGTAACATTATGTTCTTCAGGATAATAGCCACGCTCGGCACGGATGTGTTTGCCACACACCAAATCGCGCTAAACATACATATGCTGACCTTTATGACAGGGCAAGCTTTCGGTATCTCTGCGACGTCGCTTTTAGGTCAATCCATGGGCAAAAAACGTCCGGATATCGGCAAAGGGCTCGTTCTTTTATGCCGACGTTACTCGCTTATCGTGTCAATGGTCTTGATTTCGGGCATACTAATTTTCGGCCGGCCGCTGGTATCTTTATACACCGATAACGAATATGTAATCGCGGGCGCTGTCACGCTGTTATGGATAATCGCGCTAATGCAGCCGTTCCAATCGTCGCAGCAAGTCCTTGCGGGCGCACTAAGAGGTGCCGGCGACACAAAAGCCGTCGCAGTTTGCATATTCATAGGCATAGTAATCGTGCGGCCGGTTATGGCATATTTGACGGTCACATTTACAGAGCTTGGGCTTTTGGGAATATGGATAGCCATGCTGCTTGACCAAATGGCGAGAACGGGTTATGTTATGTGGAGGTTTATTTCGGAGAAGTGGCGGAGTATTCGGGTTTAGGGGTGTTTGATAAAGGCAGGGAGGATTGTGATGAAAAAACGAGTGCCGTTTATGCTTAGTTTTATAATGATTGTTGTAATCATTGGCGTTGTTGGTGTGTACGGATTTAGAGAGCTAAGCCGCCCTCCAGTTGTAGCAGGTGAAGTGAAACTGCCATTTGAGGACGGACGATTTATTCTTTCGTATGAGGAGCTAAATGAAGGAAGATTCACTTTCCGACATGCTGAGTCACGAATGCATATCTTTCGCACCGCACATAGGCCCGGATATAGATGCGATTTTAATATGCACCATGCGGAATTTATTGATATTATGAACGATATTTCCCCTACCTTAATAGAAGCTTTCACAGCGGATGAATCTAACCCGTACCGTAATAGACTGATTGCACCTTTTCCATTTCGTGCCGTTGGAGTGCGGTCACCTTCATACGCCCTCACAGGATGGGGGCACAGCCCTTTTTTTATGATGGATATTCATGAAGGTGTGTTCTATGGCTATCTATCTTTTTTGATGTTTGATACTGACTTTGAAACGGTTAGTCCTAATCCTTGGAGTAATTATACACATCGCTCCTTATATAGGATAACATCGGATGAGCTCGCAAAACTCATCGACTTTGCCAAAGAGCTCGAAATAGTCGCTTGGCATGAGTGGTCTGGTAGTGGAATGAGTCTCTTAGAATATATTCGCTGGGAAGCGCGTAATCTTCTCGCCATGCTATGCTATGAGCGAGCTAATCACTAAAAAGCAAACGATTTTCCAATATTGTGCAGCAATATCATTCCTCAATATTTTCTAAAACCCCACAAAAAAGCCGCCGAAACACTTCGGGCGGCTTTTAATTAGAGCTATAAGCTCTTTTTTATAAAACAAATTACGCTTCAAAAGTTATTGAAAGCAATACTTCGCCGTCAAGGCTCATGATAACATATACAAAGCCCGAGAAGTTTTCACCTAATAATGAAGTGCTTCTACTAAGTAAGTGTCGTGTGTGTAAATGACTATAATTATTGAATCAACACCCCCATACTCAATCAACCAACCTAAAACTATCCAAAACATACACAATCTGCTCGGACATTTCCCTATACTCAGGCGCGGACTCGCTCTGTGGGTCTTGATAGTTCCATTGGACATCGGTTGGTAAGTTAGCCAAAAATGTATAATCGTCATCTCTGGTTAAAATCACACCATGCGGATTTTCATAAAAGACACTTGGGCTTTTGATGATGGAAAACAGCCAACCAACATAATCCCTTTCAAGCTCCGCGCGCGTGGCCGGATGAAACACGCTCAAAAATCTCGTGACGCCGTCCTCGTTGTCAAACTCATGTATCTCTATGCCAAAACTATTTTCCCATGAAGTGGGGAATACAACGGAAAAGCCGAGCTCATCAAATTGGTGAAAAAGCCCATCTATTTCAGCCAAAGCTTGCGGTTCGGGAATATTGTTAATTACCACTTCTCCATTTTCACAGCAAGCAGCGAAAACGAATAAAGCAACTACCACAAAAGTTAAAGCAAATATATTTTTCATTATAAAATTCTCTCTTATTAATTGGCTATAATCGTAGCTTGTATGTCCAAAATCCCATAAAAACCACCATACTTAGCAAAAGCCCTGTCCTCATCAACTATAACAATGTTATCGAACATAAAATCCAAAACAACAGATCCGTCATGCCCGACTAAGCCCCATTTTCCGTCCACGCTCACCGCGATATAAGGCTGAGCCGGATTATGCCATCTCTGCGCACCGCCGTCAAATATGAAATCGGTTACAAACATATGGTCATACATTAGCGCGAATTGCCCTAAAAATGCATCTTCTGTAAGCCACCAACCGCCCCAAATGCCATCTCCCCACTCTTCATATATTGTAGAATCGACACTTTGGATTGTCATAAGTCCTCTCGACCATTCAAAAGCCCAATCGTCTAACATCTCAAAAAACTCATGCCTCGGATGCATTCCAAGCAATGTATGATAACCATCACCGTATCCCGGATGGCCGAAAAGTCCGCTCAATGGGTCAAATACAAAGTGAGGGCCCGGTCCGCCGTGTCCGTCGCAGAATGTGCCGCTTAAGAGCCCTGTTTGTGGGTCGATTAGGTTTCTGTCGGCGTCAATAATGCCATTTAAGCACATACTGAGCGATTCATGCGCAAGGGTCGGCTCAACAGCCCATACAAGCCCGGGTTTGGCCGCTTGCGTTTGATTAGATTCAACTACAACCGCTGGGTCAAAAACCGCCGGGGCAAAATCGTCTAAGTGAAAAAGCCCATCAAAGCCGCTCTGCATCAGCGTGAGATACAGCGGATATCCATGCTCATTCTCAAAAGTAATGCCGCTCCAAGGCAGCGTACCTATCCCGTAATACGAGCGAATCAAAAGTGCCTCCGCATGAGAAGCATCCAGCTTATCAAGAGTAAAAACGCTATCGGTAACGAAGAAGCGGTTATAATCATCATGCTCTATCGCGATAAGCGACAGGTTAAAAATCGGCTGATTTACCCAAAAAAGCAAATCCACACCCTCGCCGTCGAAGCGGAAATCCCTGAGCTGTGTAAAAGCGTCATTGTAGTTGACCTCGTGAATGTAGAGCTGCGTCGTGTCGAGGCGCGCATCCTCTAATGGCGCGATAGAGGTAAACAAAAGTTCTACGGTATAGTTATTTTCGCTAGGCTCGTCAAGCTCGCCGAGATCGTCATTTTCGAGCGGTGTGTAGTTTGAGCCGTAATCTACCACGGCGGAATCAGCCGGCGTACAGGCAGTTAGTAAAAATAAACCTGCAAGGGTAGCAAGTATTGTGATTAATAAGATTTTTTTCATGATTTCATCTCCTTGATGGTATTGTTATAGTAATAACATACGCCAGCGCGCGTAACATGTCAAGCGATTTAACGAGTTGTTCAAAATGAGTTTTTGGGGCGGTGAAACTTGCAACCAACATCCCAATCAACACTGCACTAACGCCTTCTCATACTCCGCTTGCGTTATCTTAACAGCCTCATAACGCGGTTCATCTTGCGAGACATTCAAACACCTGAGCAAAATATCATTACCTGAGCATCCATCAAAGTCGACATCATCATATTTGTCATATCCGTCTAAGAATGAATGGATGTCCAAATAGTGGCTGAATGGCTTCATCGGGGCATTATGGGTAAGCCCAATAACAGCCGGTGGCTGCCATAATGTTTTTGGTGGGATTATATGAAATACCTGTGATAATAAACGTCTCGCCGCCTCGAAAAGATTCGGCAGGGATATATCGAAAGGTATCGTTCGACATTATATCCAGCACGCTGTAGCCATACAAATCCTCTTTATACACAAAATATTTACGCCCATTACTGTGAGCAATAAGGGCGCAAAGGGAGTTAGTGTTTAAGCATATATACTCATGTATCAATGCATTGTCAGAGTCATAAATTTTATTAGAACCGCCCAAATGGCGGATTCCATTAATCTCAGTTTCGTAATGTATTGTGTTTTGGATATATCCATCATCAGGCGGCTCGTTGGTGGTATCAGCAATATTTTCGGAGCGGATAACGGCGGCAATTGCCACTTCTCGCGCATCTAAATACTCTTTTGTGTATGCAATATTAGACAAGTCCTCTTTTTTAGACATTGCAGCTCTCCCTTCTAATGGTTCGCGTAGCAATTGCCTATTCGCTCGATTCACTGCGCACAATCTCACGCCAATCCAAATCCCCACGCTCAAGTGCCAAAATAAGAGCCTCTGCCGTAGCCAAATTTGACGCTATCGGAATATTATGCGTATCAGCCAGCTTGAAAATCAGGTTATCATCACTGCTATTTGACCAGTTATAGAGCGCGTCACGCAGGAAGATTACCAAGTCGACCTTGTTGTAGGCGATTTGCGAGCCAAGTTGTTCGACGCCGCCCAGGTGGCCGGCTAGGAAGTTATGGACATGCAAATCAGTGGCTTCTTGAATGAGCCTTCCGGTTGTTTCGGTTGCGTACAAATTGTGCTTGGACAAAATATGCCTGTAAGCTATGCATAGGTTTTCCATCAGTTTTTTCTTATTATCATGCGCAATTAATGCAATATTCACACAATCACTCCTCTGCTCTGGCGAAAATGGATGTTTTTTGGGGTTGTTCCATGCCGATGTTTATGACAAGGCCGATGGCAGCCATGTTTGTCCACACGGCACTGCCTCCATATGAAACAAAGGGCAGAACCATGCCCGTGTTCGGCAGTATTCCGATCGCAACTCCTACATTTATAAAAGTTTGAAACGCTATCATAAATCCAACGCCCGCGGCTATTAGTTTGCCCGTAACGCTCTTTGCGCGCACGGATACAAAAAGGCATTTTAGTGAAATCAGAAGCAGCACTGCAAGCACTGCGATCCCGCCGGCGTAACCTAACTCCTCACCGATGACTGCAAAGATGAAATCGTTATGGCTATGGGGCACATAATTTAGCTGATTAAACGTCCCTTCGTGCAGGCCTTGCCCAAACAGCTGGCCACTGCCTATTGCGCGGATAGAGTTCATGGTCTGGCGCACGGCGTCGGGCGGGGCATACTCAGGCGAGAGAAACGGAAGTATTCGTCCCGCAATCTGATAATCTTCCATGAAGCGCGTGACAAATCGCGGATATTCGCGTGTCACATCAAGTATAAACAAATACGCCGCCGGGACCACGATTAAAAATGCGGCGAGTATATATTTAAAGTTGAGCCCGCCAACAAAAATGACTATCAGCGAAACGACCAAAACAACAACGGCGGCAGATAACGAGGGCTGCCTGAATATAAATATCACCGGCAGCGCAATTGAGGCGAGTACCATGCTCAAAAATGCCGGATGGTTCAACTTATCATGATACCTATCTATCAGAACGGCAAGAAAGAGTATCATTAGGATTTTCGCAAATTCGGAGGGCTGAATGCCAAATGCAAAATTGCCGATACGCAAAGCGCGCTGTACATTGCCGTCAATGCCTATGCCGTGACCCCAGAAATGTACCGCAATCAATAACGCCATGTTCACACCATATGCAATAATATAAAACCGTGCGATAAACCGATAATCAATAAACGCGGTTAGAATCAGCAGCACAACTCCGCTCGCCACAAACAATTGCTGATTCACAAACGCCTCGGTTGAACCGCCTATGGTTATCCTCGTGGCTGAGCTTATCATGATTACACCAAATACGCTGAGACCTATCACGAGAATAAACATAAGATAATCAAAATTTATTAATTTAGTTTTTAGACTGTCTTTTATCCGCATGATGGTACTCCTTTGGAAAATAAAGCGATGCTATGTATAGTCGCTTAGCTTGAAAAAAGAGCCAAAGCTTGCTAGGATTTTTTTCATGGCGCAATATCAAGGCAAAACCACTGCAAGAATGGTACGATTTTCGAGTTAAAGGATTATAAACCCTACTTGAAAGCCTCTTGCAACCTGCTGAAAAATCCCTTTTTCTCTCTCAAATCCATAAACTCAACTTTATCGCCGCAGATGCGTTTTGCTATGTCGCGATACGCATTTCCTGGCCTTGAGCGAGGGTTAGCGGCAACCGTTTCGCCGCGGCTTGCAGCGATTATTATGCTTGAATCGTCAGGAACTATGCCGATTAGCGTGGTCGGAATCAGCTCCGTAATATCTTCCGCGTTCATTTGGGCTTTTTGCTCAAGTAAATCAATGCGCACGCGGTTGAGGATGAGGTTTGATTGCATCTTCGAATTATCGGCTTTCAAAATTCGATATATCCTGTCCGCATCACGCACGCTTGCAACATCAGGCGTTGCGACTATCAAAGCGCGCTCTGCCGCACACATAGCGTTTTTAAAACCTTGCTCAATGCCTGCCGGGCAGTCGATAAGCACATAATCAAACTTGTTCTTTAAATCAGCGCAGAGTTTATGCATCTGCTCAGGCTCAATGCTGTCTTTAGAAGCAGTTTGAGAGGCGGGCAACAAAAATAGGTTCGGACAGTGACGATTTTGAATGAGCGCGTCTTCAAGCTTGCAACGCTCGTCAAAAACGTCAACAATATCAAAAATAATCATTTCTTCAGCACCCAAAACGACATCCAAATTACGAAGCCCCAAGTCCGCGTCGATAACAACAACTCGTTTACCTTGCAGAGAGAGAGCCGCGCCCAAATTGGCCGTTGTCGTAGTTTTACCGACGCCGCCTTTGCCGCTGGTTATTACGATTACCTCACCCATAGACCTATTCTCCTTAACGCATTAAAAGTGTATTAATCGCTCGTGGCGCATATGCATCTGAATCAAGTTGATAATAGGCGGCGATAATTCTCCTGGAAAGCACTGTCGCCGGTGATGCCATAACTCTTGCATCACTATAAGGCATCATTACATAAATAGCAATCTCCGGATTTTCAAAAGGTACAAATGCCGAAAACGCAGTATGGTCAGGATGCCCCGGCCTTTGATGCTCGGCCGTTCCCGTCTTACCTGCAACGGAGATAGGAAAATCAGCAAATATATGGCGGCCGGTGCCGCGAGAACCCGTTATTGTATCGCGCATACCTGCATGGATCAAATCCCAAGTATGCTCGGAAATTTCTGAGCCGATTGAAGAGCGCACAGGCGTGCGAACCAGCACCTCATTCTCTGTCACGATGCGCTGGAGCAGACTGAAATCAACCAGCTCACCGCGGCTGGCCAGTATTGCCGTATATCTCGCCATGACTGCCGGGGTATAGTTGTTGAAACCCTGCCCGATTACCGCGTGGGTTGTGTTTCCGTCAAGCCATTCAGGGTTTTCGCGAAGATTACCCGCAAACAAAAGATACTTCAGCTCGGGCGATGCCATGTTAAGCGGCGACCTGTCGTTGCGAACCCTGCCTGCCTCGCCAATTTCAACGCCTGTTTGTCCGTCAAAACCTAAGAGCGACATGTAATGATTGAGCGTGTTAATCGAATGGAGCGTTGTGTGCTGATTAGCGTTGCCCAACCTAAAGAACGCGTCAAAGAAAAAGTAGTTGCAGCTGGCGCCTATGCCTTGAATAACATTGGAATAACCGCAGCCGTGCCTGTTCCAACAATGCGAGTATGGCCTGCCTGCTCTTGTGAATCGGCCCGGGCAATAAATAAGGCTATGTTGGTTAATTATACCCGACTCAAGGGCGGCAATGGCTGATGCCATCTTAAAAGTCGAGCCGGGCGGACGCGCTTCTGTAAACGGCCTGTTAAGCATAGGCGTTGTCGGGTCATTCATTAGCCTTGGAAAGATTACGTTGTTGTTATTCATAAGCTCATTCGGGCAAAACGACGGATACGATACTGCCGCCAAAATGCCGCCGGTATTTATATCAACAATCACCGCGGACGCTGTTGCCGGGTCAATATTAGTCATAGCAGGCGTGATTTGCCCTTCAAGCATCAAATCAATAATCGCTTGGGTCGGCGAAACCATGCCGCTTCTAATGCGCTCCATATAATAAGGGGCAGCGTTGATTATGCCTTGCTCGTCAAACACGAGAAGGATGGTCGATAACGCCAAATGCCCATCTTCTATTCCCTTGGCAATAATCCTATTCACTTCAAGGCGCGCATAAGGATTGCTAACATGCGCATAAGGATGATTCGTCCTCACAAAAGCATATACATGAAAGCCGGCAGATCCCGGTTCTGACTCAAATATCTGGCGCGGCGAAAGATTATTCGCAGCGACCATTGAAGCCAAAACGTCCCTTGCGTTGATAGAATCAACACGTGGGTCGGCGCTTGTTAAGCGGCCGATTATAATCTCTGTCAAAATTTCCTCAATAAGATGATACGTTTGTCTTTGAAGCTCCGCATCAATGCTCAAAAACACATCATCGCCTTGCCTTGGTTCTACGCGGCTCTCCTCAATATCAGCGACGCGCCTGCCGAATGGGCTCACAACAACCGAAATACTGCCGTCCGTGCCCCTAAGGTTGGACTCAAAAGCAAGCTCCATGCCGGTTCGCCCGATTATATCACTGCGCGTATAACCTAAGTGCTGCATGGCTGAAAATTCATCATCATTAATCGGCCAAACATGCCCAACTATATGCGCAAGATACCTGCCCATAGGATAATAACGCGAAGACGTCTTTTGCACATCCAAACTCCTAAAACGCTCAGGCTCTTCTTTGATGCGCGTAACAGTGTTAAGCCCAACATTACTTGCAATCTCCACAAGCTGATAGCTCCTGAAACGCACCGGCCAAATCATGGCGCGAATAGCGATTATATCACGAGCGTCACTATGCGAAATATTCTCATCTATCCCCCAGCGCGCTCTGAGCATCAAAAACGCGTCCTCAGCACTAAGCTGAGCGGCTCTTCTGTCACGCTCATCAACTGCCAAACGCCCACTCGGCAGCTCCATCTCACGGCTGAGCCAGCGAACTTGTCGCCCCATATCATCATTTGGGAAATTGAACTCAAAAGTATCGCCCAAAGCCGATTCTCCCACGATTATAGGCAAAATATCAAAAAAAGTTTCGTCGTTTGCCCTGAGCAGATAAACAAAGTCCAAGACAATATTGTTAAGCTCCTCATTACTGAGCAAAATGCTCGGGTCAATTTTAACCGAATAGCTGAAATGATTTACAGCAAGCGGTCTGCCTAATCTGTCATAAATATTGCCGCGCTGCGCCGTTAGCGAAACTTCTCTTGCGATGTTCGTTGATAGTTGTTCAAGATGACGCTCACCCTCGACTACTTGAAGGCTGAAAAGCTCAACAGTAAGTATATAAAACATTATACAAATGGCTACAAAAAGCAATAGCAGCCGGTTTGTAAAAAACGCCGTGATGTATGGAAATATCTTTTTAGCCATTTAATAAAACCTCCTGCCTTCACGTTCTTTTTTCTCCAAAAACTTGTTGATGCTATAAATAATTCGGTATATCGGGAACGCCAAAAATGCGTTATACGCAATTGATGGCAAAATTATCCTTTGGAAGTAAAACATCATATCAAGCCTGCCCCGAAAGAGGAAGCTTGCTACAAAAATTGCGAACTCATAAAAAAGCGTTGCCCCTGCCGCAAGCAGTATGGGCAAAAAATAGTTTTCTTGGTAAAAACTCTTGAAAGGCTTGCCGCAAACAGCGCCAATGCACATATACAAAAGCGCGTTAAGCCCAATGACGCGCCCAAACACTATGTCTTGCAAAAGGCCCGCAAAAAAGCCGGCAATAGCCCCTTCAACATCAGTGCGAAGAAGCGAAATGGCAACAACAATAATGAGCGCAGAGTTTGGGCGAATGCCGAAAAACTCGATATGCGTAAACAAAGTTGATTGCATTATAAAATTAACAAAAATGATTAAAGCCGTTATCGCAATTCTCATGCCGGAAATTTCCTAACTTTTATCAATATAAATCGTCATATACTTCCCGATAAGCAAGTGCCGGCGAGTTGGTGGCTACAAGTACTATGGAAAGCTGCCTAAAATCAACAGTCGGCTGGATTATAGCGTGCTTTGTCAGCCCACCACTATCCACATGAACCTCGCGGACAACGCCTATGAGCAGCCCATGCGGAAAAATTTCGCTGGTGGTGGATGTAATGACTTCATCATTTTCAAGCACATCCGCACCGATATAAATATTTTCCATACGAATAAACCCACGCTCCCACAGCCTTATATCGCCGCTGACAAAGCCAAAGTCACCCGTTCTGCGTATTTGCGCGCTCACAACGGACGTGTCATCAATTATAGGTATCACAACAGAACTTGATGTATTGGCACGAAGAACGCGCCCAACAAGCCCACCATCCGCAACGACCACCATGTTTTCATAAATGCCGTCAGTGGTGCCGAGATTTATTAAGATATGCCTGCTCCAATTATTCGGGTCAGCCGCTATTACGTTAGCTCCAACCGTTTCAAGCCCCACATACTGCGGCCTAAGCCCAATTTGTGCGGCTAATCGCTCATTTTCACGCTCAAGCATTTGCAGGCGGCCGATATCCAGCATCAGCCTTTGATTTTCCTCCACAAGGAGTTGATTCGTCCGCTCCAACTCATGCATATTCGCGATAAACTCGAACCTTGAACCCATCCAGCCGGCCATGCCGCTAACGCCGTCGCTGGCAGGTGTAACCATTATCAGCACAATGTTTTCAAAGAAAGTAGGCGTCCTAAAGTTCAAGGTGAGTATGCTCAAAACGATACAAAAAAGTGCCGCAGTTATGAATGTCATTTTTTTTCGTTTGTATAGAAGGTTCATTTGCGCCAACCGCCTTAAAATTTACACGTTCAACTTTCTAGGTGCTACAAGAACGCTCTTTAGTGTTTCTAAATGTTCGAGAACAAGCCCTGTGCCAAAAGCAACGCAAGACAAAGGCTGCTCAGCAATATGGACAGGCATACCTGTTTCATACGCAATCAATTTATCAAAACCCGTAAGCAACGCACCGCCGCCTGTCAGCATAATCCCCGATTCCATGATGTCTGAAGAAAGCTCCGGCGGAGTTTTTTCAAGGCTAAACTTTATTGCATCAATAATCGCCATAATAGGCTCATCAATCGCGCGTTTAACATCAACCGAGCTTAGCTCAATGGTCTTTGGCAGCCCTGTTAAAAGGTCGCGCCCGCGAACTTCCATATAATTGGAGGGATCAGGGTCAAAAGCACAGCCGATTGTTATTTTAATCTCCTCCGCGCTCCGTTCGCCGATTGCCAACGAATGCTCCCTTTTGATATAGTTGACAATATAATCGTCGAGCTTATCACCGGCGATACGCAGCGACTTGCTGGTAACTACTCCGCCCAAAGATATTACGGCAACCTCAGAAGTGCCGCCGCCGATATCAACAACCATACTGCCCATAGGGTCCTCGATAGGAAGACCCGCACCAATTGCCGCTGCCATTGGCTCTTCAATCAAAAACGCATTCCTAGCCTTTGCGCCTGATGCCAGCGCGCTCTCTTCAACGGCGCGTTTTTCAACTTCCGTAACACCTGAAGGCACGCACAAAACAACCCTTGGCCTAGGCGCAAAAATGGACGGTGGGCAAGCTTTATGGATGAAATATTTCAACATCGTTTTTGTGGATTCAAAATCAGCAATAACCCCATCTTTCATGGGTCTTATCGCGACGATATTACCGGGCGTTCGGCCTATCATTTCCTTCGCGTCGTTGCCAACGGCCATAACTTCCGATGTATCAGTATTAACCGCGACAACTGACGGCTCATTAACAACAATACCTTTGCCGCGCATAAAAACCAAAGTATTCGCCGTGCCAAGATCTATGCCTAAATCTCTTGTAAACATAATATTTTCCTCCTGAGCGAGCTTATCTTCTGTGGTATTGGTACGAGTTAGGGCGGCTGATTTTCCGCCGCTCTTTGTTGGCAAAAAATTAGGTTGGAAAATTCGTCCGCCAAACTTGTGCCCAAACCACCTAATGTATATTATCCTATTTTTACCATTATTTTGGAAAAAATAAGCATCTGAGCATAAAAGCAATTTACAATAGCGAAAAAACCTATTTATACCCCTTAATAATACACCTTCTGACAAGAAATTACAAGGGGATAGGGCTTAGCTTTTATTAAAGTATTATTAAAAGGGGGATGGGTGGCAAAAACCGCAGCGACATGTCTATCTCAGCCGCTACGGTTAATAGTCTTTTATAGATACTCAACATCCCTCAAAATCGGCAAAACGCCAAACTCTTTAAGGCTTTTGTAAACCCTGCTAACAGGCAAGCCGCAAACGGCAAAATAATCGCCCTCGATGCCGGAAACAAACAACGCGCCCGCCCCTTGTATTCCATAACTTCCGGCTTTATCCATCGGCTGAGCGGTTTCTATGTATTTATATATCTCCTCGTCGCTTATAAACGACATGTGGACGACACATTTTTCGTAAAAACTGATTTCGGAGCCACTTTCTGCCTCAATTATACATACGCCGGTGTAAACATTATGGGTTTTCGCGCTCAGGCTTCGGAGCATTCTATAAGCATCGTTTTTATCCTTAGGCTTGCCGAGGATAGCTCCATCCAACTCAACCACTGTGTCAGACGCTAAAACAACCGATCCGGCGCATGCATCAGATAAAACTGCCAAAGCTTTAAGCCTCGACAGTTTTATTACCAGCTCATGGGGCGTTGGTTCGTCCACCGAATCCTCATCAAAATCAGAAACGATTACATCAAAGTCATAACCAACATTTTTCAAAATATCATATCGCCTCTTTGAAGCGGAAGCTAGAATAAGTTTTTTCATGGCCTACTCTTCGTCAGTCAAAAACGCGTGCGGTCTAAAACGCATCTGCCAAATGCCATCTTCGTTTCGGTAGAGGTTCATAATATGGAGCAAGTCTTGGAACTCAAGCGGCACATCCGGCTCAGGCACTGATTCGAAAACAACCACAGCCCAATCATCCTCAACAAAACCAATTTCCGCATCATCAATATGCGGGAAAACCCAGTTTGCGAGCGACTGACGCGACTCAAGAACCGACCATTGCATGTCTATCAAATGGTTTTCATGGAACTGCTCTTTTGTGACTTCCATACTCGCCAGATTATGCATGTAAAACTCGGCTTCCCATTCCCCATCAATGCCCGCTTGAATATAAAGCTTTGTGACAGAGATAGGCGAAAGGCCATAAAGCAGAGCCGGGTCAAGCTCGGCCAAAAACTGCTCATAAATTGCGCGTTCCTCGGACGTTAATGTAAAATAGTAGCCTGATGCCGGGAAAAGATCAGGGATAGGCTCGTCCGGCGGCTCGGTTATTGGAGTTGGTTCTACTTGCTGCGGTGCTTGCATGGCAGGATGAGGCGCAGGCACAGCGGGCATTTGCGTTATCGCAGTAGAACTTTCTGCAGCAGCTGTTCCATTAGAGACATTATCATTCTCGCCGGTATTGCACCCTGCGATTAAAAGGCCGAGCGCCAGTATTGATACAATTACAACAAATTTTTTCATGAAGTTCACTCCTAAGAGATTATTTTATTACGACGGCAATATCTTGCTCTTGTCAAAGGATACCATTTTAATCTAGTATCGTCAATTGATTCCAATTTTATTTTAAAAAATGTTAAAAGTTTATTTACATTCTGAACGCAGCGGCGAATAAATAATTGACTACATCAACACAATAATGTAAACTAAAATTTGGAAAAGATTGCTCACGCAACAAAATCTCGCGCAAATTCGTTGGTCTGCCGCGATTTCTGGCGGCGTAGACTTTTGGCAAGGTTCAGTTGGGGAATCAATACACTTAACCGGAGGGGTGTTTTAATATGAAATTTGTAAAAAGGCTGCTATATATCACCTTCGCCATCATTCTTATAAGTATTGGCGTAAATATGTTTTTGGCTCCACACGACATTGCGGCGGGCGGAATTACGGGGCTTGCTATAATTTTGGAGGCTTATATGGGGCTGGATCGCTCCATGGTTATCCTGGTG
>Ga0131853_10006173_pt1 | contig 21643 bp, 8 predicted proteins | sample TergutLab28metaG_FD_92764 | JGI IMG/M metagenome (GOLD analysis project Ga0131853, IMG submission 92764) | Labiotermes labralis P1 segment gut microbial communities from Petit-Saut dam, French Guiana - Lab288 P1 (version 2) (version 2) | ecosystem: Host-associated > Arthropoda: Insects >... | reverse complement strand
GCTAAAAAGTCACAAATCGCCAGGTATTGATCAAATACCAGCAGAACTGATTAAAGCAGGGGGTAGAACAATTTGCTTGGAGATTCATAAACTTATTATTTCTATTTGGAAGAAGGAGAAACTGCCTGAAAAGTGGAAGGAGTCGATCATAGTACCTATTCATAAGAAGGGGGATAAAACAGATTGTAATAATTATAGAGGCATATGACTTTTGCCAACCACTTACAAAATTTTATCCAACATCCTGCTCTCAAGGTTAATTCCATATGTGATGGAAATTATCGAGGATCATCAGTGTGGCTTTCGACGCAACAGGTCCACTATTGATCATATATTCTGCATTCGCAAAATACTTGAGAAAAAATTGGAATACAACCGGAGGGAAAGAGACCACTGGGGAGACCTAGGCGTAGATGGGTGGATAATATTAGGCTGGATCTCCAGGAGGTGGGATGTGGTATATGGACTGGATTGGGTTGGCTCAGGATAGAGAAAGTTGGCGGACGCTTGTGAGTGCGGTAGTTAGCTTCTCAAGAAGGACTCTGCACCATGGAGTAAGTAAGTAAGTATGTATGTATATATATATATATATATAAACACACACACACATACATATGTGTACTGTCTGCGTTTTCCATTAAAAAAATGAATAAACTGTGAATGTAGGCCATATTTATTTGACTCACGTTTGTTGTATAAATTCCCAAATCCCTGTTTGTTTTGTGTTTGAGAACAGATCACAGCCCAGTTTATTGAGGTAGTCTTTGAAGTAAGCGACATACATTGTGATTTCACATTTTACATAACCTACTTACATCTGCACACGCCACATCTCAACCGGTTCCTTTTAAGCAGCCATTGATCGTTGTTTCTAAATGACATGCGATCTACTTTTATTACTGTCGAGGTCGGTCTTCCGTTTGTTAGGTAGTGAAGTTGCCCCACTATTCCGGCTTCTTCCACAAGATTTTTCGCCAAGTGTGTTGTCGAATCTCCACCACAAGTCGCTACGAAAAACACGAATGTATGTAACCTTACGATTGAAATGTTATTGCTTCGAGTGTGCCATAGTCCCTTAGCATCGCAACATGATCACTTCTGAGATTCACACAACATCTGGGACATGAACCTGTTTTTTATGCGATACTTACGCATTAGTTGGTGGACAGTGTCAGGGGTATATACAGAATAAATAGAATGTAGATGTTATGTACATCAGTTCTACGGAACCGACGAATACAGAAACTGCAGGATGCGTTTTGACTTGTTTTTACAAGATTTTAAAATACGTTTTTGAGTTATGAAATGGTAGTGTTAATTATAACCAAAGGCCAATTTTAACCTAACAAATTATAGTTATAATATGATGGTGCTAATAATAATCTACGGTGTAAGTTTTAGAAGAACGGTCCGACAGGTATGTTTAAATTTTGCCAAAGACGTCTAAATTATATTAGCATAGATAAGCTCTGAGAGTGACGCGATTTGGAGCCTAGAAACGCCCATATTTGGCTTTGATTGACGTTGTATGTTGCTGGCCATTCCAAGAAAGGTTTTTAATTAGGGCCACACAATATGCAAAGCATGAACCCCTCTAGATGATACAGCGGCATTAAATACGTAGATCCTGCTTCGTACATTAGTCGGTAGGTACCCGGTCCGAATATAGACCGGTGTGTCCGCAGTCGTGAGTGCGGGTATTCGTGCTTTTTGTATCTCCCCTGTTGAATATCGCATTATAATAAAATACGAAAATCGTCTTTTTCCGAATCCTTACCTGCTCACCATTTCTGTAAACACTGTAAAACAGTCCCGTTACAGACCTGGAGTGGCCCAGAGGGATCCAGGAAGTTAAGGTTCCCAGATTACATGACAACGGTACAGGATGGTGATAAGGTTGTCAGCCCTACGCACCGGCCGCCTTTACCCCCAGGAAATGCTCCTGGTACTCATATCTGTTAGAGGCTGAGTCGACCCCAGGGCCATAGTGCGATCGGAAGGATTATGTCAATGAAAAATTCCAATGACACCATCTGGAATCGAACCAGCGACCTTCCGATTTGTAGCACATCACCTTAACCACTGTTCCACCGCGGTCCTCTATGTAAACACTGTAGGTTACAGAATACACTTTGCAAGTTTCAAATCTTGTATTTTCAGATTTCATTTAGCACTCGCCGCGTGGACCTCTAAGCCTAACTTTTGTATATATGAAGCTAATTAAATATCTGATAACAAGTCAGTCTGTTTCTGATTGGCCGTCACTGTAAGGGATTAACAACGGAATGTTGAAGTGTATGATGTTGGTTGCAGTGACTGAATGGTTCTCGTGGCTTCTGTTTCTTACGTACGTCAGCCGTTCGAATATGAGTAACGCACTTGCTGTGTCTGTTGCCACCTTTCAGAGTCGTTCGCAGTCTTTTCCGCCGAAAGCTAATGTCTCGTTTATTACCTCCCAGTTAGTACATTTCGTCCCGCACCAGGTATGCTTTCAACTGAACTAACGTTGTTAAAATGTTTTTAAGCTCTTGAAATGTATGTTTTTGTTATGGGCTGAAGATCGGATAGGACGACAACAATTGAACACGTGCGTTTTGGTGCACTTTTATCTTGTGGATCATTCACACTGGGGGCCGCGGTAGCACAGTGGTTAAGGTGCTGTGCTACAAATTGGAAGGTTGCTGGTTCCATTCCAGATGGTGTCATTGGAATTTTTTATTGACATAATCCTTCCGATCGCACTTTGGCCCTGGGGTCGACTCAGCCTCTAACAGAAATGAGTACCAGGAGCATTTCCTGGTGGTAAAGGCGGCCGGTGCGTAAGGCTGACAACCTTACCACCATCCTGTGCCGTTGTCATGCTATCTGGGAACCTTAACTTCCTAGAACCCTCTGGGCCACTCCAGGCCTGTAACGGGACTGATATACTTTTTTTTAAAGATAATTCACATTAAAGACAAGGAAAGAGTGAGGCAGTAATATTAACGTGTATCTGAAGGAACACGATTGCGAGGGTGAGAGATGGTGGATACACGTGTTCCATGGCTATGTCTAGTGGTGGACGTAGCGATGGTTCTAGCTCAAAACAACTGCGTTGAATACACTACGAACCAGCTGGTAGTAACGTAGACACTGTGTGATGAACCGCCACTGTTTAAAATTTCGCATGCTCAACGAAGATACTGAGTCCTATTTTGTCTATTCGTTTATCGTCTAGTGCTTATGTGCTGAGTTCGCGTGCTGGTTCGCATTTAGCCACATGAATAATAACACTATGATTATACATAATGGGCTATGTAGTTAAGCCCAAACTATTGCCATCGGTTCTCTCGTTCCAAGCTGTAATGTAGATGTACACCATGTCTAGCCCTTATGTTTCTCTCGCGATACTGTACAAGCCCTCACCAATCTATACCGTTGTGTATTCAATAATCTGTTTTTGATACTGCGAGAACGAATAAAGATATACACTTGCATTTCGTCCATTATCGATCTTGCCCAAAAATGTCGATAGCGGTGAATTGTTCGGGTAACTGCAGTGCCCTCCCTTCTTCTGTATTCTGTTCTTCTACAAATGCTGATTGTTGTAGGATTGCCAGATAATTTTAACCCTAATGGACGCTCATATAAGTACTAAAATCTCTGGTTCTAAGTGCAGAGACTGTCAGTTTTTTAGAGTTCATATGTCAGATGCTGGAAAATACGTGCTTGCCTTGGGTGCTCAGTAAATCACTGTCACGAATTGTGTTTCGTTACAGAAGTCTGCACGTCGATTCTGGAAGCTGTTTGTCTTGCCCCTCCCCCCACCCCCCGCCGCCTCACCTTTCTCAGCCTGTCACTGTCCTAATGATTGGCAAAGAACTGTGGAATGAATAACAATGGAAACAGCAGTGTCGAAAAAATCTGCGACGGTGTTCATCATAGATTTACAGATTCTTCTGATTATGGAAGTGTTCAAAGCACGAAAATAACAGCGTGACACTTGTTTTGTGTCATCTTATGTAATTGTGATAGGATTCTAACAGTTTTACTTAGGTATTTGCAAAAGCATTGTGGTTTTCTTTCGATTTCTCTAATTTGAATATCGTTGGCCTAAACATCTAATGGCCGGCCACTGCAATAACTTAACTGTTCAACAGATTCGCTGTTATTCTCGAGTTGACATGTTCATTACCGTCTCTTTCAGGCTTTACGTTGGTCTATTCTCACCAGTTCATTTCTGATCATAGTGTACCGCCGTAATACATTTCCTGTATGATGCTTCTTAGTGTCATCATGCAATTTCCGGACCGGACTGCAAGTTATGTTATTCCACAGGATTTCTGTATGATATTGTTTTCGTGCTTATACTCCACACATCAGAGCTTCCAACGCTTACCCACCATACTTAGATGAAGCGTACAAATTTTGAACCTCTCTGTTAAATATTTTTCTCCATTCCTTTATTCCTTATGTAGGAAGGTATGTAACGGTAAGTCTAGAGGTATGGGTTTAGGTTACACCCGCTCTGAGTCTTACCCGGATTATCGATATTTTGGCTAAGGACTGTCCAGGCGTCTCCAGGATGTTACTTCCCATATAACTCGAATATTTCGGCTAAGGACTGTCCATGTTTCTCCAGGATGGTACTTCCAGTAACCACGAATATTCTGGCTAAGGACTTCCGGTGTTTCCATGACGGTGCTTCCAACAGACCACAAATATTGTGTTTAAGGACTGTCCAGTTGTCTGCAGAATGGTTCATCCAGTTGACCACGAATATTATGGCTAAGAATTCTAGGAGTCTCCTGGATTAACCTTAAATTTCCCACAAATTTCTTCTTTCAAATTTTACGTAATTCACCCACCATTTGTTTTATTTAATTTTCTAACATTGTTAAATAAGCCAAGAATCACGCAGTGAACCCATCTTATTGCATGCCTCATAGGTCGAAATGTGGTTCATTCGACCGAAACCTTAGCAAAACGTACAGAAGTATTTAAACTGAACAGTGTATTCGTACAATTTGCAAGTAACCTCACTGAATTTCTCTTCCTGACTGTCGGTTGATAGGCGACCCTACTCGTTAGATGCTCAGTGGTTCCGCAAGTAGAACCCTTGTGTCTTTCGGGCAGCAGGTGATGATGGCTCTGCGCCATCTGTTTTAACAGACTTCTCATTGCATCTTAGTTAACAGCATCTACTTGTTTGTTGTTTCTTACGCCTCACTTCGCTTGTCTTCCCTGCGATACATGACCGCCCGACCGCGTCCAGCCCTGCCTGTCAGTTGAACGTCGGACACACCGTGGTGGGTCTGGTATGATTACTTTATCTTTGTCTGTGTCCATTAACGGTTCTTGTAGCTGTAACTGACATTACATTAAAAAAATCCGTTTTTGGCCTTCTTGAAACTTAATTGTGAAGAGAGTGTTTTGCATACTAACCCACATTACATGCTGCTACAGAAGCGCACCAGCACATATAGCTGTCACTGTCATTGTCTCAAATGTGCATAAGGGCTTGGCTATCATATACTTTCTGATTGCACATTTTTAGATGTGTTGACCTTTGAGGGTCCTTTGTTGGTTTAATGACTACTATTCACTTCATTGGCCACACAGTGTCAACTGGGAAGTTATGTGTTCATTATAAGCGATGAGTTTAAAATTATTCGTTTGTTCAAGGAAACAACTGACACACCCCAAGTGTGTCCTGGTGTGCTGTGAAAAAGCCAGAATAAAATGCTGTTGGTCTGCCGACCGATTAAAATTTAGTAATTTCCTGTGTGTAGCAGGTACGGCATACCACTATGCAGGGAGTTTCGGCCTATTTCTTCAACGGCGGTGGAGGACAAGTAAACTCTTATTTGAAGTTTCCCGCCAAAAATCGTAATTTCATCATTACTTAGTGTCTGACCCGAACAATGCGTATAGACATATTGTATATAGGGTGTGACAAAATTTCAAGCAGTTTACAACTTAATCGGGTTGTACAGTTTCTTTGTTACGCTTTCACGATTTTCGTATTTCGGTTAACAGTTTTCATTTATACGGAACGTTTGTTGAAACCACCTCAATAATTAATTTTTGTTACATGGTGGTATCATGTATCTAATCGCTGGTACAGTGATTTCCAGTCTTGGTTGTGTTGCGACTCTGAATCGTCTTACATAAGTCTTCCAGGTTTGACCCTTTGAGATTAAATTTCATGTAAATTATGTAAAAAAACTGGGTTCCTACTTCACAGACAACACCCTCCTTCTCCATTATATAGAGAAGTTAACGAGGCCTCGTGTTTAAGGAAATAAACTATGTTTATTCTTATTATCATACGAAACCCGTAAGCACGCTCACGGGTGTAGTAAAATGCAGTTTTTAAGTATAACGGCAGATAATGAATTGATGTGTTTTTGTTGTCCTGTTAACTGTGTTCTACAAGTTGCAATTTGTAGAAGTTGTATTCTTTTATATGCCACTCGTCAAATCTAGTTAATTTACCTGGAGTTTTTAATTCATTGATAGAAGTCGATGACAACTACACTCATTTCTGTGTCGTTATACCGCCGTTTCTGATACATTGCCGTCAATCAGTGCACCCCGTAATTAATGCAGTCTTCAATTCCGTCACGTGTCGATGACATCGAATTCTGTAGGATGTATAATGTGAATAATGCAATATGTGTCCAGTTGTGTAATTCCACTCATATTCTAAGTCGCTGCATATGGCTTGACACCTGACAACAAAGCGGTGGCCATTTATTCCGTTTTCTGTCATAATGCACTTGATCCTGGTAACTATGTCAATTGTAAGTGCCCAATTAATAAGCAGGGCCAGTCAGAGCATAATTCAGTTCCTCGTATACTCCCTTTTGTCTTCCTACACATCAGCAGATCCCTATAAAAGGCAGCGGAATGTACTTTAGTACCAGAACCTGAAGGGAACCGATTATTTGTAATAAGTGGATGTATATGGGAGGATATTATTAAAACGAACGTTAAAGAAGTAGAGGGTTGGGACCCTATTAATTTGGTTTAGGGTAGGGACAAGTGGTCGTCTATTGTGGGGACGTATTGAATCTAAGATTACTGTAGAAGACGTGGAATTACTTGACTTGCTGGGCAGTAGAGGCATGAAATAAACTATTGTAAAACAAAATTTGGTGCATCAAGTTGGTTAATTACTGAGATGCAGGGTCAGCAAAACGTCAAAATTCGCACAATGTAGTTAATAAATTTCTGCTCGCCCCTCCCTCCTCTTTTTTGGGAAGATGGTCTTATTAATGTCAACATGAAATTGAGGTACGGCATGTTGCATGTTGAGTTTAGATGTACCGGAATATCTACGTCATGTCGGTGTCCTTGAACACTTCTCAGTTAACATTCATTCAAACAGAACCTACCTACGTTACTCAGTGAGTATGTATCAGGCACCCTGGAGATGTCGAAGGATGAATTAGCATAAGAATGGAAACGAAGTGAAATGCTTAGGAATGTTCTGCATTGCCTTGTTTGCAATATTAATGCCAATTTCGGCGGTGAAATAATGGTCGGTTGTGATTTGATGCTGTGCAGTCTAATAGACAATAATGTTTCAGAGGAACCTCCTACCTCCATCTTCAGGGTAGAAATATCGATACTGTTCGTTTGCAAAAACGCGACGTGTACGAGCAGATTTATCTGAACTCATTACTGATTAATCACGCATAACGTAAAGTTTAGTTCAGTGTCGTCGAACAATTTTATCCCGGGGTTCATGCGTCTGAATTACGTTTTTGAGGTGCGTTGTTCTAACGTCTGTGGGACATCAAGTCTTTAAGTTTTTCTCGTTGTGTTTCTTATTGCTATGGGTTGTGAACTGTCCACCCCCCCCCTCTCACTTTAGATCTCCCATCGCATTCGGTACCAATAATCTTCAGCAGAGGACGTCGCCGAATGATCTGCGCTACAGTACACACTCAGTCATGCAGAAACGAAGGCATCACTGATTTTCTCACGATATTCGCCTCTGATATTAAGGAACTAACTAATATAAGTCTTGATAAGCTAATAGTCGCTCAGCCATTCCAAAAATTTCCCACCCTCTATGGATCCCCAATGTTCAATACTATATTCAGCGGAACTCAATACTGGACCCTACCCCGATTGATGAACCGAATCTTCAAACTTGCACAGTATTTTAAGATTCGTTTAAACATTTTCTTCTTATGTATACCTAGATGTCCGAAGTGTTGGCTTTCGATAAAAAAAATACTAGTATATACATATACGTCTTGGAAGCATGCTACATGCCCCACCAATTTCATACTCCATTATGACCCTAAAATATTTGAAGAACACTGTGTCTTTGTATCCCAGTGGCCGCGCGGTCTAAGGCGTGGGTGTGCGGCCGCTTTCTTGCTGGAATTTCTGGTTCGCATCTCTCCGGGAGCATGGATGTCGTGTCTCTTGTAAGTGTTTGTTGTCAGATGGTACAGGTCTCTGTGTCGGGTTGATCACTCTTCCAGAGGAGGCCTACCGAGTGTGGTATGTCTGAGTGTGATCGTGAAGCCTCGATACTGAGGCGGACCTGACCCACTAGGGGCTCTTGCGCCATTGGGGGGGGGGGTTGTTTGTCGGCACATACCCCCGACAAAAAAAAACTGAATTCAGTGGATGGATGTGTATGTCTCCCTCTCCCGGGGGTGATGGAGAAGGGGTTTAGGTTACTTATCACAGTTTATTCCATATTTCGTTTTGCCCTTCTCTGTCTTGTCCACTTAATCATCAACACTAAATTAATTTAGTGACTGATACTTTGCAATTATGAGCTGGACTGGTCGATAGGAGTTCTGTCCGCTGAGTGAGCGACAAAGGTCCGATTCCTGGCAGTGACCGCCACTTCAGCATATTTTCCGAGATCCACGTTGCATTCAGCCCACTGCCTACGAAAGCATAATTTCTCGGAATTGTTGAGTTTTCTCTTCGTTATTCCATTACCTTCTCTCCCATTCGCCGATTAGTAATGACACTACGTAAGCTATAGACGCAGAGTCAGTAAATGAGCATGACCCATCCAGCCGAAGCATAAGAGCTGCCAGTCCGTAGTAAGCGAGGATCACCAGTGCAGTTTATGGCATTTTGTTAATAGTACGTGTTATAGTAGTATAGACGCTTAGCGATAATTTAACGTTATTACAACAGTCTGGTTCCATGTAATAGTGCTTCTGCGTTTTTATTTCCCGCAAGACGCATTCACCATGTCTTAAACCAAATGGTCTTTGTACACTCAACAAATGAAGCATGTGTCCTAACAACACGACGTTTGAGTACCTTGAAGACTTGTTCTGGTGTAAGAGAGAGAGAGACAGAGAGAGAGAAAATGGAAAATAGGAATGAGGAGAAGAGGGAAGACGTGATTGTGTAATAACAAGCCGAGGGTGAAGGGTTAGCACGACGGTACATAGTTGGTCCCTTGTAACCTAACTTCATGTTGTTAATGTAGTTAAGATCCCGTATTGTGCCACAAGCAGCTCGAACATTAATTAGCAGCTAAAACCAATTGGTAATTAGTTACGGTTCCTTGGGTTTGTAAACTCGTGATGTTGTGTGTGTACTTGGCTAATGAACTGGTTTGTAATTTCGTGATACGCAGTTTTAGAAGTACTTTATATTTACAAAATAAAAGTAATTTTATGTTGATTCGCAATTTCGTTGCCTGGCACTCGAATAAGGTTCCAGTGTTTGTGTAAAATTTATGTTGTGGTGCAGCAAAGTAAATGAATATTTCTGAACATGTGTGACGATGATCGATGTACTAGACAGGAATTATTAGTTCTGCGCGGTGAACTAATCCTTTTACGGCGTACATAAGTGAATGCGCGATGAGGAGTTTCCGATATTCTTGTGTCAGTTTGACTGTTCGAAACTCTTTGTCGAGTTTAGATGGAGCTTGGTACGGGGGACTTGAACTGAACGTTGTCCGATCAGTTTTATTTCGGTTCATATCGGCCATAGGCCTGTGTGTCCTGAGTTTGGCACGAACTGCAGATCAGATCTTACGATTGTCTTAATAAGAATAAGGGGGGGGGGTTTACTGTCGAAAAGCGAGATTTAATCGTTACTTAAAATGCAGATCTAAATTAAGTCACCGGCTTGTGTTTGAGACGTTTTGATTATGGTAGTGTTTTGTCGTGCGGAAACGATGCATGACGTAGGCTATGAATAACTTGGTAACGTTGTTGAACACTTTTGAAATCTTAGTCGGTTTCTATTCTTAATTTCGACCATTATCATCAGATTTTAATGTTTTATTTATAATTAATTGCAGTTCAAATATAGCGGAAAAAGAGGTGCGTTAGGGCTTCGGAAGTGCCTATTCATCTGAAATAGTAGATTTATGTAAACAATAAATAAAAAATTCTTTGCCAATGAGAAATGCGGAACAACAAGGAAACCCAATTTGTGACTACTTTGTAATACGAAGAACACTAAGGTACAGATTTACAACCACTAGCAGTAATAGATTCTCCTTGCAAACCATTTTTATTGGGATGTCAAGTCTTGAAATACTTTGCTAGGAATCTCGAGGTTGTCAGCACGCTTACCGAGCGAAGTGACAGCTTCAACTTATTCCTCCCGTTCGACCAGCTAACCTGACCGCTGTACCTTATGGTTTTCTTCGATTGCTTCAAGAAAATACCATGTTAGTGCTTTTAAATAAGCACTACAATTTTTTTGCCCTTCTAATTCATCGTTCACGGTCCAAGTTCAGTTGATTCTGCGTTACTTCATCAGTTGATAAGATCCAAAGAAAAAAAAAGCATCGCTTGTGGGATGCAAAATATCGTATCATATCGTAGAATTTTCTAGTATCACACGTGGACGCAGAACATGTAACGGGATGTGCAGAGCCTGGTATTATTACTTAGCTTCGTCAAAATATTCATAGTTTATTCACCCAGACGAAAGGAAAGAAAAAGTTTGTGGGCACGATTCGCAAGAATTCTTGTCCTTTTTCTGTTCGTCATTCTCCTGCAGTTCTTCGTGTGTGGCAGATAAATCTTTTTTGATTACATCTGATACCGAAATCGTTATTTTACCAGTAAAAGAGACACTCTGTCATTACACTGTGACTTGATTGATTTGTCCGTTAGTTACTGGTATTGTGTTTCGGAAGATTCACTGTGCTGAAAGCACTTTGGTGAGCCGTAGCCTGTGCCTGTAACAAGGCAGTCCATGCAACAGAGTTAAAGCACTAGTTAAACTACTTTGTGCTTATGTGTATGCCTATATCGGGTGACATCGAAGGATAGCTTCAGCACTAAACCGGATAAAAGGGAAACGTTTTTCTCAATCGACTCGCAATTTTAACTATATTTGAATCGGAAGAACTTATTGCTAGTATTCGTATGTTTGTGTTTAGACGTAAGGTAGTTATGATAATGAGGTCTATATGAAAGTTAACATGTAATAAATGGAACATGGTTTTGGTGTTGCACAATGGAACATCGTCTTATTTTCCGATCGCTTAAAGGAAAGGACACTTTGTTTGCAAGTTACGTAGTTGTCGAGTAGAGTTTCTTTGTTTATTTTCGGTTGTCATGCAACATTTCCTTTCCAGTATTGTTCACTAGAAGTTACTGAGGTTCGCAAAATGTATGCAAAGACTGTAATTTAAGTAGATTAACAGTACTTCTTAAGCGGTGCTGCTACTGAAGAGGTACGCTTTTTACGTTTTTGGCAAAGGCAGACGCAGTAATACCGACTCAGGCACACGCTCCACTGCCGTTTATTCCTGACGTCTTCTGGCCCCATTCCTGCCACTCTCCTCAACACACAAGAACAGCATGATTTGGCCCTCTGTGTATTGTGTGTACCCTGTGAGAATGGTGGTGGTGACTTTGCCAACAAGTCTGGGCTTGTTCTTCGAAGGCACAGTGATTCCTGTTGCCAGCTACAGACGTTGCCGCATGACGTGTGTAGCCATTTTGTGTAGTTCACTGTAATCACGTGCAGCTCTATGCTTGAAATATGTGGTGAAACAATAGTAGGAGCGTTAAGGCAAGGGGATTTTTTTTTTTTTGCATAATCGTGAGAGGGAACGATATAAAATTACCGCAGACAGTGCTACAGATCTGTCTGCACATTTGTGTATTTCCCCAGTTATTGTAAGTAATTTCGCTTTTCAAACTCACAAACTCCACCAGTTTTAATATCCTGTAGTTTATATTATCGCTCATTGTCGGAAGTAGAACATCGTTATGCTGTTTAATAGATGAGCAACACACGTGGGACATTACAGGCCTATTTGAGAGGCGGCTGATGCAGATTTCTAGTTACACTTATTCGGCCAGATTAATTATCTGTCGATTTCGAACCGTTAGCTGTGGCATTCGACGTGAATCCTGAGTTGGTACTTTGAAAAATGTTCCGTCGTTTATTTTATAATGGAAGGAATTTCCTAACATTAATCCGCACAGGTTAGCATAGCATAACTATTGTTGACTTGTATACGGAAGGTTCCTGGGACACCAAATTGGCCGAGGTTTATCTTGATTTTCCTCATTCCTTCAGCAAAATTCCAGAGATTTTAAATTAGGCCACTGCTGCTGCCTTCCACGTGTTTATGATTCATTATTCACCAAGCGTCCTAGTATTGAACTGTTTGTAGTCTGAGGCACCGAGAGTGACGTTTGATGAAACATAATTACTTTAAGTTCTTCTTATAGCTGTTAACAGTTTCTCTTTGGATCACAAGCTGTATTACGACTGACCGTTACGAAGATCCGATAACTTGTTTGTGAGAAAATAATCTTCGAAGTTAAACTTTTCTCTGATTTCATTTCTGAGGAGCACACAGGTCGTGTTACTGTGTGAATGCATACCCATACACATCACCTGCTTATTTTGTAGCTCTATAGTCTGCTATGTAAGCTGCTTAGAGCTCGAGTTTTACTGTGCGTGTATATGAAATAACTTTTATTTTACACTTCCGAGTCTCCTCGTGAGTGTTTGTCTAAAACGTAAACATTTTTGTTATTATGAAAATGATCCGTTTCTTCTTATTTTAATACCTGGCATTGTTTTCATGTCGAACAGATAGTTTTACATTCCCTGGATATAAACTGAGATTTATCGCTACGTGTTTTTATGAAATTAACATTTGTGTTATCCTATTTGTAGCTTGTTTAATTATGCCGTAATTAAAATCCTCGGATATTGAGGAATACACCTCTGCGCTGATCTCTAAGACCTTCCCTTCCCAACATCGTGGCGTGTCGTAGGCGTCATTGAGGTTAACAAAGAGAACGTAATCTGTGGTATTTATAAAAACATAATTTGGTACTACAGGCTGTGCAGTTTTAAGCACATATAAGTGTATAACTTAGAAATGACGTCGTTCTACGCAAGCCTTAAAACTTCATTTGGGACTTAGATACACTTAACGAAAATGCTTCTTGTATTGTTATGCCGGCCATTTTTTATGAAGAGAGCGGCTTTACTGAAATTGTCTGTTGGAGAAAATTGCTTAAATTTTGTAATACTTAAATGTGTAATAAATTTAATAATAATCAGGGAAGGTAAACATGTGTGATACTCGTATTCACCTACTTATTTCGGTCCTAATAATTCATTCCTTGATTCATTCATTCGTCCGTTCACTCCTACATTTCCATGTCTCTCATCGCGACCTGAAAGCTGTAATTTATCTTTATCATGACAATTTATCATGAATTATTATTATTATTATTATTATTATTATTATGTTTTAAGTTATTTGAAATTACCTTAAGTGCTCGGAGGCATTACCTAGTTGTCCTCCTTTCTTTAACGATGTTTTTAACGGTTGAAAATATTGTCCTACCCTTTTGGAAACTGTTGGCCTATGCGTGCTAAATCGAAATTTTAGAGACTTTAGCTTTTTAAATGTTGACTTTAAACGTCGAAACTGCCCTTCCGCTCGATGCGCTTCGGCGGCAAATCCCATCGACAGTCATGCCGATATATTCGATGGATGTTCGGTCTCAGTTAATATGATTAACTAATATCTTATACTTTTAGTACATAATTTCATAAACTGCCTAAATCTCTTATCTTGGAGTAAATCGTACTTGTGTGCTATATATTAGATTCTGTTAATTTTAAATATTTTATGCTGTTCTAATTTGAATTATCATTACTGACTTTCAGCTTTATAGGCAGACATGTAGCTATATTTAGTCACCGAATTAAACTTTGAACCATATATTAAGACATAAGCACGTTTTTACGATTCTAATTATTTAGCTAGCATGAGTTCTAGTTTCAGCTATAGGTCTATTTTTGTTAGTCAGTAGTGATATATGTCGAAAAGGCAAATTATCACACTATGTCTGTTTTGATTATTAGTTTAATATTATAAGGTATGCTCATCTGTGATTTAAATTTTATGTCTTTTGTGTCGTATGTGTATATTTCATATGTGTCTTGTTTATTGTCTTTAGTATTTCTGTTTGTATGATGTTCCGTTTCTGTAATTTGCCGTCTGCCTGTTGACTCGGCACGTTAATAAACATGAATCGAATTGAATTGGATTGAATTATTATTATTATTATTATTATTATTATTATGCAAATCATATATTTCAGGTACTGGTGTAGGAAAGGACGTTAGGAGATAAATTTCTCAGAAGTGGAGAAATTCGTAACACATATGTTTACAATAAGAAGACTGTGACAGGCTGTTCACGGGGCGAGAGAGGTAGTAGGAAAAGCTGGGAAGTAATGGACATCTTGACATGTTACTGCAATGAAAATTTATTGCTGAAATCAGAGAAGTCATGTGTATTTTTTGTAAGCACATTAACGCGAAAATGAACTGAACGTTCATTAAATTAGAAGCGTGTGTGTTTTAAATTGTAGCTGTATTAATATCATAGCTGTTACAAATTACGTTATTTAATAACCACTTCGACTGTGAATCTTTCACAGGAAGACCCACTCATCAATGTACCTTAAGAATTTCAATTTGCATTACTCCACGATGAGCATTTTTGTGGGTATATAGGTCCTGCAGGTTTACTGTGTTCAATTCTAGTAGCTTATGGCTAAACGTTTTCCCTTCGTATAGTGGCATTCATAGTAACGAGAGCAGGTTTGATAGCTGAAATTATAACATATGAGCATTTTCTGCGGGTTGAGATCTAATAACAAACGTTTTTCTTGTTTACTGTCCTTTCAGTAAAAAAAAAAAAATATATATATATATATATATCAAATTGACGTTGGAAGATGCCATGGAATCGAAATGTATGTGAAAGAACTAAGGTAATGAAATTCTCAAGGCCTCCAGCCCCATTACACATTATGACAGATAAAAAAAAACTGGTGGATGTGGAATATTTCAACGATTTTGGTACCCTGGTAACAAGAAATGCAAGATGTACACGTTAAATTAAATCCAGGATTTCCATGGCAAAATTAGCATTCAACAAGCAGAAGATTATTTTATTTTCGCCAGCAAATTGGACTTAAATTCAAAGAATGAACTAACAACGGTCTGCATATGGAGCACAGCTTTGTATGGTGCTGAAGCTTGGAAAGTAGTGCAGAAATACCTGGAAAGTTTTGAAGTGTGGGGCTGGAGAAGGATGGAGATCAGTTGGACCGATCGTGTGAAGAGTAAAGAAGTATTATATAGAGTCAAAGAGGAAAGGAACGTCATACGTACAGTAAAACGAAGGAAGGCAACCTGAAATGGTCACATATTGCGTAGGAACTGTTGTCTAAACCACGTTATTGAAGGAAAAATAGAAGGAATGGGAGGACAAAGAAGATATGTAAGTGGCTACTGGTTGACCTTAAGGAAACGTGAGGATACTGGAAACTGAAAGCGCCAGCAATTAATTGATTTATTATTTGCTGTCTACGCACTCGTGTCTCAGACTGTGTGATGGTGTATGTAAGGTTGTTTGTGAGTGACGGGTTGGAAAGTTAGCCGACATCAAGCTACTGCCCCGCTACAGTCCTGGAGGTACTGAGGGACATCATGAAAGGTCTGCAATCAAACCATGCGGTGACACTGGGGATTACACCGATCACCTTCCATTCGCAAGTCAGAAGCTGTACAGTGTGAAACAACTGTGCCTGTACGTAAATGAATGTCATTATTCGTGAACTCGTGGCTGCATTGAAGTTATGCCTTTACTAATGCGTGCACGTGCCGTGTGAAAGTAAAGCGCATTTGACTAGTGCATGAAAACGTTTCTTGGCTTGAGTAACATTCAGTGTGCTTATTAATACATTCGTGGGACTCTGCATATTCAAATATGCCGCAGGGACAACAGTTTTTACGTTACTGGGTCCCTGGCGAGTCTGGACAAGTCTAAGAACAATGAAGGAAGATAATGATGACATCCACTTTCGGTAAGGACTGGTCGAATCGGAAGTCCTTTTGCGTCGTGATTCGTCATTTGGAAATATTTCAAGTTGCATATTTTCGAAATAAGGATAAAATGCACACCATTCGTGGAGAGGTATCTAAATTGTTAGCTGTCTGTGCGGTAATAGTACTCGAATGTTCAATGCCGCTCAAACCAGAGCCTTCCAGTGGACACTCCATAGCCAGTCTTCTCCACCCCTCGATTCCCGTAGTCCCTTCGTACGCTTCGACACGTTGGTGTTATCAAAGTGGTACATTTGTTCAGGGCTCATTCTCAGGGCTTCTGTAGTAGGCCTGTGTGAGTACCAGTTTTGAATCCCATCTTTGAATTTCTAAGTCTTCAGAGCCACTTCTATTTTTTGTGTCGGTTAAGAATCTCTGTTATAAACGTTTAGACATCCGGCTTTTAAGTTAAATATTGTGGCCTCCGCAGTTTAGATGACGAGACCTGTACTTCAGAATACCTTTACAGTAGACGTGGAAGTAAGCCTAATTCAGACTGAACTGCACATAAACACATTTAAAGCTGTAATACGAAGTTAAACGGTCTCATTAAAAGTTTTGCAGTTAGACCCTTGCGTTTTCTTTAATGTGTACATTAGTTTGAAGCCTCAATGACGGTTATTGTGTGAAAAAGACTACATTCACTTGGTGCTTGATAAGAATTCTTGTTTCGTGTTGCAAATAAAGGTAATGCCTTCCTCTAGAAGCCAGATAACTTTATGACGCTCGAGAAAATAATTGAAAGCTGTATCATTCATTATTAAGCGATTCTTGTAAATGGAACAAGATTGCGTTGTTTTACATGCTGTGATATTATGGATACCATCTTGGAGGCGGCGTCTCGCATAGATGTTAACATACTTCCCTCAATATAAGATGATATAAATATGTGGTATTATACTCGTGTGTCCATGTGGTATGTAGCTTCCGATAACTTTTGAAAAAATCGATGTGTTTTCATAACGCTTGTTGTCACCATCGTGTCATAAGGAGCTACGCAAATAATCACGTTCACCTGAAAATTCTGTACGAAACACTGTTCTGCATTAGGCCTATGTTTAGAATTATTGAAACAACAACTGTGTGTATGCTTGAGATTACGGCTGGCAAATTTAACAGGACGAAAATTGTCACAGAAATAGATTACTAGGCCCCGTAATTTTTGATAGCTTTCCGGATTTGCCTCTGCATTATTCCTCTATACGAATCGAATGAAATTAATATGATTATTCAGTAGAAATGATTCGGTGGAAACTGTTGTGTATTGCAATGTATTGGCCAGTAATTTGTCTGGAGGGACGGGGGGAATCCCCGACGCAAGTAGGTTATTTGTCGAAATCTTGCGACCTAGAAGAGCTCCAGCCGCTGCAAGTTACAGCTGCATGTCATAATTCCCAATGTAAGCGTATGTGTCGCTGAACTGCTTTATTGTCATTTGTCGTTAAGGCTTGTATTGACCTAAAAAGAGTACCGATCATCATGTGAGTTATATTCTGGTTCTCCGGCTGGGAAAATTTTGTGGAAGTGACTTCCGCCCCTCATAGTATTTATAGATAGTCATTTTACGGAAAAGGCGATATTGTGTGTTTTATATGAGAAACCCACTGCAACGCACTGGAATCTGTTTACCGTGGTCGGCTGTGTGCAAGTGTGATGCTGCCCTTGCTGTCCTGTTGTGATCGTTTTGAGATCCTGTATTTTCGCCTTGATTTCCTTCCGTATACGTGTTAAGATTATGGGCCCGGTAGCTCAGTCACTATAGCGATCGACTACGGGCTGAACGGTTCGGAACCGAATCCCGGTGGGGACGAGATTTTCCGCCCGTCCATACCGGCCCTGGGGCTCACCCAGCCCCCTGTAAAATGGGTACTGAGTCTTTCCCGGGGGTAAAGTGCGGCCGGGGCATACTACTGACCACTCACCCCCTTCTAGTGCCGCGGGCATGGAAGAGTAGAGCTATACCTCTACCCACCCTCTGGGCCACACCGGGCCTGTAACGGGATCACTTAACTTTTTTTATACGTATTAAGATTGCTACGTATTCTAGATGTAATGTGTAATATTGTACTTTGTAAAATGCTAGGCCAGTATGTATAAATTAATAATTTTCACTGCATAAAAATTAACACAATCAGCGAACAGACTGTTTACATAAATTTCGTTCTTGAATCCTTCGTTCCGATCTTTTATTTCCAATAAATACAGTGTTATAAATGGCAGTTAGGTCTCCAAGCACCCACATTAACTTATGTAACTCATAACTAAGCTGAAGTATAATATATTTCGTGTGAATAAAACAATACACTTTAGTAAGTAATGTTCTTGTTGTGCCACTGACGAAACAAAGCAGAAATGGTGACTGAACCGCCACCACTGCTGCTGCTGGTTCTGCTACAATGACGACAGTTGTTAAGTACGTTTATACTAACACTGCTTCTTTATGGGAGGTGGTATTTCATGACAGGTACATGTTTAATTAGTGGAGGATGTAGAGACAGATCGAGACGTTGCGCGCACCTAATGAATTTTCGTGGTCGATGACTGGTTTGTGTGAACGCAGTATTTAAATACCAAGGTAGGTGATAGCTCAATTGTACGTGCAGATGTTTGTAAGTCGCGGAATTCCTGTCATTCAGGTCTTTCATAACGACTTCACAGTTGTGTTTTCCGGCTGCAGTCGTGTAACACAGGTTTGTTATGGTGTGGTATATGAAAGGAACATTTTGAAGTTTCTTCTGTTGCCTTGTAACTTGTCACGTTATGTTACATTACTTCCTGTCTTGTAATCCTTTCCTTTTGTCTGTGTGACTTTTCTCGGGGCTTTGAAGGCCTATAGCATTGTTTCCCAATTAGGATTTCGCGAGAAATTCTGTAATCAATACATAACAATTTTAAAATACCACGAACAATTCCAGTATCCCTCCAAATATCGCAGGGAATGTGTCCAGCAATTGGTAATACTTGAGTAATGTCCGTACGATACTAACTGGCTCTTTGGTTTGTTTCTGCTTTCATAAATAGGGGTTCCTCGGGAAATGGAGAATTATTTTACGGTTTCCTGGATAGAAGAAAGATTAGGCAACACTGGCGTGTAGTTGTAAACAGAGACGAATTGCGATATTCCCTGAGTTGAATTTAGGAAATAACACGTAGCGCTGTAATATACTTCGGTAAAAAATGCGCATTGAATCCGCCAGTTAAATCACGTGTTTTAAACGGCCGTTTACGGAATTGACAAACGTTTGCATTAATTTTTTTTACATACATTGCAACTCTAGACTCGTGTTTAATATCTAATTGCAAGATGAAACTTGGTTTTTTATAACGTTAAAAATGTAATTAGTCTAAAGCCATCAGTGGCTGCGCGGTCTAAAGCGCGGGACTACCCGCTGGCTTGCTGGGATTGCGGGTTCGAATGCCGCCGGGGGCATGGATGTCTGTCTGTTGTGATTGTTGTGTGTTGTCAGGTAGAGGTCTCTGTGTTGGGCTGATCACTCGTCCAGAGGAGTCATACCGAGTGTGGTGATTGCGATACCTCGATAATGAGGAGGCCCTGGCTCACTGTGGGCTGTTGCGCCGTGGGGAAAAAGAGTCCAAGGGAATATTCTTATCTTATGATTTTATTGCAAATTTTCCTGGAAATCTTATTCATTGTGGAGGCCTAATAATAGGTTAGTTTAACTTGTATACTGCACAAGACTTTCATGGTAGTGTTATTCCGCTCAGTATTCTGTGTGGCGTACGAATCAACCAACTTATGCAAATCTAAATCGCACACATTCAGAATGCACACATTGAATTGCTGCTGCCGTTGGCACGAATTACTGCTGTTTACATATTCCCCCTTATCAGTTCCTTTCATAGTACTCCTGTGCTAATCCTTCATGAAACTATACGTATGACTTTATAATCGAGCTTTGTTGGTTTGTTGCCGTACACACAGTTTCACCTTCTCCACGATAACATGATAGGCCTAAACGAAAATATTCCTGATAACACATTCAGTACGGTCCTAAATTTGTTGATTGGATCATATCCTAAACGAAAATATTCCTGATAACACATTCAGTACGGTCCTAAATTTGTTGATTGGATCATATCCTCTACCACGGAATAATAATTGTAGCTTACTGTTAGTCTTCTTTTGATGAGTGTGAACATGCACAGGACCTACGTGCCTAAGAGTAGGGGAGGGGAGACTGTGTGCTTCCTGTACTGTGTAGAAACTTAATTACTCGTTGCGTCGCTTTGTTAATCCTGTCAGATTTATTGCCACATGATTTTGTCTTCTTTGTATGACTGTGTAGCAGTGTACTGTTTTGTACATTCAGAAGTAAATCCCATTTATTTTCCATTTTCTGTAGTTCAGCTAGTAGCCGGGGTAGCTCAGTTTTTAAAATGATTGGCTGCGAACAGGGTAGCTGTCGTTTGATTTGCGACAGGGGAGGGATTTTTGTCTCCCCTGCCGCGTCCAGACCGTCGCTTTGTTCCACCCAGACTCGTATCCATTGGGTGCGGAGGCTCGTTTCCTTGGGATCAATCGGACAGAGCTTTCAGCTTTGTCTCCTCTGTCCCCATACGTTTTCATCGCATGGTGCTTAGTTGCATACGGACAGCTTAAAAGTTTTATTATTAACTGACCTTTCTTTTTGTTTACCGTCCACATGACTTGAGCTGGCTAAGGATGGTTTGCAATTGTGGTCTTTTTCAGCGAAATTTAATTTTAAAATTCTGACATCAGCGATTTCTGGTGTATGACTGATACAGTACAACTTTGTTGGTGATTTCATAAGCAAACGGCGAAGTGATAATTGGCTGGACGTATGAAGGGTGTAACGCGCTATCTGTACGACGTCTGTCCCAAAAGTAATGAGAATGACTTTAAAAAAAATTTGTTGAACATACATGTAATTACAGTTTATTCCCTTCAAAATAGGCTCCTAGTGATCGAATACAGTAATTCCAGCGTTTCTGCCATTCTTCATAGCAGTGGAGGAAGTCTTCACTTGAGATGTTGTTCAAAGCCTTCGTAGCAGCTGCCTGGACGTTTTCAACTGTCCCAAAATTATGTTCTTTGAGGTCGGTTTTGAGCTTGGGGATTATAAAGAAATCTCACGGAGCCAAGTCAGGGCTGTACGGAGGGTGGGGAAGCGTTGTGATATTATTTTGAGCCAAAAATTCCCACACATCGGACAAATTCTTCGGGACCAGTTTCGCACAAATTTTTCTCATGTGCAGATCTTCTGTAATGATTCGGTGGACG
>Ga0131853_10006172_pt1 | contig 21645 bp, 18 predicted proteins | sample TergutLab28metaG_FD_92764 | JGI IMG/M metagenome (GOLD analysis project Ga0131853, IMG submission 92764) | Labiotermes labralis P1 segment gut microbial communities from Petit-Saut dam, French Guiana - Lab288 P1 (version 2) (version 2) | ecosystem: Host-associated > Arthropoda: Insects >... | reverse complement strand
TCGACGACATCCTCGACGAGATCGACGACGTCCTCGAGACCAACGCCGAGGACTTCGTGAAGTCGTTCATCCAGAAGGGCGGCCAGTGACCGACGCACGCATCCCGGCGGACTACATGACGCCCGGGTCCTCCTCCTTCGCCGACTTCCTGGCCGCCAGCGCCCCCGACCTGCTGCCCTCGCGCCGTACGCTGCCGGCGGCCAGCGCCGCCGACCTGGCGCCGCACGGCACCACCATCGTCGCCGTGACGTTCCCCGGCGGCGTGGTGATGGCCGGTGACCGGCGCGCCACGATGGGCAACGTGATCGCCCAGCGCGACATCCAGAAGGTCTTCCCGGCCGACGAGTTCTCCTGCGTCGGCATCGCCGGCACCGCCGGGCTGGCGGTCGAGATGGTCCGGCTCTTCCAGACCGAGCTGGAGCACTACGAGAAGATCGAGGGCACCACGCTCTCGATGGACGGCAAGGCCAACCGGCTCGCCGCGCTGATCCGGCAGAACCTCGGCATGGCGATGCAGGGCCTGGCCGTCGTGCCGCTCTTCGCCGGCTTCGACCACGAGGCCGGCATCGGCCGGATCTTCTCCTACGACGTCACCGGCGGCCGGTACGAGGAGACCGCGTTCCACTCGGTCGGCTCCGGCTCGATGTTCGCCCGCGGCGCGCTGAAGAAGCTCTACAGCCACGACCTGGACCAGGACGGCGCCGTCACCGCGGTCGTCCAGGCGCTCTACGACGCCGCAGACGACGACTCCGCCACCGGCGGCCCGGACCTGACCCGGCGGATCTTCCCGGTCATCCACGTGATCACCGCCGAGGGCGGCCACCGGCTGCCCGAGGACCAGGTCGCCGCCGTTGCCGACCGGGTGGTCGGCGGACGGATGCAGCGGCCCGACGGCCCGATCGCCGCACTGGAGGGTGGTGCCCGATGAGCGAGCGGCAGCGAGCGAACAGTTCACTGCAGCACCCGTGTGCCTCATCGGCGCCCGGAGCACAGCACGCATTCCTGGGAGGACGTCGATGAGCATGGGATTCGGCGGCTACGTCAGCCCCGAGCAGCTGATGAAGGACCGCGCGGACTTCGCCCGCAAGGGCATCTCGCGCGGCCGCTCGGTGGTCGGCCTGCAGTACGCCGACGGGCTGCTCTTCGTCTCGGAGAACCCGTCCGCGGCGCTGCACAAGGTCAGCGAGATCTACGACCGGATCGCGTTCGCGGCGGTCGGGCGCTACAACGAGTTCGAGAACCTGCGGATCGCCGGCGTACGGCTCGCGGACATGCGCGGCTACTCCTACGACCGGCGCGACGTGACCGGTCGCGGCCTGGCCAACGCGTACGCCCAGACCCTCGGCGCGATCTTCTCCTCCGGCGGTGAGAAGCCGTACGAGGTCGAGCTCTTCGTCGGCGAGATCGGCGACACCGCGGCTGAAGACCAGCTCTACCGGCTGACCTACGACGGCCAGGTCGCCGACGAGCACGGCTACGCCGTGATGGGCGGGGCCGCGGATGTGGTCGCGGGCTATCTCAAGGAGCGCTACCAGAGCGGCGTGACGCTGGAGGGCGCGCTGCGGCTCGCCGTGGCCGCGCTCGGGCACGCGCCCGCCGCCGGTGGCGTGCCGTCGGCCGAGCGGATCATCCCGGTCGACGACCTCGAGGTGGCGGTGCTCGACCGGACCCGCTCCCAGCCGCGGAAGTTCTCCCGCTTCAGCCCGGCCCGGCTCACCGAGATCCTCGGCGACCGGCTCGCCGACGTGCTGCCCGCCGAGACCACCGACCCGGCGATCTCGCCGGGCGAGGTCAGCAGCGCCGGCGGCGAGCCCCCGATCGCCCCGCCCCTGGTCTGAGCGCGCGACGTCGGGTCCCTCGCCACGGGAGGGACCCGACGCGGGGCTCAGGCGTTCGGGTAGCCGACGGTCGCCATCGCCGTCGTCCAGTTGGTCGCGATCGCCTGCTGGGCCGCGGCCAGGGTGATGCTGCCGTTGCAGACCAGCGTGTGCAGCTTGTTCTCGATGGAGTCCTTCGGGTTGGTGTAGGACGCCGCGCTGCTCTTGTTCGGCTCCGGCCACAGGTTGCGCGCGTCGTTCGGGTCGCCGCCGAGCTCGAGCGAGATCAGGTGGTCGTACTCGTCCCAGCTGCCGGTGAAGCCGTACGCCGCCTCGGAGGCGGTCTTCTCCTTGTTCGTGATCGAGCTCGACGGCCGGATCGCGGTGGTGTAGCCCGAGGAGCAGATCGTGCTGCCGAGGGTCGCCTGGGTGACGTCCGGGTTGAGCGCGCCCGGGGTGCAGGTGGCGTCGGGGAGCACCAGACCGTTGGCCTGGTCGAGGTAGCGGTAGTGGCAGCTGCCTGCCGCCGGCTGCGCCTGGACGGTGTAGGTGGTCTGCGGGCCCGCGCCGTACGGGATCGCCGAGGTGCCGCCGCCCGACGAGCCGCCGGCGGCGTTCATCGGCGTGGGTGCCGCGGCGGCGGCGAAGTCGGTCGCGTTGTCGTTGCTGTCGGCGCCGGTGGCGGCGCGCGAGATCGAGGTGCCGTTGGCGGTGGTCCCGGCGTGGTTCGAGCCCTCGAAGACGGTGGTGGTCGAGCCCCAGCCGACGAAGTCGACCACCGAGGAGGCGAAGCTCCAGGGCGCGGCGGTGCTGGTCTGGGCGGCGATGCCGGTGGTGCCGTTGACGAGGTAGACCTGGCCGCCGGTGGCGCTCAGGTTGATCGCACCCGAGGAGATCGTCAGGTCGGGCGAGGGCAGCGAGGCGGAGACCGTGCTCCCGGCGGCCAGCTGGATCAGGAAGTGGCTGTGCGCGGGGACCGAGCCGCTCAGCGCGTTCACGCCGGCGGCCGTCGGCGCGCTGGTCGAGGTCGCGTTGCGGTACTGCAGGCTCAGCCCGGCGAGGCTGATCGCCGAGCCGGTGGGGTTGTACAGCTCGACGAAGTCGTTGGTGTACGGCGCACCGGCGTTGCCACCGCCGCCGTACACCTCGTTGATGACGAGCCCGGTCCCGGCCGGGTTCGCGCTGGCGGGGACGGCGGCGAGGAACGGGGCGCCGAACAGGACGAGTGCCAGGGCCGGCCCGGCGGAGCGAAGAGAGGACATGGACGACACCTAAACGGAGGGATTCGTACGTGGAGCGCCACTCAGATTGAACGACACGCGAACGACCGCGCTCGGGCTAGTGTTTCATCATGGACCGGCGGATCTTCGGCATCGAGAACGAGTACGGCGTCACGTGCACGTTTCGTGGCCAGCGAAGGCTGAGCCCGGACGAGGTCGCGCGCTACCTGTTCCGCAAGGTGGTGAGCTGGGGGCGGAGCAGCAACGTCTTCCTCAAGAACGGCGCTCGGCTCTATCTCGACGTCGGCAGCCACCCGGAGTACGCCACCCCCGAATGCGATGACGTCACCGAGGTCGTCACCCACGACAAGGCGGGGGAGCGGATCCTCGAGGGGCTGCTGCTCGATGCCGAGCAGCGGCTGCACGACGAGGGCATCGCCGGCGAGATCTACCTGTTCAAGAACAACACCGACTCGGCCGGCAACTCCTACGGCTGCCACGAGAACTACCTGGTCGGCCGGGCGGGGGAGTTCAGCCGGCTGGCCGACATCCTGATCCCGTTCCTGGTCACCCGCCAGCTCATCGTCGGCGCCGGCAAGGTCACCCAGACGCCGCGCGGCGCCAGCTACAGCGTCAGCCAGCGCGCCGAGCACATCTGGGAGGGCGTCTCCTCGGCGACCACGCGCTCGCGCCCGATCATCAACACCCGTGACGAGCCGCACGCGGACGCCGAGAAGTACCGCCGGCTGCACGTCATCGTCGGCGACTCGAACATGTCCGAGACCACCACGATGCTCAAGATCGCCAGCTGCGATCTGGTCCTGCGGATGATCGAGGAGGGCGTGGTGATGCGCGACCTCACCATGGAGAACCCGATCCGCGCGATCCGCGAGATCGCCCACGACATGACCGGCCAGCGCAAGATCCGGCTGGCCAACGGCCGCGAGGTCAGCGCGCTGGACATCCAGACCGAGTACCTCACCAAGGCCCGCGACTTCGTCGACCGGCGGCAGATCTCCACCCCGACCATCGAGCGCTCGCTCGACCTGTGGGAGCGCGGCCTCAAGGCGGTCGAGTCCGGCGACCTCAGCCTGGTCGACCGGGAGATCGACTGGGTGATCAAGTGGAAGCTGCTGGAGCGCTACCGCGCCAAGCACGACCTGCCGCTGGGCCACCCCCGGATCGCCCAGCTCGACCTCGCCTACCACGACATCCACCGCGGTCGCGGGCTCTACTACCTGCTGGAGAAGAAGGGCGCGGTCGCCCGGGTGACCACCGACCTGCGGACGTACGAGGCCAAGTCGGTGCCCCCGCAGCACACCCGCGCCCGGCTGCGCGGCGAGTTCATCAAGAAGGCCCAGGAGCGGCGCCGCGACTTCACCGTCGACTGGGTCCACCTCAAGCTCAACGACCAGGCGCAGCGCACCGTGCTGTGCAAGGACCCGTTCCGCTCCCACGACGACCGGGTGCAGCGGCTGATCGACGGGATGTAGCCGGATTCAAGCCCGATCCGTCGAAGGAGACCCGCAGCCGCAATGGCTTCACCACCCGCCACACAAGCCACTAGACACACACTCGGTGAGGTTGATGCCGAGCTAACGTACCTGTGGGCACGGGCAGTTCTTTGCGAGATTCATCAGCATCTAGACAGGTGAGGTAGTCGGGCGTAGCGTCTGAGAATTATCAAGGCTCCACACGTGAAAATCTCGAGGAAGCAGCGTGTGATCATGTCCAAGCTCCGTCGCACTACCCAGATCTTTGTCTCCCTGATAGTCGGTGTCGCGATGGTTGCGATCGCCCCCTCTCGCGTTGAAGCGAGCGAAAGCGGCACAGATGTTCCCACTGTCGGGCTGAGTGTTGATGCCAACGGCTGGATTCAGTACGTTCCCCTGACTGCCTCACTCGGAATCCCGGGCACGCTGCAACAGGTCGCTGGCACTAAAGATGAACTCGGTGAATGCAATTTCGCAGGTTCCTACGGATCCAACGCAAATGGCGCTGACCCTTCGCTCGTCACCAGCACGGAGGAGGTGGCCCTTAACCCGGCGACCTGTGACATGCAGTTGTTGACCACGGAGTTGACCACGGATCAGGCTGCCCTTCTTGCACCACCAGACCCCGCCGATACAACCTCGAGCAATGCGCCATCGTCGGCCGGCACGCCCGCACTCATTGAGCCGTTCTCAGCCTCCACGGCCGCCACGGCGCCAGTATGGAACCATTATGTTCAGACGGGTTGGATCGACCCGATCAACATCACCATTACGAGGCAGACCGTCGCGCTGCAGTGGGCCAACTCAGGATGGCGAAAATGGGCATATAATCGGTACGGATTTGGCGGCTGTGTAGCTGGAATCTGCTTGGACAAGACTTATATCACGTCTGGTTCGAACAGCATGACAAGCCTCGGTAACGGCTGGCGCAAGAACGCAACCGTTAATCTCCAGAACGATAGTTTCTCGTTATGGGTTGTACACTTCCTCGGGCCATCCGGCTGGGCCGCATGTGGCTTCCCCCTGAGCCCGACTGCCAAGTTCCATCACGAGGACCACGTCGCCGGATACAACGGTGGCGCATGGGCGGTGTCGTGGAACGACTCCAAGGGTGGCGCATGTACCAATCTCGTCAAGCATCGTAATGTCGATGGCGCCTCATATCCGCTGTGAGCTATTAGTGCGCCTCTTGGCGAACACCGTCATTACGAGTGCAATCATCCTAGTGGCCACTGCATGCTCCGGCGCGAGACACCCAACGGAGAGTGCCGATAAGATAGATATTCAATCCACTGCGCTCAGATATATTGACGCTGTTCTGCGGGGCGATCTAAAGAGTGCGGCGCCTTTGGTAGCGCCCGAGCAACGCGGGGTCATTCAAGCCATTGCGCTCGGCATGAATGACCAAGAAAAGCCACCGCCGTCGGCGGTGAAGATCGGCGAAGTACGCGTAAGTGGTAGCGTGGCCGTAGTTTCACTGATAGGGCGGATGTGCAGGAACACCGGACACTCTCGGCCCGACTGCGTGCACAACAGCAATCCGGCAACGACCTCTGACCTATTTCTGCTTAAATTGGCAAGAGAACAAGGTAGTTGGTTTATTGTATATCAGCTTCCTGACTCTTAAAGATATCTCGCGGATTAGGCAAGGAGTCTCCCATGAAGGCTGACGCTTTTGAACGAGCCTCGCACGCTCGGTCGACTTGGCACGCCTATATCTGGTGGACGCTCACGGGACTCCTTGGTGGCTTCGGCATCGCCTCGATCCTCACAATCGGTGCACCGCTACTCGGCGTTGCAGCGGTGGCTGCTCTCGTTGGAACTCTGCGACCGTCGTTGCGCGGCGCCCCAGTTGCCTCATGCGGGTTTGGTGTTGCGGTTCCGATCCTCTGGATCGCGTGGCTGAACCGAGGCGGCCCCGGCACCGTCTGTCATACGTCGGCGACGGAAGCGAGCTGCACCGATGAGTGGAGCCCGTGGCCGTTCGTCGTGGTGGCTGTCGCTCTTGTTGTTGCCACGGCGATCGCGGTGACCTTCCTCGCTCGCGCCGAACGCGCGCATCGTCCCGGTTAGTGCTGAATCGCCGGTGGCCTGCATCGGGATTCAGGCGAGGCTTAGGGTCTGCGGCTAGGGTTTGGCTACCATCACCGCCGATCAGAAGGTCCCACCGTGCGCCTGCGTCGCTCCGCGTCCCTCGTCGTACCCGCTCTCCTGCTCCCCGCCCTAGTGGCGTGCGGCAGCACGAAGGTCGGCTACGGCGACGCCACCACCGCCGGCTTCGACGGCGTCACCATCTCCGGCGAGCAGGGCAAGGCCCCGACCGTGACGTGGAAGAGCGAGATCGCCTACCCGTCCAAGAGCACGGTCAAGACGCTGGTGAAGGGCACCGGCGCCGCGGTGGCCTCCGGCGACAGCATCAGCGCGAACATCTGGATCGGCGACGGCACCACCAAGCTCCAGGCGTACAGCGACTACGCCAACGGCTCGCCGGAGACGCTCACCTGGGACGACAAGCTTGGCGATGAGTGGAAGACGATCCTCAAGGGCGCCCACTACGGCGACCGGATCGCGGCGATCGTCCCCTCGGACAAGCTGCTCGGCGCGGCCGGCAACGCCACCATGGGCATCGGCACCCAGGACAGCCTGGTCGTCATCGTCGACCTGATGAAGAAGACCACCCCCGAGCCGACCGACAGCCCCTCGGCCAGCGCCAGCGCGGACGCCACCCCGGCCCTGAAGGCGCCGAAGGGCAAGGTCGTCGCGGCCCCCGCCTGGATGCCGAAGCTGACCCTCCAGGGTGGCCCGACCACCGCGCCGACCGGGATGAACTTCAAGGGCGTCGCCAAGCCCAAGGCCACCGGCCCGCTGAAGAAGGCGATCCTGATCCAGGGCACCGGCAAGAAGGTCACCGCCTCCTCGACGATCACGGCCAACTACTACGGCATGGTCTACGGCGCGAAGACGCCGTTCGACGAGAGCTACAGCAAGACGCCGCTGGTGATCCCGCTGAGCAACCTGGTCCAGGGCTGGCAGAAGGGCCTGAACGGCGTCCGCGTCGGCAGCCGGGTCTTCCTCCAGATCCCGCCGGCGATGGGCTACGGCAGCCAGGCGCAGGGGGCGATCCCGGCCAACTCGACCCTCTACTTCGTGCTCGACATCCTCGGCGTCAGCTGACGTACGCCTCGATCTGGGCGCCGCGGGCCCGTGTCTCCGGACACGGCCGCGGCGCTCAGTCGCGTTTCAGGGAGGGTTCAGCCTGGCCGTCTAGCCTGACGGAGCCCCGCTCTCCAGCAGAAGGTCTCCCACCGTGTCACGACGTCTCCGCCGCTCCGCCCTCGCGCTCCTGCCCGTCCTGCTGCTGCCCTCGCTGGCCGCCTGCGGCGGCTCGAGCGACAGCACGGCGAAGTCCAGTGCCAGCACCGGGCTGAGCCAGGTCTCCTTCAGCGGGGACGTCGGCAAGGCGCTCACCGCGACCTGGAAGTCGACGGTCGCCAAGCCGAGCAGCACCACGGTGACCACCCTGGTCAAGGGCACCGGCGCCCCGATCGCCGCGAACGACTCGGTCAGCACCTACCTGTGGATCGGCGACGGCACCACCAAGAAGCAGACCTTCAGCGACTACGACAACGGCAAGGCCGAGAACCTGCCCAACGACGGCCAGCTCGGGGCCGTCTTCGACAAGCTCTTCGCCGACCAGACGTACGGCTCCCGGGTGGTCGCGGTGACCACCGCGAAGGACCTGCTCGGCTCGGACACCGCCGCCACCCAGCTCGGCGTCGGCAAGGACGACAGCCTCGTGGTCGTGGCGGACCTGGTGAAGAAGGCGCCCACCTCGCCGACGCCGACCGACGACAAGGTGCACGACGTCTCGGCCAGCATGATGCCGAAGGTCGTGACCAAGGGCGGCAAGCCGACCGGTCTCGACTGGACCGGGATCGACAAGGCCGACCCCAGCACGCCGGTGCAGCGGGTGATCCTGACCCAGGGCACCGGCGCGAAGGTGAAGGCCACCGACACCGTCACGGTCAACTACCTCGGCGAGACCTACGGTGCGAAGACGCCGTTCGACGAGAGCTACTCCAAGCAGCCCTACACCAGCCAGCTCAGCCAGCTGATCAAGGGCTGGTCGATCGGTCTCTCGGGCGTGACCGTGGGCAGCCGGGTGCTGCTCGAGATCCCGCCGGCGTACGGGTACGGCGCGTCCGGCAGCGGCTCGACCATCCCGGGCAACGCCACCCTCTGGTTCGTCATCGACGTGGTCAAGGCGCAGTAGCGCCTGCCGTCGGCCGCTCCCAGATCCGGGGTCCGTGCCCGGGAGCGGTCGGCGACGGTAGGCTCGTCCCGGGCAAGCCGACCGAAGGGAGTCCCGTGGCCGCGGCCAAGACCGAGCGCTTGATGAACCTGCTCATCATGCTGCTCGTACAGCGTGGCTACGTCGGCAAGGACCGGATCCGCGAGCTGCTCTACAAGGACTCCTCGGACGAGGCCTTCGAGCGGATGTTCGAGCGGGACAAGGAGGAGCTGCGCAGTCTCGGCGTCCCGATCGAGACAGGCACCTACGACCCGCTCTTCGAGGACGAGGCCGGCTACCGGATCAGCCCGGACCGGTTCGCGCTGCCGCCGATCGAGCTCACCGCCGACGAGGCTGCCGTGGTCGGCCTGGCCACCAAGGTGTGGGAGCACGCCCGGCTCGCCGAGGCCACCACCGAGGCGGTCCGCAAGCTCACCGCGGCCGGTGCCGAGATCGACGTCGCCGCGCTCGACCTGGTCGAGCCGCGGCTGGCCGCGGAGGAGCCCTCCTTCGAGGTGTTCCTGGAGGCGGTGCAGAGCCGGATCCCGGTCCGCTTCGACTATCAGAGCTCCGCGGTCGGCGCCCCGACCGCACGCCATCTCCAGCCGTGGGGGGTCGTCCGGTTCTCCGGGCGCTGGTACGTCGTGGGCCACGACGTCGACAAGGACGACCGCCGCGTCTTCCGGCTCTCCCGCGTCACCGGTACGGCCCGTCTCGCCGGCGAGCCCGGGAGCTATCAGGTCCCCGCCGACGTTGACGTCCGCGCGATCGCCCAGGCGACGCTGCGCCCGGACCGTCCCGCGGACCCGGCCACGCTGCTGGTCCGGGCCGGTGCCGGTCACACCCTGCGCCGCCGCGCCGAGCGGATCGAGCCGCTGGCCGCGGGGGAGCGCGGCCCCGACGACGGCGCCTGGGAGCGGCTGCACCTGGTCTCGCTGCCCCAGGACCTCGCCGACGAGGTCCTGGCCCATGGCGCCGACGTCTACGTCGAGGCGCCCGAGGCGCTGCGCAGGCGCGTGATCGACCGGCTCCAGGGGGTGCTCGGATGAGCGAGCGCAGTCCGGCGACCGCGACCGGGGCCAAGGAGCAGGTGGCCCGGCTGCTCACCCTGGTGCCATTCCTGCACGCCCGGGGCGGCGTCCGGCTCGACGAGGCCGCCGCGGCGCTCGGCGTACCGGAGAAGCAGCTGGTCAAGGACCTGCGGGTGCTGTTCATGTGCGGGCTGCCCGAGGGCCTGCCCGACGACCTGATCGACGTCGACCTGGAGTCGCTGACCGACCGGGGCGGCGACCGGGTGATCCGGGTCGCCAACGCCGAGTACCTGTCCCGGCCGCTGCGGCTCTCCGGCAACGAGGCGACCGCGCTGATCGTGGCGCTGCGCGCGCTGCGCGGCGGCGCGCTGACCGAGGAGGCGGCCGACGTCGTCGACCGGGCGCTGGCCAAGCTGGAGCAGGCCGCAGCCGACGGGAACGTCCCGGTGGAGCTGCCGGTCGGACCCGACGAGCGCTCGTACGCCGCCCGCAAGGCGCTGCTCCAGCGCGCGGTGCGGGACCAGCTCCAGATCGAGCTCTCCTACTTCGTACCCGCCCGCGACGAGGAGTCGCGGCGGATCGTGGACCCGCGCGGCGTGGTCGCCCACCAGGGCGTCGACTACCTCGACGCGTACTGCCACAGCGCCGAGGCGCCCCGGCTCTTCCGGCTCGACCGGATCCGGCAGGCGACCCTGCTCGACACGCCGATCGCGTCGGCGCCGGCGACCCCGCGCAGCCTCGCCGACGGGCTGTTCGCAGCCGGTGCGGACCTGCTCACCGTGACGGTCCGGCTGCAGCCGGCGGCGCACTGGGTGACCGAGTACTACCCGGTGGCGGACGTACGCCAACAGTCCGACGGGAGTCTGGAGGTCGACCTCCAGGTGGCGGATCTGCGCTGGCTGCGTCGGCTGCTGCTGCGGCTGGCGCCGTACGCCACCGTGGTGCGCCCGGCGGAGGTCTCCGACGACCTCCGTGATGCGGCCCGCTCGGCGCTGCGACTCTACGATCAGGGGTAGTATCGGCTTAGCCGCCCGCACCATGGAGAGACTGAGATGATTCGCGACTTGGCGACACCCTGGCACCTGATCCTGATCCTGATCATCATCGTGCTCGTCTTCGGCGCGTCCAAGCTCCCCGAGCTCGCCCGCGGCACCGGTCAGGCGCTGCGGATCTTCAAGGCCGAGACCAAGGGCCTGCGCGAGGACGAGAAGGACGGCAAGCCGACGCTGACCGCCGAGCAGATCACCGCTGCTCCGGCCGAGGACAGCGTCGCGGCCCAGCAGGCCGAGCTCGACCGGCGTCAGGCCGAGCTCGACGCCGAGCGGGCCAAGCTGAACCAGCAGTCCTGATCGCGGCCCTCTGTTGTCGTTCTCCGGACTCGCCGGACTGCTCCGTACGCGTCCGGTCCATCCCGTCGGCGCTGACGGGAGGATGGCACTCTCGGACCACTTCCGTGAGCTGCGTGCTCGTCTGATCCGGTCGGTGATCGTGCTCGCCATCGGCTTCGGCGTGGCGCTGGCGTTCTACAACCAGCTGTTCGATCTCGTGGCGCACCCCTACTTCGACGCTCAGCGTGCGATCGGGTCCGGCCGCACCGAGGCGGTGACCCAGGGCGTGGGCGCCGGGTTCGCGCTGTATCTCAAGATCTGCGGCTTCGCGGCCCTGATCGGAACCGCGCCGTACTGGCTCTATCAGATCTGGGCCTTCGTCCTGCCGGCGCTGCTGCCGCGGGAGAAGAAGTGGTCGGCGATCTTCGTCGCGACAGCCGGCCCGCTGTTCTTCGCCGGCGTGGCGGTCGCCTATCTGATCCTGCCCGCCGGCGTACGGATCCTGATCGAGTTCAACCACTCCGGCGTGAAGAACCTGGTGGAGTTCAACGCCTATCTGTCCTTCTTCCTGCACACCCTGATCATCTTCGGGATCGCGTTCCAGATCCCGGTCTTCGTGGTGGCGCTGAACTTCGTGGGCGTCCTGCCCGCGAGCATCCTCACCAGGGCGCGTCCCTGGATCATCGTCGGGATCTTCGTCTTCGCCGCCGCGGCCACGCCGACCACCGATCCGTTCACGATGCTCGCGATGGCGGTCCCGATGTGTCTGCTGTACGGGCTCGCCGAGGTGATCGCCCGGGTGCACGACCGGCGCAAGAAGGAGAGCCGGCCGTTCGCCGGCCTGGACCCCGACGAGCCCTCGCCGCTGTCCTGAGACGGGCGCGGAAGCCTGCCGAGGGGCCGCGCGACTGACATGATCGGCGCATGACCAGCGCAGCCAGCCGTCGGATCGCGTTCCTCTCCAACCCCGCCTCCGGGGTCGGGGACGGCCACGCCGGCCGCGATCTGGTCATCCGGCACCTGAGGGCGGCCGGCGCGCAGGTGAGCGACCTGGTCGGCCACGACGCCGAGGAGTCGCTGACCCTGGTCCGCAAGGCGATCGCGGACGGCGTCGACACGGTCGTGGTCAGCGGCGGAGACGGGCTGATCCATCTCGCCGTCCAGGCGCTGGCCGGCACCGATGTCGCGCTCGGCATCATCCCGGCCGGCACCGGCAACGACGCCGCCCGGGCCTTCGCCATCCCGATCGGCGACCCGATCGCGGCCGCGGCGGTCGTCCTCCGCGACCGGCGCCGCGTGATCGACCTGGGCCGCAGCGGCGACCGCTGGTTCCTGACCGTCCTGGCCACCGGCTTCGACGCGCTGGTGGCCAAGCGCGGCAGTGCGATGCGCTGGCCGCGCGGAAGCCTGCGCTACACGGTCGCGGTCGCCGCCGAGCTGCCGAGCTTCCGGCCGCTGCGGTACACGCTCTCCCTCGACGGCCGGGAGCGCAGCCTCGAGGCGATGTTCGTCTCGGTCGCCAACACCGACCACTTCGGTGGCGGCATGAAGATCGGCCTCGGCGCCGCCTTCGACGACGGCTTGCTCGACGTGATCGTGATCAAGCCGCTGAGCCGGCTGCAGCTGGTCCGGTTCTTCCCCACGGTCAACACCGGTCAGCACATCCACAACCCGGCGTACGAGCGGATCCAGGCCCGGACGGTCACGATCGCGATCGACCAGCCCATCACCGCGTATGCCGACGGGGAGCGGTTCAGCGAGGTCCCGTTCACCGTCGAGTGCGTGCCAGGAGCGCTGCACGTCCTGCACTGACCCCAGCCGCGCGCTGGGTAGGTTGGGCACATGACCGAGCTGTCGCCCTCCGAGCGCTATGCCAAGTCCCAGCGCGACAAGGCGTACCCCGTCTTCAAGGACTTCTCGGACCTGTACGCCTTCCCGCTCGACGACTTCCAGCAGCGCGCCTGCCGGGAGATCGAGGACGGGCACGGCGTGCTGGTGGCGGCGCCGACCGGCTCGGGCAAGACCATCGTCGGCGAGTTCGCCATCCACCTGGCCCTGGCGACCGGACGCAAGGCGTTCTACACCACGCCGATCAAGGCGCTGAGCAACCAGAAGTACAGCGATCTGGTCCGCCGCTACGGCGCCGACCAGGTCGGCCTGCTGACCGGCGACAACGTGGTCAACGGCGAGGCGCCGATCGTGGTGATGACCACCGAGGTGCTGCGCAACATGCTCTACGCCGGCTCGACCACGCTGCTCGGGCTCGGCTTCGTGGTGATGGACGAGGTCCACTACCTCGCCGACCGCTCCCGCGGCGCGGTCTGGGAGGAGGTCATCATCCACCTCCCAGAGTCGGTCTCGGTGATCTCGCTGAGCGCGACCGTCTCCAACGCCGAGGAGTTCGGCGAGTGGCTGACGACCGTACGCGGGGAGACGACCACGATCATCGAGGAGCGGCGGCCGGTGCCGCTCTACCAGCACGTCATGGTCGGGCGGCGGGTCCTCGACCTCTTCGCCTCCTCCGACGTCGACGCGGCCGCCGGCTTCGTCAAGGAGGGCGCCCCGGTCAACGGCGAGCTGATGAAGATCGCCCGTGACGACTGGGCCTCCAGCAGGATCCGCGACCGGCGCTCGCCGCGCGGTGCCAAGGGCGGCCGCGACGGCCGGCGCGATGTCGGGAACGGCCGTCGGGTCTGGATCGCGTCGCGTCCCGAGGTCGTCACCGCGCTGGAGCGGGCGCGGATGCTGCCGGCGATCGTCTTCGTGTTCAGCCGGGTCGGCTGCGACGCTGCGGTGACTCAGTGCCTGGCCGCCAACCTGCGGCTGACCACGCCGGAGGAGCGCGACGCGACCTTCGAGTACGTCGAGGAGGCCTGCCAGGACCTTCCTGACGAGGACAGGCACGTCCTGGGCTACCACGACTGGCTCGACGGCCTGACCCGCGGCGTCGCGGCCCACCACGCCGGCATGCTGCCCGCGTTCAAGCAGGTCGTCGAGGAGCTCTTCCTGCGCGGCCTGGTCAAGGTCGTCTTCGCCACCGAGACGCTGGCGCTGGGCATCAACATGCCGGCCCGCACCGTGGTGATCGAGAAGCTGACCAAGTGGAACGGCGAGACCCACGCCGACCTGTCGCCGGGGGAGTACACCCAGCTGGTCGGGCGAGCGGGGCGCCGTGGCCTCGACGTCGAGGGCCACGGCGTGGTGCTCTGGCAGCCGGGGATGAATCCGAAGGAGTTGGCCGGCCTGGCCTCGACCCGTACCTACCCGCTGCGCTCCAGCTTCCGGCCCTCGTACAACATGGCGGTCAACCTGGTGCACCAGTTCGGGAAGGCGCGCTCGCGCGAGCTGCTGGAGCAGTCGTTCGCGCAGTTCCAGGCCGACAAGGCGGTCGTCGGGCTGGCCCGGCAGCTGCACAAGGCCGAGGAGGCGCTGACCGGCTACGCGGAGGCGGCCACGTGCGACAAGGGCGACTTCATGGAGTACGCCGCGATCCGCAACCGGATCGGCCAGGTCGAGAAGGCCGCGAACCGGGAGCGTCGCTCCGACCGGCGCGAGGAGATCGTGGCCTCGCTCGGCGAGCTCAAGCCCGGTGACGTGATCGACGTCCCGACCGGCAAGTTCGCCGGCTACGCGGTCGTGATCGACCCGGGCTACGACGCCGAGAGCCCGCGCCCGTACGTCCTCACGCTCGATCGCCAGGCCCGGCGGCTGGCGATGATCGACTTCAACCAGCCGGTCGTGGCGCAGACCCGGATGCGGGTGCCGAAGACGTTCAACGGCCGCAACCCGCAGATGCGCCGCGACCTGGCCGCCCATCTGCGGGAGAAGACCCGCGATCTGCACCCGGTGGCCGCGCCCACCCGGCGTACCGGCGGCGCCCGGACGGCGGCCGACGACGAGATCGCCGCGCTGCGCGCCCAGCTGCGCCACCACCCGTGCCACGACTGCCCCGACCGGGAGGACCACGCCCGCTGGGCGGAGCGCTGGTTCAAGCTGCAGCGCGACTCCGACACCCTGCGGCGGCGGGTCGAGAACCGCACCAACACCGTCGCCCGCCAGTTCGACCGGGTCTGCGACCTGCTGCACGCACTCGGCTACCTCGACGGCCCGGACCCGGACCACTGGGAGGTCACCGACCGCGGCCGGCACCTGATGCGGCTCTACTCCGAGATGGACCTGGTCGCGGCCGAGTCACTGCGGGCAGGGCTGTGGGACAGGCTCACCGCCTCCGAGCTGGCCGCGGCGCTCTCGGTGCTGGTCTACGAGGCCCGGCGGGCCGACGACGCCCCGCCGGCGCGGCTGCCCGGTGGGCGGCTCAACGACGTGATCGCGGAGATGGTGCGGGTCTGGGCCGACCTGGACCACCTCGAGCGCGAGCACCGGCTGGACTTCCTGCGCCAGCCCGATCTCGGCTTCGCCTGGGCGGCCTTCCGCTGGGCGGAGGGCGACGATCTCGACGACGTCCTGGGCGTGGTGGACCTGGCGGCCGGTGACTTCGTCCGCTGGATGAAGCAGCTGGTCGACCTGGCCGGACAGGTCGCCGACGCGGCCGGAGACGCCCCGCTGCGTACGACCGCCCGTGAGGTGGTCGGCAAGCTCAAGCGCGGCGTGGTGGCCTACTCGTCCGTGGTCGAGTAGGCCGGGTACCTGACCTTTCTCACCTCCGCCCCGCGGGAGGGGTGTGAGAAAGGTCAGGTACGTCAGTCCAGGGCGGCCAGAGCAGCGGTCACCCGTGCGACGGAGGACGCCAGGTTGTAGCGCTCCGCCAGCTCGGCCAGTCGCTCCGGATCGGCCGGGGCGTGGGGGAGGGCGGTGTCCGTACGGTCGAGGGCGACATCGCGCGCGACCGCGACCACCGTGGGCGCCACCTGGAGGTACTCCTCGCCGGCCAGCAGCTTGGCCCGCAGGCCCAGGGTCAGCGTGGCGGCCGGGTCCTGGGCCGCGGCCCGGATCCCGGCCAGGTCGCCGTACGCCCCGAGCAGCGAGGCCGCGCCCTTCTCGCCGATCCCCTTGACGCCGGGCAGGCCGTCGGAGGCGTCGCCGCGGATGGTGGCGAAGTCGGCGTACTGCGCGGCACCGACGCCGTACTTGTCCCGGACCCAGGCGTCGTCGACGCGCTCGTGGTTGCCGACGCCCTTGGCGATGTAGAGCACCCGTACGCCGGCCGCGTCGTCGACCACCTGGAAGAGGTCACGATCGCCGGTGACCACGTCGACCGGCATGCCGGCGCCGGTCGCGAGGGTGCCGATGACGTCGTCGGCCTCGTACCCGGCGGCGCCGCGGACCGGCAGCCCGAGCGCGGCGAGCACGTCCACGATGATCGGCACCTGGACCTGCAGCGGGTCCGGCACCTCCTCGACGTCGGGGCCGACCTCGTTCTCGGTCACCACCCGCTGCGCCTTGTACGAGGGGAGCAGATCGACCCGCCACTGCGGCCGCCAGTCGTCGTCCCAGCAGCAGACCAGATCGCTCGGCCGGTACTGCTCCACCAACCGCGCGATGAAGTCCAGGAAGCCGCGCACCGCGTTGACCGGCGTGCCGTCGGGCGCCTTGATCTCGGGGACGCCGAAGAAGGCGCGGAAGTACATCGAGGCGGAGTCGAGCAGCATGAGGGAGGGCGTACGAGCAGGCACGAAGGCATCCAACCACGCCCGGCCACGACGCCCGCCACGGCGTGTCGGGCGCAACACGCCGATGCGCGACGGAATTTGCTTCCCACTTTTGTGATCGAGAACACGTTCCTGACCTGCGGAAACAGGTAAAAGCCCAGGTCAGACACGGGTTGACGACAGAGTAACGACAGGCGAGCCTAAGGCGGTTCGTCCGGACATACGCAACGCCCCTCTTCGCTTTAGACAACGAGCTCTCGCCCGGCATCCAGTCGGCTTGCAGGGCCCGGCCCGAGGCGGACGAGGGGCGTTGCGCGTCCCGACCCGGCCCGTACGCCCGCGCCGGCGTGCCCGGGCCGGCCGGCTCTCATCTAAGGTGTGCCGGTGCGCCGCCGCCTGCTGATCGCCCTGCTCGCGGGCGCGGTGCTGGCAGCGGCCTTCGAGCCGGTGACACTGCCGTGGGTGATCCCGTTCGCGATCGCGGCCCGGCTGCTCTGCCTGCGCGGGCTCTCCGCCCGGGCCGCACTGCTGCCCGGCCTCGGCTTCGGTGCCGCCTTCGCCGGGCTGCACCTGTGGTGGCTGCGGGAGTCGATCGGCGTGGGCGCATGGTTCGGCCTGACCGCCGCGACGGCGCTCTTCCTGATGCTGCTCGGCGCCGTCGACGCCGTCCTGCTGCGGCACCGGGCCTGGCCGCTGTGGACCGCGCTCTCCTGGATCGCGGTGGAGTGGATCCGGGGCACGTTCCCGTTCGGCGGGATGCCCTGGGGCCGGCTCGCCTTCGCCGTCGCGGACACCCCGCTGGCGCCGGCGCTGCCCTACCTCGGCACCGCGGGCGTCAGCCTGGTGCTGGCGCTGCTCGGCGGCCTGCTGGCCTGGCTGGTCGTCGATGCCGCCGCCCGCCGCCGAGCGGTGGTCACCATCGCGGTGCTCTGCGCGCTGCTCAGCATCCCGCTGTGGCGCCCCTGGACGGGTCACGTCGTCGGCCACCTCCAGGTCGCCGCGATCCAGGGCAACGTCCCCGGGGACGGCGACGTCCTGGAGAACCACCGCGCCGTGACCGCCAACCATGTGGCACTGACCGAGCAGCTCGCGCGCGACGTCGCGGCCGGCACGGCGCCGAAGCCCGCGTTCGTGCTGTGGCCGGAGAACTCCACCGCCACCGACCCGATCACCGACGCCGAGACCACCGACGGCATCTGGGCGGCCGTACGCGCGATCGACGTGCCGGTCGTGGTCGGCGGCCTGCCGGACGCCCCTGATGCCATCCACGTCCTCAACCAGGGCATCGTGTGGGACCCGGTGACCGGGCCGGGGGACCGCTACACCAAGCACAACCCGGTGCCGTTCGGCGAGTACCTGCCGTTGCGCGGCCTGCTCGGCGACCACAACTTCGGTGGCCTGAGCAACCTGTCGTACGACATGGTCGCCGGCACCCGCCAGACGCCGCTGCGGGTCGCCGGGGTGCCGGTCACCGACGCGATCTGCTTCGACATCGCCTTCGACAGCGTGGTGGACCCGCAGACCCGCAACGGCGGCGAGCTGCTCACCGTGCAGACCAGCAACGCCAGCTTCATCGGCACCGATCAGGTCGCTCAGCAGTTCGCGATCACCCGGGTCCAGGCGATGGCGGCGGGCCGGTACGCGGTGGTGGCCTCGCTCAACGGGCTCAGCGGCGTGATCGCTCCCGACGGCCAGGTCGAGGCCACCGCGCCGATCCGCACCGAGGCGGTGCTGAACCACGAGGTGGCGCTGATCACCGGAACCACGCCGGCGATGTGGCTGGGAGGTACCCCCGGTCAGGTGGCTGCAGGGTTGATCCTGGCTAGGCTGGTGCTTCTGGGGATCGGCTGGAGAAGGCGGAAGACGGAACGTGAGTACTGACCTGAGTGGCCTGGGCCGGGTGATCATGGTGATCCCGACCTACAACGAGGCGGCGAACCTGGGCTGGATCGTCGGTCGGCTGCGTCGTGCCGAGCCGGAGGTCGACATCCTGGTCGTGGACGACAGCTCACCCGACGGCACCGGCGACCTGGCCGATGAGATCGCGGCGGCCGACAGCCAGGTGCACGTCCTGCACCGCACCGTGAAGAACGGTCTGGGCGCGGCGTACCTCGAGGGCTTCGCCTGGGCGCTCGACCACGACTACGACGTCGTCGGTGAGATGGACGCGGACGGCTCACACCAGCCCGAGGAGCTCGGCCGGCTGCTGACCGCGCTGCGCAACGCCGACCTGGTGATCGGGTCGCGCTACGTCCGGGGCGGCTCGGTGGTGAACTGGCCGCTCTCCCGGCAGGCGCTCTCCCGCGGCGGCAACCTGTACGTCCGGATGCTGCTCGGCATCGGGATCCGCGACGCCACCGCCGGCTACCGGGTCTTCCGGCGCGAGACCCTGGAGAAGATCGACCTGGCCTCGGTCGAGTCCGCCGGCTACGTCTTCCAGACCGACCTCGCCACCCGTACGGTCCGTGCGGGGCTGGTCGTCAAGGAGGTCCCGATCGAGTTCGTCGAGCGCGTCCGGGGGGCCTCGAAGATGAGCGGCGCGGTCGCCTCAGAGTCCCTGAAGCTGGTCACCCGCTGGGGCCTCCAGGAGCGCAAGGCGCAGCTGCGGCACGCCCTGGACAAGCGGTGAGCTCGGTCTGGCCCGCTGACGGTCAGCGTCCGCGACGGCGACGCTGGCCGTGGCTGGTGGCGCTGGTCTACGTGGTGCTGGAGATCTACGTGATGATCCAGGTCGGCCACCTCGTCGGCGCCGGCTGGACGGTCCTGCTGCTGATCGCGGCCGCGGTCCTCGGCGGCTGGCTGGTCAAGCACGAGGGCGCTCGGGCCTGGTCCGCGCTGCGCGACGCGATCACCGCCGGCCGGATGCCGACCCGTGAGCTCGCCGACAACGCGCTGGTGCTGGTCGGCGGCGCCATGATGATCAGCCCGGGCTTCATCAGCGACGTCGTGGGCGCCTTCCTGATCCTGCCGTTCACCCGGCCGCTGGCACGCCGCGTGCTGATCGCGGTGGCGGCGAGCCGGCTGGTGGTCATCGGCCCCGGCGACAGCCACCCCGGAAATGGAACTCGCCCCGGAGCCGGTCCGCAGGGACCGGTCGTCCAGGGCGAGGTCGTCGACGACTGACGCCGGAAGGCGGAGGCGTCAGACGCCGGCCTTCTTCTTGCTCGGCCGGTGCAGGTGCGCGGGGCCGATCTCGCCGCCGCGGAGCAGGTCGAGGCGCTCCTTGAGGATCTCCTCGAGCTCCTTCTCCGAGCGGCGCTCGAGCAGCATGTCCCAGTGCGTACGCGCCGGCTTCTCGTTCTTCTCCTCCGGCTGCACGCCGGAGACGTTGAGCGCCTCGGCGCCGCAGCGCGGGCACTCCCAGGTCGCCGGCACCTCGGCCTCGTCGGACATCGTGATCTCGAACTGATGTCCGTGGCTACAGCGATAGCCGACCTGCTGTCGAGCGGCGAACTCGATGCCGCGCTCGTCCTCGAAGCTCTGGCCGCCGAGCCGGGCACCGCGCAGTGTGCGCTCTGCCATGGGCCACCTCCTTTGATCGTCCCCCGAGTCTTCACTGAGACGGCCTGCCCGCGCTCCCATGATGTGGGAGGCGTCGGACCGGACCCCTCGAAGAGCACAACGGTAGCCGGGCGCCCAAGATTCCGTCCATGTCAGCCGATTGGGTCACATCTGCGTCACAACCGGAGCACAGCGGTACCGGCTCAGAGCGACGCCGGGACGACGTTGCCGGCCTCCTCGATGCCGCGACGCGGGTCGAGCCGGAGCAGGAAGAAGGCGCCGAGCACGAAGAAGACGATCAGCGAGACGATCGCCGGCCGGTAGGAGCCGGTGACCTGGAAGACGATGCCGAACAACAGCGTGCCGAACCACGACGTGCCGCGCTCGGCGGCGTTGTAGAGCGCGAAGTACTCGCCCTCGCGGCCGCGCGGGATGAGCAGGCTGAAGAACGACCGGGACAGCGCCTGGGTGCCGCCCATCACCAGGCCGATCGCGATCCCGATCGCCATGAAGAGGGCGATGTTGCGCGCCGGCAGGAACATCGCGAGCAGCACGATGACCATCCAGGCGAAGGTGCCGTAGAGCAGGCACTTGTACGCGCCGTACCGGTCGGCCCAGCGGCCGAAGAAGAGCGCACCGCCGAAGGCCACGAACTGGATCATCAGGATCGCCGCGATCAGCACCGAGTCGCTGAAGTGCAGCTGCTTGGAGCCGTAGATCGAGGCGCTGTAGATGACCGTCTGGATGCCGTCGTTGTAGAAGAGGTACGCCAGCAGGAACGTCAGCGTCATCGGCAGGCCGCGGATCTCGCGCAGCGTCGTCCAGAGCTGGCCGAAGGAGCGCTGCAGCAGCCCGCCGGCGGTCGGCTCCAGCACGCGTGGCGGGGTGTCGCGCAGCTTGAGCACCGGGATCAGGGTGAAGCCGGCCCACCACAGCGAGGCGGAGAGCAGGGAGAGCCGTACGGCCATCTCCTTGTCGAGACCGAACAGGTCGTGTCCCTGCACCATCACCAGGTTGACCAGGAGGAGCAGGCCGCCGCCGAGATAGCCGAAGGCCCAGCCGCGGGCGGAGGCCTGGTCGCGCTCGTCCTCGGTGGAGATCTCGACCAGGATCGCGTAGTAGCTGACCAGCGAGCAGCCGGCCAGGATCGAGCTGACCACGACGGCGATCGCCCCGAGCCGCCAGTGGTCGCCCTGCAGAAAGAAGAGCAGCGAGCCGAAGAACGCGCCGCTCCAGGCGGCCGCGCCCATGTGCCACCGCTTACGCGAGGAGCAGTCGACCAGCGCGCCGATGATCGGCAGGATGAAGGCACTGGAGATGGTCGCGAAGCTGGTGAGGTACGACGGCAGCGAGCC
>Ga0131853_10006171_pt1 | contig 21645 bp, 14 predicted proteins | sample TergutLab28metaG_FD_92764 | JGI IMG/M metagenome (GOLD analysis project Ga0131853, IMG submission 92764) | Labiotermes labralis P1 segment gut microbial communities from Petit-Saut dam, French Guiana - Lab288 P1 (version 2) (version 2) | ecosystem: Host-associated > Arthropoda: Insects >... | reverse complement strand
TGAATGAAAAAAGTAGCGGCTCCAGGTCTAGAAAACAGAGATTAACGGCTGTGGGGACCCGTTGCGCTGACCACGTGACACTCCTCTATCCGCAAAAGTTGGCACTAACTTCGCCGACTGGCGGCGGCCGCTCTGTCGGTATAGTTTGCGTGCGGACTAAGGCCACAGCGTTTTACATTTGTCGGTTCATATATCAAATGCTCAATACCGTCCTCCGAACAGCCCAACACGTGTCCCTCTTCTGGGCCACACGAAGCCCATTCACTACAATTCTACTTCTCCAACACCTGACCTAATATTATCTTTCCATCTACTACAGAGTCACGCGACATTTTTGAATGATTCCATGCTGCTTTCCCACTTCACTCAGCTGGTCTTCAAACATCTCATTTGAAGTCCAATAAGCATCCTTTTTTATTTTTTTATTTTAGCATCACCTATCTTGGGAAGTCCATCGCAAGATCCCTTCACTTGACGAAATTTTTAAGATTCCAAGTTTGCTGTCCAACGGAGGTAAATAAACTTTTTAAGGGCGATTAATGGAGTATTACTATATTTTTTTCTGTCTTGGAATAAGCTATTCTTGTTATGGCCACTGATTTTGGATGAAATGCTGTTTTCTGTCCCTAATATCCCAATCACACTGAAAGCAACAAATCTTTGTGTAGCCAAGCTGCAAGCCAAGCAAGACAACAATGACTTCTAAATCCCCACAAAAGTTCCAACTGTATTTTTTATACTGGATCTTTTCCAAAAGAAGATTCAAATTTTCTAAGGACTCTTTCATGTTAGCGGTGTGGGCCAGCGGTACAGATGGGAATTTATTTCCGTTACGAAGAAGCACAGCTTTTAAGGTAACTTTTGAAGATAAAATGCACAAACGCCACTCAGTTGGATCGTGTTGGTGTCCAAGAGACTCTATAAAAGAGCAAACTTCATTACAAAATACCAGATCGTTTTGTTAAGGGAAAAATTCTGTGAATTCAGTTAGGCGACTGTGAATGACACATATATCAGTATCTTGGTGGATAAAATTCCACCCCTTTAGTCCGGAACTGAAGAGTTCGGTTTGTTTTTCTAGACAAATTCAAATCACGCACAAGGTAGTTCAGGATCTCCTTGTGTTAATAAATGGGGTTCAGATGAGGAACAACTTGCTTCAAATGTCGGATCACAATCAAAATTATCCCCTTCTTGCTCTACGCGATCTTCATTAGAATCAGGGTTGCCACTGTTAAGAAGTCAGATTTTCGGGAGGTTTAAGTAGAGGCAACTCTCCACTGTGTGGGACAGGCGTCATTGCAGATGGCAAGTCTGGATATTTCACTGTGTGCTTGGATATGTAAGTGATCTCTGTTATGTTTCACAAGTTAAAATCCGATGAGTGTTATTTTCATGTCCCAACGTGTCAGTACAAGTCTGAGCTTGCGCACTCTGGTTGTCTGTGATTGGACTCGCATGCCTACCGTCGTTGTTATGATTGTTTTCATGGCCACGCTGTGTTTAAAATTCAATAACGTGCCTCAGCCACATCTAAAACAACCTGGTTGCGTGACAAAAAAAAATAAATTCGCTAAAATTGCGTTTTAAAAATGTTGTCACACATGAACTGTGGGTTATAGAGCAGTTCTATAAACATATTTGAATTCAGCGTGGCAACGTATGTAAGAAACACGATTTAGTTTTCAGGAGCCATACATTATGTTCAACAGGGTATACAGCGTGACCAATGGACACTTCAAAACGTATGGCTTCACTTCGCGTATTGCAGCAACTGAAAATACACATGCCTTTGTTGTAGGACCTACGAATACGGATAACTCCCCCCACCCCCACCCCCACCACCACCCCGAGTGACGTACTAAGGTTCACGATCCTTGTAATCGTGCAACAAAGGAGATTGTTTAATTGTATGCTGTTACTAAATCATCAGAACCAGATGTCATTCATTCCTCAACGTCATTAATCACTGGCCTTGTGTCGCTTTCAAAACATTATACATTACAAACATTACGCGCCATTCCCATCCCACCAGCTGTACACTCGAAATTAACAGCTCATGTCGCAGCATGCTGAAGAATTACTTCATCCTTTTCATCTTCGTCTCCGAATCTTGTAGGGCAGAGATAATGAGTTGTTAGCATAGGTTTAGAAATCGGCCAATATTACATGTAATTTAACCTGATCACTTGTTGGTGATAAAGGATAACCTTGTCTAAACATGGAGTTAGAAAGGCTGCTCTTTATCACCAACATTATTTAACATATATGTGCATGTATGTACATCAATGAAATGACAGTACAATGTGACCAACTGTATAAAAAAAAGTAATACCTTATCAACAACTATGAAAATAAACATTGTTTGCAGATGAACAAGTCGTAATTCCGGATTCAGAGGATAAATTAGAGAGAGGAATACTGACATGCAAACTGCAACAAACACTGTGGAATGGAAATATCACAAAAAAAAGTCTGATACAATGACATTTTTAGGATAAAACCCAGTGAGATGTAAAAATCATTGTAACAAATGTTTATAACAGGTAACGAATTTTAAATACATCGGCTGTGAAATTTCCCATGAAAATTAAAAATGTATTCAGCAAAAACCAGCAAAATTTGATCAAATACTGGAAATTTTAAACAACAGCTTTAAGCCACCTACAGTCCACAAATCTACAAGAATACAAGTACATAATGCACTGGCTCTACCGATACTTCTATATGGAAGCGAAAATTGGACCCTCAGACAAACGGATAAAAACAGCTGACTACAAAAGAAATGAAGAAATTTTGGAAGAGTTCAAAGTAGAACCAATTGACGAGAAACTAAGAAGATACAAATCCAATTTGCTACGACATGCAACAAGAATAAACAACAAGAAGATGCCAAACATAATGCTGAAATACGGAACATATGGATAAAGACAAATTGGAAGACCTCTGAAGAGAATATTAGACGAGGCCGAAAGAGGTCTACTGAGGCCTACCTCAAGATGAATGACGAAGATGAAGTTGATAATTAGTTCGCCTAACATTTGACATTCTTACGCCTAGAGATAAATGTCGCTTAATACTTCTCAAACCAAAGAATAATTAACATATTTACGTAAAAGTGTTTGCCAATACACACTTCAATTAATTGACTGCAACACTGTGTTAACAAAACCTAAACTTCAACAATGCTAACACCGCAACATCTTTCTATTACTCATCTCGATATGAGCCACCCATATTCTTATCGCAAACGCTTTAAAATAGGTATCCCTGCCCACATTTTGCATGCATTCACCGTTCCCTTAATTGTAACTTCATTTCCAGCCAATCGTCTCCCCCTATATGTTAACATTATCAGAAATTGGAATAGAAGTATACACAGAGATAAACTATTATACAAAATCAAATACGAAAATGAGATGTTCGCTCTTCTGGGATGTTACGCAGCGTCCATTGGTAGTTACCGATGTTACGGGACAGCATATTGGCCCCATCGTCTGGGGTCAAGTAGTCGCGAAAACTACTTGACCCTAGAAGAAGGTACCGATAGGCCGTGCCGAAACGTCGGTAACAAATACAAATTAACGCTGTGTAACGTACAGGAAGAGCGAAGAGCTTCTTTGCACAGCGGCGGGACCCTGAAACTACTCGCAGAAATGAAGGTATTTAGTAACACTAAGCGTCGAAGAAAAATGGTTAACCAACCCTAAGAAAATGAATGACAGCCCATCACTGGTCCGATTCATGAGCCAGATAAATCCAGACCACAGCCTCCCACTCTATTTCTTCACCAAATCTTTTAATGTTAGCTTCCCATCTACGCCTAGATCTTCCGAGCAGTGTCTTTGCTTTGTGATAAGCAACGAAAAGGCTATATGCCCTCTTCTTTCCACATGCGCGACACGCTCCTACAAAACAGACATCCTCTACCGGCCCTTCTGTGCAAATCAGAAATACAGTAGACTATATAAAAACCAGCTGGCGGTTTATTAAATCAGAACTTGAGCTTAAACATTCCAGAAAAAAATACGGAGAATGTGCAATTTTGCAGCCAGCTTCAACATTTCATTCCGGCATCTGAAACATTCTTACTATCACAACCCACAAAGTAACTTACATGCACCAGGAATTTGGTCCGACGTGACGCAAGATGTCATTCCTTGCGTTTCTTTTCACTGACTAAACGCAAAAACTATTTTCAATTTACCGTACAACTTCCTTCCCCCTACCTACTGCAATTATTTCACCCAGGATACCCATAACGTCACTCCGTCATCGTCCCACCAAAGTGCTTTGACTTAGTAGTGTAGACATAAAAGGCAGCTTATATAGCCTGAGAGTATAGGCAACCCAACCTTCGCCGTAATGCGGCAGGGTTGCCTCTAACGCGCTGTCCAGGGGAGACACGGCTAGCACCACACAGTAAGCTAGGATGACGTGGTTCAGATATGGGGGAAAGAGGAATTCCCCTCGCGAGGAATTATGGGAGAGAAGAGGGAGATGAGTCAGGGTGAAAGGGTGGTAAGGGGGGAAAATCCGGGCGCCGTGAACCAAAACTGAGATCAATGTTATTGCGGAAGTAAAAACCCCAAAACTAAAAAGAGAATCCAAAACAGGAATGTAATATAAGGCGTTTTAAGATATTCTGCATCATCTGAAACAACCAGGGAACGAAGTGAACGAAGTAGACCGTAAGGAAGCAGATTAGTTACCCAGCCATTTAGAACATTCCCGCCGTTCATAAGACCGAAGGCCGGCTACTGGAGACCGTCTTGAGCCACATGCATCCAACAGTCCGTACCTCGACACCTTTTTATCAACAATCCGTTTTAATATTATTATCCGACCTGCTCCTAAACCTCAGAGGAGCCTTATTTGGAATAAAACTTTGCACAAGGCGATTAAATCACCAACGTCCCTATTATGCAACTATGTATAGTCAACGCAACTTTCTCCCTCTGAGGATTAAGTATTCTCGCAGACATGCATTCCTCAAAAAAAAAAAAAATTTTTTCTTCTTCTTGTACTCTGAAAGACGAAGTTCCACACAAATGCAACACAGCAGGCAAAAATGTTGTGTTGTACATGGTACACTATGTATTTAAATTTTAGTTGTGCTCCCAAAGCAGCTGCAAAAAACAATATAAAATCGCCATGACTCCCGCTGGGAAGATTCTCGTGAAATTACACATTTCGAACATTTACAAGAACTTGTCCATACATTTTAGCTAAATTCGGACAAACATAATAAACACGTCTCATGAAGATGTATGTGTATGTACACTTCGCCACGATGTCTCTAAAACTGAGACAGATAAGTACAAGACATTCTATGATATAATATGATCGTTGTCAATCAGATGCTGAGACACGGAGAAGATTTATGATGTCTCTTGCATAGAATGCAAATCAAATGCTGAGACACAGCGAAGACGTACGATGTCTCTTGCACAGAGTGTAAAGCAAATGCTGAGACACAGAGAAAACTTCCAATGTCTCCTACATAAAATGTAAATCAGCTACTGAGCCACAGAAGACTCACGACGTCTCTTGCATGGAATGTGAAAGGGCGACATTTCAAATACTCGAATCTTCATTGCTTCTCATGAGAATAGACACGAATTTAATTACAGGGAGAGTAACAGGGCCCAAGTGCCGTAAGGATTAAGCTCTGCGGATATTGCTTAACTTTTTACATTGTACATTAAAGGAATTTTCGTTTCAAAAAGACAGAAAATATCGCACAGTGCAACAAAGAGCATCGTTAATGTCTTCGCATTCCGGACTGTTCACAGATGGTCATGCCGTTTAATCAATGGGGGTAACATTTTTTTACTATTATATTAGATGCAGAATACGGATGTTATACAATGATATTACTACTATTAATCTGTATTATTTTTCCTCGGAAAGTGTAATAATTCTACGTGGATCTTATCTGTGCTAAATTTATCGGTCCTGGCCCCAGTGTGTCAACCGGCCGAAATACTGTATAACTGAGGTACAAACAATATTTCGTTCACAGTTTGCATGAATATTCACAATCCATATAAATACATTACCGCGGTAGCACAGTGGTTAAGGTGCTATGCTACAAATCGGAAGGTCGCTGGATCGATCTCAGACAGTGTCATTGGAATTTTTCATTGGCATAATCCTTCCGATCGCACTATTGGCCTGGGGTCGACTCAGCCTCTAACAGAAATGAGTACCAGGAGCATTTCCTGGGGGTAAAGGCGGCCGGTGTGTAAGACTGATAACCTTACCACCATCCTGTGCCGTTGTCATGTAATCTGTGAACCTTAACTTCCTGGAACCCTCTGGGCCGCTCCAGGACTGTAATGGGACGGCTTAGACTTTTTTATATAAATACATTTCATATCCTCATATGAAAGCAACAAAAGTTAAATATTCTGCTTGTCCGTTTGTAATTCGCTTAGTCATGCGGCATGCAAACTCAAAAAAGGAAATCAGTAACTGCGTATGAATGTAAACTAACAATACGGTTATTGTTACTGCGTCATTACGTCACATGGCGACAGATCACAGCCATGCGACATCATATTAAGGAACTGTAAGTAAGCACACAACAACAGCCACTAACTTGCGTGACAGTTTGCATTGTTATCATGACGACCAGGAATGCAAATCGCATTTCTTTGGTACCATATTATGTTTGGATTGTCAACAGCTCTGCCGTATTTCTTGCACTTTTCTCGCAAACGTTGAGCTAACCTAAACGTGTGTAAATCTTAATTTTTTCCTATTTTAACCCAAGTTTAATTTAGTCGACAGATTTTATTACAAATCTTCAATACAAAATTTCACAACCCTCCAGAGGGCGCCGAGCTGTTCAGTGCGAACAGTCATGCAGGCAAACAAAGAAATGACAACGACAAAATCTCTTTTGAGAATGGCTTTAAAAATAAGTAAAATCACAGGTATTCTCGGGTGTGGCCCCTTTTTTTTCTTGGAACATACATACCAGCGGCATGATAGAAGCAACAGTAGGCTTTAAATATAATGCCGTGTAGTTTGTCGCGTCGTTACTAACGTGTCCGAGGAATTTGCTACCCACGCGACAAACTACACGGCATTATATTTAAACCCCACTGTAATGACGATACTGGCAACAGAACCTCAAATCCCACAAAAGTATAATTACACTAGTCCAGCTGCCCGTTTGAATCCTGTCACCACTAAAATCAATATTAGAAACATCAACAGCTACTGTGATATTCTCTCTTGGAACTTGGTTACAGTTGGAACCCAGAGAACTACCTCATTTTTGACACTTACACAGACCTTAGAGGTGTTTGAGGTTTAAGAACAGCTACTAACACTTCATTGAAATATCGTTCGGAAACTATTGACATGTGCACTATGGTGGTACTGAAGTTCACAGTGTCGGCGCGGTCTAAGGCGTAGGTCTGCGGCCGCTCGCCTGCTGGGATTGTGCGTTCGAATCCCACCGGGGGCATGGGCGTTTGTCTGTTGTGAATGTTGTGAGTTGTCAGGTAGAGGTCTCTGCGTCGAGTTGATCACTTAGGAGACCTGCAGACTGTGGTGCGTCGTTGAGATCTAGAAACTTCGTGAATGAGGAGGCCCTGGCCCACTGGGGGGCTGTTGGGCAAGAAACAAACATACTATGATGGTATTGAAATTAAACTTCGCTGTCCGTCTGCAGGACCGTGACATGACCAGTATACAAAACGATGTATTTTAGAATGCTGTATTTCGGTCAGATAATGGATGAAGTCCATATGCAGTGCAGCTGTAAAAACATGATTAAAATGCAGTGCCGTTGCGTTTATTAAATCTGCGGAGATTTCCACAGACAGCTTATTTTTCTCCCACGTAATGACATTTTTTAATATCAAAGAGGCAAAAACATCTAAAGCACAGAGACAGATCTGCCGTAGGCCGAAGTCCTACAACGATATTGTTTCAAACACACGATATGTTTGACTAACATCAAACACATGACTTTTACTCAATTAGAGCGAACACTGGATGAGGGTTCATGTTTTATTCACACTGTGGGTTTTGGCACAGATGAAACATAAACTGAAACATTAAAAAGTGGAGAGGAGTCAGTTTTATGTACAGACCGCTCTGTCGTCATCTGGGAAGGATCAAACACACATCGTTATTGCGTACATCTACTGGCTTCATTTACTAAGTCCGGATGATGATTGTGTTCCTGGCTGGACGACCGGGAACTCGCAGTTCGATTCCCGGGAGGGGAAAACAATTATTGTCTTATCTACCGCATCCGAACCTCCAAGCCTCCTGTCTTATAGGATACATAAAGGCTAGCGCCAAAGCAGCAAGTCACCTGCATCCAATGCGAAGACGAACTGCCCCCCCCCCCCCATACGCTGTCATTGCGTGATACATAAATGAGCACATAATCAACTTTTCCCTTTACAGTAAGACATGTCCGGAAGTCTTATATTACATGAAAGACACCTTTGTAATAGGGAAGCGTCCATTAGGATCTCGGTTCGGGACGCCGGCTAGCATAGAATTTTTCGTGGTTTTATTCAGCTCTTCCAGGCAAATTCTGGGCCATTATTTCACAATAAGCTACAAACATTCCCTACCACACCCTTTCGACTTTAGTATTTTGTGACCACTCCACCATTCAACGCTATATACACCACACATATTCAGTTACTAACAGGGTCGTCAAATCAATTAGAAATAAACAAATAAATATCCGAATAATTTTGTCCCCTATCGTGTTTAAGAGCTGATCTGAGAGGAAAATTCCTGTTAAAGATAGAAAATTATTCATTCTGAACTCTGAAGTAACATGTACAGGATAATTTTCAAATGGACAATTGGTATAAAACAGATACCTAACATAAGGATCCAAATGCAGTAACGGTATCGCGGCATCACGACACACAATAATGAAAGAGTCTCGACTAAGCGTTCAGGCGGTCCACGTAAGGCAGCGTACCCGGTCGAAGAGCACTAACTCAGTCGATCTGGCAAATTCTAATAGTAAAGCACGTCATAGAATCGAAGCTGGAATTTGACAGGGTCTGCAAATGAGGTTTGTGACTATGAAAATGCAGTTACAACAGTGGTCTCGAGTCTGCAATCCAATTCTACCGACCATTCAACTTCACCCTCCAAACCCAACCCTCAGCAACCACATTTTGCACTACCCCCTGTATTCTCGTCGTCATAACCTTACATTGTTTGATGAAACCATTCCCCCCCCCGCCATCCCTTTCAATCCAGGATACCGGCGTGTACATCACAGTCCCTATCCCTAGCAAGTAGACCGACAAGAACAGATGTCGACAAAACTTGGTTTACATACGTTTCGTAAGACGCAATGAAAGTAATAGAAATATTTATAAACGCTTCATTCAACAGTAACGTTTGCTGCTTCTAAACACAATAACTAGCTTTACGGAGCAGCGTCCTCCGTGAAAAGCTGACGGTCGACAATTTGGTCAGGCAGTTTATTGTATATATGTAACAAAAATCGAATCCCACTTGTACATCATCCCGCTACTGACACCGAGAGAGATGACCCATGTCCACATTCTCACACTCAATTTTTTTCAGTCAGTTTTAATATTATCTTTTCGTCTGGGTTTAAACCTTCCAAACAGTCTCTTGACTTCAGGCTCTTTTACGACCAACCCTATGCAATTCTAATGCCCCCCCACGCGTGCTTCGTGCTTTATCAAACTAAATCTCTCTTATCTCCGCACGCGAAAAATGTTTAGGGAAAAGCCCACCAGACTGCGAAGTTCCTCATTCTATAGTCTCAGCCATACGCCTGTTCCTTCCTCTCCTTCAGGTACCAATATTCTCCTGAGCGCTGCAAACCCAAAGGCTCCGTCATCAACATTAAGTACTCTTACGCACCAATAAAGTTTCAAGGTCACCTGGTCTCCATTACGAGCACGGTGTTAAAGCGGTTACAAATGTTTGTGGCTCACAGTGGTTTCTAATTTAACGGATAGCGTGAACTTCCATTTTAACTGAATTCCCAGGCAAAAATATTCCAGCAAGTTTCGTATAAGTAATTACGGGGCCAATCCCAGCGGCCACGCGGTGTAAGGCTTGGGTCTGCGGCCGCTCGCTTGCTGGGATTGCGGGTTCGAACTCCGCCGGCAGCATGGATGTCTGTCTCTTGTCAGCGTTGTGCGTTGTCAGGTACAGGTCTCTGAGACGGACTGATTATTCGTCCAGAGGAGTCCTACCGATTGTGTGTGTGTGTGTGTGTGTGTGTGTGTGTGTGTGTGTTATCTTGAAGCCTCGATAATGAGGCCCCGACCCACTAGGAGCTTTTGCGCCATGTAAAAAGTAATTAAATAATCGAAAAGTATATTATTTTATTCATATTCTCATTCTGTGCTTATGTATTTAATTCCATGGAAAGTAAAACAAGCAATAATATGCCAGCAGCTTAACATTTCCTGCGAGTTCTTCGTTGATTTATTACCTCGAAAGGCGTATTACTTACCGGGAAAGTAAACTAACTAAAAACTGGCTGTTTCTTTTTCTAGAACATTCTTTCCAAATATCTGACGCACGGGCATATCGCTTCAGACGCACGCAGAAACGCATGTAGGTCTTCCTATGCAGTTTCCCTTATCGTTCTCAGATCTCATCCACAAATTTGAACCTGTATACAAAGTTTGATACAATAAGAGTTGCATGCGGACAGATGGAGAGACAGACTTGCTAAGATAACAAAGTGGTTTTGTTATTTTCCGTTACAATCGCTCCAAAATCCAAAGCTCTTTTGCAAGATCACGCTTAGAAGCGCGTTTGCATGATGACCCCTCCGCCGTCCAGATTGGGCGCTGTACTGATGTTTATATTACGTAATACGTTCATCAACACAGATTAATATCACAGTGACATTGCGTTTAACTAGCACAGTGGTGGTACCATTTTCAAATCCCTTCGAAGCACCGAAAATCATCCTATACTTCAACACAATAACGCAAAAAATGATAAAACGATAAAATTAAGGAAATAATAAAGATAATAAAATCAGTGTGTTCTGCTGCATACGAGTTCAGTGTACGTATATATTCTTCTGCGTTTTAATGCGTATCACAAATACGTGGGGTATGTAACGTACTGTGTAAGCCGATCCCAGTGGCCGCGCGGTCTAAGGCGTGGTTCTGCAGCCGTTTGATAGCTGGGATTACGGGTCCGAATCCCGCCGCAGGCATGGATTTCTGTGTCTTGTGAATGTTGTGTGTTGTCAGGTAGAGGACTTTGCGACGGGCCGATCTCTCGTTCAGAGGAGTCCTACAGAGTGTGGTCTATCCGTGTGTGATCGCATAACCTCGTAGAGGAGGTATAGGGCCACTTAGGCCGTCGAGCCATGAAAAAAAAAATGCTGTGTTAGTACTTTAAACAAGTTAGCCCTGTGTTAGTAGGAAAACTGTCTGGGAAGTATAATTTTGAGTTCCCTTAGAATTCCGCCTTCTTCGGTCTAATCTGCGCCATACAACCTACTCTACCACCTTCTGGTATATGAAGCCACACATCTGGAAGACACAGAAGTTTCGGAGAAGCCCGATGTTCCATCTTCCGGGCTCAACAATATACCCCACTCCTACATACTTTACACCCTTTAAAAGACCACAATACAACTTAGGCACTTTTTTGCTCTTTTACCCTTAATACGATGCAAGATCTAAATGTTTTTGTTCACCCATTACCGTAGAACAGGTCACAACCACAAATCTGTAACCTTTACATTCACCGCCATAAAAGTAAAGGAATCCCTGCTGCACTGGCCTTGAGGTTTCCAGGACGTTGAGGCTCCAAAATTACATGACAATCGGCATACAAATGTGGGAAGGGTTGTCAGCCCTACGCACCGGCCACCTTTACCGCCCAGTAAATATTTGTAGTACTCGGTTTCTATTACAGGCCAAGTCGACCCCGGGAATCGAAGCCGCGACCTTTCGGCTTGTAGCACAGTACCTCAACCAACTGCACCACCGTGTGCCCCCCCCCCTCCCCCCAATCCATCGCCACAAGAACTTCAGAATCACAGCTTCATCGTGGGAACAAACAACACACAAGTCCACGCTTGTGCTCAAGATGTATTCGCTGTTGCATGTACTCTATAAATTAGTCTTCATGGGGCATAATAATCCCTTTAACGTTACCCACCCGACCCCCTCCCCAAATCCTGCAATTCTACCCTCAACAGAAGTCATTACACATGAGTGACGCAGCAGCACATGCCTAAGTTTTCAACCCCCAGTCAGACACATACAGATTCCGACACGCTGAACACATCAAACCACACATTCCGTCACACAAAGTGTCGCAACGATCGATATATCGATACAGTCACAGACACAATTTGTAAGGAACATCATATAAACTTCTTTCCCCTGTTACTTTGTATGTTGTCAGATTTTTGTCTTATAGTGAGATGAGGTGACGAGATTGTGTAACCAATCACAAACGAAATGCTCGCCGTGCCTGGAACTTTTTATAAAAGAATGTCATAAAGACAGCTGAAATGACAGTAGAAAAATTATTGCTGTTGTCAATATCGTTATGGAAGGTGGAGCACCAAACCCGTGGAGATGATTTCTATTAACGTGAAAATTCCTGCTATAACACGGCTTCATCAAAAATCTCTGAACTTAGAAACTTGTAAAGGTCTGGATAAACCAATATTATTTTATGGCCAAAGACAATTACATTAAAGGAACGACAATAAGGACCAATCTGTGTTGTTATCTGGCACCCACGCCATGAAATTTCACTGAAAATTTAATAATACAGTACAGATTCGGCGTACGTTCCATTGCTGTGTATTCGTACCACCGTCTATCCCAGTTCGCAGTTACTGTCAAATCTGAAGACTTCTAGCACATAGAAAAACAACAGTAAGAGTCCCGAAAGGCGTCGATCTCAGCTGCTGTTTGTCCACACTTCCTTATATCTGTACGGCCCTTTTCTTGCATGGGCTATTTTTCGACCCTCAAGATGGAAGCAGCATATTCCAAGGACACCTCGGTACCTAATGTGAAACTGTATGGCATCCCATGCTAGAAGGCTGTAACCGTCATAAATATCCCTGTCATATCCTTACACAGCGAAATCTGCCTTAAAAGGAACCAACGCAAAATGCAAACTTGTCTTTTACATTTTGTATGATATCCGGTCCTGATAATCCATACCTGCAGTACTTGTACTAAATGGAGCCTTCCTTCAACAGAACAAAATTCGGTCCCTTGTGATTCCGTTAAGTAGGCCGGGGCAGCGCAGTCGGTATAGCGACTCGTTACGGGTTGGACGGTCCGGGGATGAAATCCCGGTGGAGGCGAGATTTTTCGCACCCGTCCAGACCAGCCCCGGGGGCCCCACCCAGCCTCCCACGCAACGGGTACCGGGTCTTTCACCGGGGTAAAGCGGTGGAGGCGTGGCGTTGACCACCCACCCCCATCTACCGCCGTGGTTAAGGAAAGAGTAGAGCTACACCTCTACTCCCCTTTTGGGCCTTCGTGGCCTGTTCTAGGTTGAACTTTATCCTTATGTATTATGGATCCGTGTGTTTCCTGAGTCTATATAACTTGCGATTTACGAACAGATATAGAGATGTCAACAAATTCACAATCCACATTACCAAACAACATGCGAATCTGCTTGGTCATCAAATCCCAACACGTAGCAGGCGTTTTGTCTCATCATTAAAGCTACAAGGACTATTACAGCAACGCCTGTACACTCAGCACGGTGTACGGTCTTAAAACGAACAGAGGTAATTGACTGCAAAACTTCAGTCAAGACTGTTTTACAAATAAGACTCAAATGACTTGACGCACGGGTTCTGCTTCCTCGCATTCTGTTGAAAAAGGAAGACAACAGAACGCAATAAAACTGCGACGGTAGCAAAACTCAAACATTAGTACCAGAAACTTAGACTACGTCAAATAAAAATGAAACTGGAACAGAAACCACTGAGATCAAACTTCTTAAATATGCAGCAGAGCAGAAAGAATGGATGAATTTAAAATAGAGTAGTTGCAGAAGAACTGGGAGTATATCAAGTAAAGAACAGAAATAGAATCTCAATGGCAAGTTCATACATTAAGAATGGAAACAGGAGTTACTGTTACACAGACTTTAACATACAAATTACACGGGAGGAAATGCGAGGAGCCCGGTATAATGCAGGGCCATCATGAGACGAGGAACAGGACACGTGGTCTAACCGTGATGATGACGACGATGAAGATGATGAAATACTAATCACATCATCGAGGAATTCATAGCACAAATGTGAAACCTGTTCGCTTCTAAAACACCCCAGCCATAAATCCAGCCTTCCATTGTTCCAATGCCATAATTCACACATGCGGTTTAAACCGATTTTTGCCAAGGTGTTAGTAAAATGAATCAGAACTGAGAAACGTAAAATAAAAGCCCACGCTGCTACCATTATTAGATCGTCCACTAGTATTTATCGTCACCCGGAAACACTGCAAGGTGTACCTTTAAAAGGAATGCCAGTCCCATTAACGAATCACACGACAACTTACATTTAAACAGTCCAATGTAATTATAACAACTACTGTGTTTGGGGTACAACAGACAAACATTACAGTAGAAAAGACTGACAAGCATCAAGTTTACCTTCTAACCACGTGACAAAAGCTCGTGACCATATTCTGGTTCTTTTAAATACGAAGATTTCATATTAGACATTTACATGTTAAGTGCAGGTAAAAGCTGCGTCAAAGTTTCGGTAGAAAAGCCTGACGGCAAGAGTCCACTTCGAAGATCAAAGCATAGATGGAAAGATATTAAAATGTACGTTTAAGAAATAAGATGTGACAGTGTTGACTAAAAAAAGAGAGTAAACAGTTAAACAGTGGCGGCCAATGTCAGCTGGGTTATAAACCCCCCGAGTTCCATAAAATGAAAGGAATTCTCTGTCCAGCTGATCAACTAATGCTTGCTCAAGATGGGCTCTAATACATAGAGTCAGTTACTGAGGTACATTGGTAAAGCAAGGAACAAAGTCCATATGCTAAATGTTTGAATCACTTACGGTGTACTGACACTACATTAATTAAAGTCACACCGTCACAGTACGTCAGCAGCAACAGTCTTAATTACATAGTAATATTTTCCTTGACCATCAGGGAATTGATACTGGAACACAACACTGGGAAGTTAGCAATATTTTTACACAGACTGACAAAAAAAAATTATTGAAACATGAAATAACCCTGTAGAAGATCCGAAGTTTCTACAGCATTATGTCGATGCTAAAGGGTTATGCAAATTAAGTATGCATTTCGATCAGTATATTGGGGTTCCCTGATAATGTTGCAAGGGCCGAAATATGTATCTACGTATAAATGTAACATGTAAAAAAGAGAATATTAATAAGATATGATGTGATGGTTTTATTTGTCAATAAATTATATGCTTAAATCTTTACAACGCGTCCTACAAGACCAGTTAATGTTCCATTCTTTCTATTCCTTAAACTGTACATTTTGCTACCTTCACCACTTCATTTTCGTCCATTACTTAATTTCCAAGGCCAAAACATGTCTATCAAGGCCTAACTAATATGAATGATTATTATTATTATTATTAATTATTTTCTATGTCCTCTCTCTTTCATATTTTCACCTACTATTTTTTTCTTTATATCTCTTTATCTCTGTTTATCTCCTTCCTTTTTTGTCTATACTTCCTTCTTTCTCTTTGTTTCATTCTTTTACATGACATTTCTTTGTTTTAGTAGCTCCACAGAGGTCAAATAAAACAGTACCATGGATTGACCCTATGCACATCTCCCTCGAAATGCTAAGTTTTACCGCCAGTGTATTTCCCTATATTCCCCTCATTCCTTCCAACCATTCTTTTCACATGACTGCTTCTAGTGAAAAATTTCGCTAGCGACAAGCGCTTTGGGCTGGTGGACATACTTGTACATCAGAGAGGACCAGACGGAAACACAATAGTACAGAGAGAGAGAGAGAAGCCCCCAGCCCGCGTTATATGCGGCGTAGCTCCTTACACATGGCACTGAACATTTATTTTATTAAACCGTTAACGCAGCAAAGATTTCAGTTGGCTATTATGTGGTGAATGGGTGAGAGTAGTTATGGAGTCCTAATCCACAGCGATGTTTAACCCAACCACTCTCACTATAATTAAAGTAGGGTACGCGGAATATAACACTCAGTCTGTAAAATATGCAGCAGAATCTGCAGTAAATCGTTGGTATGTTGGATTGTCGGGTGCAGAAGGGTGGATATCCGGACAGTATTTTACTCCCTGGGCCGAGTGACCACGTGCCCTTTTCCCACAAACAGCTCAAAGAGAAATATGAACTGCAACTTAAGATTATGCTCCGGTGTATATCAACCCCGTAAACTGCTGGAAGCAACTGGTCACGCACAGCGAAAGACAAACTTGTTCCACGAAAAGCAAACAGGTCTAACATTCAAATATTAAGTAACTAATTAACTAACCAGCCAAGCAACGAAAGTTCTGATGAAATAAGCTCAGAAAACATGTTTCTCGTCCCGCTTTTCTATGCGTTTAAACAAGAAGTTCATTAGTTTCCGTTTCCAACAGAATGAAATATTTTCGGTTGGGTCTCAAGCCATTCTTGTATCATTTGTTTCAGACTGGTGTAACGTGACGAATGTTAATCTTAGTAATTAACCAACTTAATGCACGAATTCTTGTTTTATAATAAGTTTATTGTACGCCTCTACATGTTTCGAGCACTATGTGCTCATCATCAGGAGGTCGAAATTGTATTATACAGCATCTGGTATCGTCACACCTGTAGGTGGCCGTCCGGTGCACAGGTTGAGAGAGGACGGGAGGGCCACCTACAGGTGTGATGATACCAGATGCCGTATAACACAATTTTGACCTCCTGATGATGAACACATAGTGCTCGAAACATGTAGAGGCATACAATAAACTTATTATAAAACAAGAATTCGCGCATAAAGTTGGTTAATTAATTACTACGATTATACTGATATGCACGGTCAGCAAAACATAAAAAAGTGACGAATGTTATTCTTCTGTTTACTTGGATACTCTGAAAACACCACAGCCTCAACCTCAACGGTCCATGGCAGACTGGAATGTGTATCACCAACAAAACTCCAAGCAATTTTGAATACTTCCGCCCAGCCGTAAACTTCCCATTTTCCCATACATTTGTCGCCATGCTAAAATGTCATCAGCCACCAGACGTCACCCTGCCATTGTTTCCATTCTGCCGACATAATCTTTGACAGGAACTTATCTTTTTTCTTTCTTTCTGCCGCTCCTTCTTTCTTCTTCTCCTTCCAAAGAAGGTCTGAGTCATCACAACCCTTTACACGGCCAGGCTTAATCTCTCCTTCAGTTCATGAACGCCAACAGTCTTCACTTACCTGCAACAAAAAGCTTGTCATAGAAAATGTGTTCAGCTACTAACTTCCCCTTTGATACGCGCGCCTGCATACAGGACACTTTATTCCTGGTTGTTGTCACTTGGTCTTCACTTTCTCAGATGAAGCCATCAGTTATATAAGCAGGCTTTGTTTCATTATATATATTATACTATAGCGCATATGAAGTTGAAACTGTCAAAACTTCAGTCCATGTCTCCAAACCCTGTTTAATTCACATTACAAAATCTATTAATAAATCATTACCTTATGTGTAGGGTTTGCCCTTTGAAACTCTTCTTTATTTAACCTCAGCATTTTCTTTTACATTGTGATATTTGTGATTACGTTTTTATAGTTCATTTCCTTTAATGATTCTAGCTTTACGTTCTACCCCTTCATATCCAAGTGATAACTACACATATCAGCTGCTGTAATACTAAGAGAATTTGCATTTTCTCGCACAATCCTTTCCGTATGATTCTCACAACGAACAACCATGATTTTCCCGGACAGCAATAAGGAACTCGTCTTACGAAGGATAAGGACCTACGTATTTACTGTGGGCTACAAGCTGAAGTCCTATGTATAGTTCAGACAGGTCAGACTTCAAAGAGATACGTGTCATTCCTGTATGCAGTACGCGGCACGCGGTGGCGCAGTTGGTTCAAGTAGGCGCTATAAAACAGAAGGCATCGGGTTCGATTCCCTTTCTAGTAATTGGGATTTTTCATTGACATAATCTTTCCGGCCGCACTATGGCCCTGGGTTCGACTCAGCCTCTAACAAAAATGAGTACCAGGGTATATTTCCTGGAGGGTAAAGGCGAACGTGTCAATTGTCTAAAAATTCTGGAAGCCTCAACCTCTTGGAACCCTAAGAGCTTGTCCAGGCTTGTAATGGGATAGCTTTACCTATAGCTATTTGCAGTACTACCTATAACTCTATTTATTTTTACGCACATTAATTAATTAGCTCATCTGAATACTCATGACAACGGTCGTCAACATCGTCTTCAGCAAGAGTAGTTGGATTACATTACACAGTGACATAACTTCAGATATGCGACGTTGTACCAAGTAACTCCATTGAGCGAAATCCTTTTTGGGAATGTAAATGGTCGCTCAGTAGGTGACGGAAATTCTCCGTCTTGTATGCAACGCAAAGTTCTTTGCCGTGTTCGCAAGAACTAGCTGTGTTTTTTGAAAGACTTACAAACAGTTGGTCCCTGAGGTAAAAGAAGAAATGTATTTGCGAACTTGCGTCTTCATTCTCCTGGGAATATATATTAGAAGGAGAAAAGTTTCCTTCCCTTGCCTGTTCATACCAAGAAGCTACACAGACCAGAGCAACTGGTTTATCAGAGTCCCTAGGGTCTAAAAGAAAAAGACGCGACTTAAAGAAGTGGAACACCAGAATCAGTGCAACAGAAATCATAATTTATACAAGGAAAGTCGGTAGCAGCAGGACAGAGAGCAGGCATGCACTGCAAACAGGAACTTGTCTGCAGGTTGTCGTTGCACCAACACCTCTCCAACCTCAAAAATGAGGCTCCTGGGGTCACATCGTAAAAGACTCAATATCAGAACAGAACTCAAAGTGGCCTCAAGTTTTCAAATTTTTTTCTAAGTCAGTCTTTACTTACCCCCTCTAGCCTTTCACAAAAATAAAACCCGCTCAAATTGCGAAACTGTCAAATGAAAAACGACGCCAACGACAATACGTAACTTCAACAACCTGAAAATCTGTGGAAGGACAGCTACATTTATAATACGATATTAATTTCATGCAACAATTTCCATTATGATGATCTACTACCAACAGAATGGACACTGTACTATCGATTAAAGCACACAGTCCACTGCCGAAATCTTCTACTTTGATTCGTAGCTACTCGATAACATTCAGAAAGGGAGAACTGCCTTTTAGACCTACGTAAGCATTTAAACTTTGCGAGAGGAAATATTAAGACACAAACGGGAATGACGAAAAACACAAAAACAGAACATGTAATTGGAACAGCAAAGCTCCACATCACCAATATCAAACCTCGCCATAAAACACGATGTTCACGCAACTCCGAACTTCACAACCTACAGGCTATACCCGAAGACTTATCTTAATGTTATCCCTCTACAAACATATCCTAAACGGTATTCTCTTCAGGTTTAGCGATGAAAACGTAGCTTTTTTTATAACCATGGGCATGCTACATGCCCCACCATTTCACACCATTTAGTATCACCTCCATAATACACAACACTCGGCAAAATGTTGAGCCCGAGCTGACAGGTCCGCTATCGGGCACCGTACAACTCATTCCCGGCAGCAATAAAGCATCCTGTTCGGTTGCTAAGAACCACTTAGTCACAGTCATATTTCAAGTTCTGGGCGTAATGGGCTGCCTTGACAAATTAAAAAAAAATCCAAAGTGATGAAATAATATAAAGGATTGCAGCACGTACTACATGTTTCTATAGTCTAGGACAAATATTTAGGACTAGAGCCATGACTAAAGCAGTTAAAATTAAGATAAGTAAACCGATAATGAAACCAGTTGTAGTGTTTGGGAGTGAAATATGGGCTGTGACTGAGATGGATAGGAAAAGACTGGGTGCATGGGAGAGGATAATATATGGACCGGTGGTACAGCAAGGAATGTGGAGAATAAGAACTGATTGGGAATTGAGGGAGGTGGGTAAAGGTGTAGACACAGTAGCAGATGTTAAAAAGAAGAGATTTGAACGGACTGGACATGTAGTAAGGATGGATCAGGGAAGGAGAATTTAGAAAATATTTGAGAGTAAACCGGAGAGAAGTAGAAGAAGGGGAAGACATAGGTTGAGATGGCTGGAAGATGTAGAGAAGGATCTGAGGGAGATGAAGGTTAAGAGATGGCGACAGAAGGCAGTCTGCAGGGAAGTGTGGGCTTTCGTAATTACGGAGGCAAAGGCTGTCAGAGGGCCGTAGTGCCGAGGAGTCAGTAAGGGCGTAATAGGCATAAATTCTTATGGTCCGAGAATGTAAGTAGCGTACAGTGCAGTACAGAAGGTCATTATTGTCAGTTACCTGTACATCATTTTGTTCGTGAATATGCAGTACAACGCAATTGTGTTTTTATTATGCAAACCTATGTAAGGAAGGCATACCATAACAGTGTCGTTGCAAATTTGAAAGTCGGTTTCCCGGTGTTTCAGTCCCTTCGAAATCAACAATATATTTATTGGCAAACAAATGTAGAAAAAAAAGATACCTTTATCTCAGTATTTCACCAACTTGATGCACAGAATTTGTTTCACAATAAGTTTTATTTCATGCCTCTACATGTTTCGAGCACATGTGCTCGAAACATGTAGAGGCATGAAATAAAACTTATTGTAAAACCAATTTTTTTTGCATCAAATTGGTTAAATACTGTGATAAATATACCGAGATGCACGGTCAGCAAAACGTCAATATTCCTTGTTAAAGACAAAAGAGAGCGAACCCGACGTCTTGTTTAAGAAGAAATATTACTTTATAGCTTACTTACTGCTTTCACACGATTCTGATTACAAACAGTGACATTTCCTGACCGTTGCAAGCCACGTTAACTTCCAACACACATGTGACGTATTTTGTTGACGGTAAGAAACAAACGTTTATACAGAGTGTATCTGAAATGCTTCGACAGACTTCAGAAATGAGTTCCCAAGACTCAAAACAATATGTTCATATCGACATATTTCCGCAAAAAGTTTTCGAAGTAATTCCACCATGTTTGCCCCAATTCAACCTCTCAGATTTCCATCTGTGGGGACACTTAAAACCCGTAGTGTATTCGGCCCAATTTAAAATGAACAGACGTTTTACCAACGCATATTTATGTCTGTCAAACCGTTCCCAACTGCTCCGGTACCTTTAATAGGGTGCGACAGCCCATGATCAGACGTGTGCCTGAATGTATTCATTCAAGTGGAGGATAGTTGGAGCATTTCTTGTGAATTGTGACTTGCCATACAATAAGATCTTAATAATTATTAAATTGGGAACGATTATTGTGAGTGGATTGCGTCAGCTGTAAATAAAGTATTACACAATATTTATGAAAACCAACTAATTGCACATACTTGTCAAACCATTTAAAACCACATTATTGGATTAAAATGGATTTAAAATATCTCCTACATGTTTCAATCCCTCTATGGGATCATCCTCAGGGAGCATAAAG
>Ga0131853_10006170_pt1 | contig 21645 bp, 9 predicted proteins | sample TergutLab28metaG_FD_92764 | JGI IMG/M metagenome (GOLD analysis project Ga0131853, IMG submission 92764) | Labiotermes labralis P1 segment gut microbial communities from Petit-Saut dam, French Guiana - Lab288 P1 (version 2) (version 2) | ecosystem: Host-associated > Arthropoda: Insects >... | reverse complement strand
GATGTGACACAGTGTAATCTGGTAGCTGATACCAACATTTCGAAGAAAACTGTTACCACCACTTTGAGAGTAGCAGCTAGAAGTACTCGTTAGATTGATCTCAAATTTTACACCAGACTGTACGACTTCTAGCCGATCCCCGTGGCTGTGCGGTCTAAGGCGTGGATCTAAGACGGATCGCTTGCTTGTATCGCGGGTTTGAATCCCGTTGGAGGCTTGGGTGTCTGTTTCTTTTGAGTATTTTTGTGTTCTTTCGTAGAGGTCTCTGCAACGAGCCATTCCCTCGTCTAGAGGAGTCCCATCGAGTGTGGTGTGGCTGAGTGCTCTCAAGGAACCTCACAAAGGATGCCTAAGCTCAGCGGGGACTGTCGACCAATTAAACAACAAATATAGGTTTTCTTTCTACAAAACAACACGGTTAATAGTCAACGCTGCCAGATTTTCACTTCTAACGTGTTCGGTTGAAATTCAAATTTTACGTTAAGCATCCCGTTATATAGCGTAGACATGTAAGGAAACTAATACCGCCAACACACCTTTTACTACACGCATTTTTCAGCAACTGACGTTGCATAGGAAACATGTTTCGAGAAATCTTGTTCATCCTCAGGCCATGCGTGAATTCCGGCTTTCGCCGCGAAGTAGATGAAAACTGCTCTTCTGGGTTATTATCCAATGAGCAATGGCAGTTTCTTACCGACGATTCGGTACAACCTATTGGTCCCAACTTCAAAACCCGTCGGAAAGAATTTACCATTACCCGTTTCTTAACAACCCAGAAGAGTGCAGCTCCCATCTTCAGGTCGTCCACCGCCGTAAAATATGAGCACAAACAGTCGTAATTACTGTGCGAAATAACTGAGACTTTAAATTGGAGATGTTACATGTTGCTTATCCGTTTTACCATAATGAGCAATTGTGCAAAGTGTGACACACTATTTAAAATATTAAAGAATTTGTTGGCGTTAACAATTTAGTTATAATGTATATAATATAAAGGTTATACGGTACTTTAAAATTACTGGAATTCCTTTCAATTACTTATCCACACCATGGGGGAATAGAGGCACAGCTCCACTCATTCTTAACCTCGGCACTAGGTGAAGGTGCGTGGTAACTTTACGCTCCGACCGCTTTACCCCCTGTACCCATTGCGTAGGAAGCTAGGTGGTCCCCAGTGACGGTCTGAAATTTTCGGAGGTAAGAGAAATCCTCGTGCTACTACCGGGATTCGAACCCCGAACCCACCAGTCCGTGAGCCCATCGCTATACCGACTGGTAAGGCAGAATATTTGATAAAGGAATTAGAGAGGATTTCAGGCAGTGAAATGGTCGCAGGTCATCTAGTCTGCCTCGCCTTATGTACGTTCTTTCTACCCTGTCTTCATATATTTTCCGTCCCGTCTGCACGTTTCATGACCATTCGTCATGAGTGAGTTAGCACTGTGAAAATATTACTTTAGGAAATAAGATTAGACATGGAAAAAGGAGTAATGAAAGTTGTGGTCTTACCTACAAGAGCAACAAGAAAGTATTCCGTCTCGCCCGGCCTGCAGTTGATAGAGAGGTAGAGTGGGGACACCTAAACTGTGGGCAAAATTAGTGGCAAGGTTAATCTTACAGCACTTGCGTTAATCTGGATTTCGTGAGGCCCAACATTACAGGCAGCTCTTGTTATCACAAATGTAACACCCGCTAAATGTGCACTTCTAGGACCTGTGTCAGAACACATCAAGGGTGTGCCTAAGGTCAGGCTGTAGTCGCGGTGCGATTGAAATCCTAACCTTTCCGTGATGTAACAGGAAGCTTATATTGTTAATTAGTTACCGATGTTTAGGGACACTCTACAGATCCTATCTTCAAGCGTCAAGCATTCGGAGGAGTAACCCAAAATCGCTTACGAGAATCCAGTACAAACCCCCACACTTTAGACCAGACCAGTTCAGTCCAAACCTCCACATTTTAGAAATTTACGGTCCGTTTTTAGGCACGTTTGCAAGATTTCCAAGAAACACTTTTGTGTTCGTCATGTCTGTCTGTCCGTCCGAATGGAAAAATTCGGCTCTGCCACTGGTTGGATTTTCTAAAAACTAGACATTTGACTGTCTTTCGAAAATCTGTCGAGAAAATTCAAGTTTAATTAGAACCTGACCAGAATAACGGTACTCTACATGATGGCCTGTACTGTACATTTATGATAATATCTCGCCGAATTCTTCTTACAGCGAGAAATGCTTCAGACAAAAGTTGTAGAGAAAATCAAGACACATTGTATGTTGAATAATGGTTTTTCCCCCGAAAATCGTACCGTTATGAGAAATTGTGGAAAAATATATTAAAGCCAGACAGGCCACAAGACAATATAATACGGCGCATGCGCATTAAGTGCTGTATACCTAAGGCCACAAAGACACACACACATAAGCTCAGAATGTTTAATCCTTAATGCTTTTCCACTGCTACATTGTTTGCTCGAATACGCCTGAATGTTACGTTACACCTATATTGCTTTTCTTTTCCGTTCTGTGGTGTGTTGACAGCAGCGCAGCTTCAGTGGTGCCGGCATAGCTACTACGTTACAGGCTGGACGGTTCGGAGTTTGAACCCTGGTTGTTGCAAGAAAATTCCTCTTCACCACACCCGTCCAGACTGGGCCTAACATCGACCCTGCCTCCCGCGCATTAAGTACTGTGGCTTCTTTCCAGGGGTAAACACCCACCCCATTTGGCCCCGAGGTTAAGAATAACTACATATATATATATATATATATATATATATATATACCTCACCCCCATCTGAGACTTCAGGGTGTGTTATGGGGCGATCTTTACCCTTATCTCAACTTGAGTATTAAACCAATTTATGCATCAACAAGTAACAGTGCATCCAAGATTTATTTGAAGAATCATAAAATCCATAATTCATGAAAAGCTGATGGATGCAGTAGTAATGATGATTGCTACACAGAAGTTGATGGTATAGTAGCATAAAGGAAGGGGGGGGGGGGTGCTGTGAGAGTTCATGGGACGAAACTGCGGTGCTGGATGAAATGTTGTGAGTTTTCTTACATAATGAATTGTTGACGTGGATTTTGATGTACCCTGTGATTACTGGTTTATCGCTTAGTCATGCACGATGCATAGATCTTTATAAACTTCACGTATAAACAAGGTACAGTAAAAGTTGGAGCCCCCACAAAGACTAAGACCCAAAGCATAGAGTTAGATTTTGGATTTGTCTTCGATGTAGAACCACTTTATGTGATCTCAGCATATCGCATCACAGACTGGGTGGAAATTCCGGAATTAATATAAAACGCACCCAAGTCCCGGTTGCATTATTATTCTCTAATACTACGTACATTCTGGGGGACCGCGGTAGCACAGTGGTTAAGGTGGTGTGCTACAAATCGGAAGATCGCTGGTTCAATCCCAGCTGGTGTCAGTGGATTTTTTATTGACATAATATCCTTCCGATCGCACTATGTTCGACTCAGCCTCTAACAGAAATGAATACCAGGAGTATTTCCTGGTGGTAAAGGCGGCTGGTGCGTAAGGCTGACAACCTACCACTAACCTGTGCCTTTGTCACAAAATCTGGGAATCTTAACTTCCTGGAAGAATCTGGGCCACTCCAGGCCAGTAAAGGGACTGCTCTACCTTTACCTTTTACGTAAAATCTTCCACTCTTATTCGAACCGATTAGACCCCAAAGATGGAGGCAGCTACTTCTGTGTACCGTCGGTTAATGTTAAACAAATGACGCGGCGTAATATCTCAGAAAAGGCTAATATTTTTCAGTACCTCTGCGATAACCTTAATTCTCGCATAGGTCTGCAAACTTGTACTCCTCACATCAGTGGCGTACACAGGGATTTTGTTCGGGGGAGGGGGGACGGGGGGTGTTTCTACAAATTCAGTTGAGGACAGAGGACAGACAGAACGGTGATCAGGGAGCGGTAGCCCCCTAGTCAGGGTTTCTGGAGGCAGCTGTAAGTTGGTACAAGGAATTTCATTTCATATAGTAAATTTTCTTAATTTTTGGTACATTAAGATTATTTATAATGTCAACCAATTATTTTGTCATTGCTAATGTAGAACAACTGCGAACCTAGGTAGTTTTAGAATTTTATTGCCTTTTCCCGAATATCTTGCGGTGTTGGTATCCTAAATTCAGCAATTTTTAACAGTTTTCACAATCGGGTTGAGTTTGGCACAATTTTGGAGGGTCTTCGGAATTTCGTGGGAGGGGGATTGAACTCCCCAACCCCCTCCCCCACGGTACGTCACTGCCTCACATAATGTCACTTGGAGGGAAAAAATCAAGAAAAATGAGGAGGAACGATTATTTAACACACCAAGAAAAGAATATAAACGCTTGTAGGATCCGGAAATCCAAAGGAAGAGAACACTTCAATGATCTAGACTGAAGAGAGTACTATAATATTAAAACTTTGTAGCAGGAAATGTTGTAGCTCTCTGTAAGGATCAGTAGTGGCTTCATTGGAGGCAGTAACGAATATTCTGATGTAATAAAAGGCTGGTAATTTCCTAAATCACGTACGTGACTCTTCAATTTTTTAAATTTCCCGAGATGTATTTAATTTCAATTGATTTTACTGATGTTGTGTGCACGGCGGATTGTGGACACAATTAAATACTTATTTAATTAACTTATTTATTTAACCCTTACTGGTCCCATGTCGAATTGAACACGACAGCGCTTTCCGTTCTGCATACCAGGTACACTGTCGAGCTCAAATCGACAAGTTAAACACAATGCTATATGTCATTTATTCCTAAGTCCCTAACATCTATTGCTCTTAGTAAAACTTTGAATAATAAAGATGTTTTAGAAAGTTGATTTGGGCCAAAACCGTGTGTTCAATATCCATGTTTAATGAATAATTACAATTACGTAGTAAACCAAAATTGCATTCCAACCAAAATATGTTGTATCATATATGACAAAGCATATTCGCAAATCGTAGCCTAAAGCGGAGTGTGAAGAATGATGGTTCCAGAAGGTTGCGTAAGTACGGGTCACGGCATTAGCTGCTCGGACTGAGATAAATGCCATAGTAACCCGCACACCGGGTATATAATAATAATAATATTAATTAACTGCAATTTTGTTGTCACCCAGTGGCAGTGGTTATTTTACATATATACATAATATGAAGTTGGTTACTAATAAATTTAAGTCTGCAGGGCTACATGAGAAGCATGTAGTGGCAACTTGGAATGTTGGGAACCATCTGGCAGCGTTTGCTTATAGACACAAGGAAACCAAGAAAAACCTGTGTCGATGTAAAAACCAAATACCTCGCCAATGGAGCCAGACGCGTTACTGCTCTGCTCATACAAACAAATCGCCGTCCCAGACTTAGAAGCTCTTAGTAAGAAACGTGATTTACAACTGCAGAACACAGTATTTAAAAAATAGGCCTGTTTTCAACAGTAACTGCATAAATCAGCGTGTTAACTGGAGTCGCAAGTCTGTCCAGCTATAATATACCCAAATCTAAGTATTTAAATACTCTCCTTATTTTATTGCAGATGCGGCCGTTAGGTAGCAGTGATGTCGAGCAGTCGACAGGTACCTATTATTCGGTCGGCATTACAGCGTTCACATTTAACGATAAAAATTATACGTAGTGGAATCGATTATTCTGTGAACTGTCATCACAGAACTGATTAACTTTTTAACATTCTGTATAACCCACCAAGTTTATGACTTATACGATTGGATCATTGGAAAGGTAATCCTTGGAAAACTTGGTTGTAGATAAGTGCCAAATTGTAATTAATAGTCGAAAGGTTGCGGCCAGCAATAACCTAATATGCACTCCAGAATAAAAGTACATATCTCCCTCACAGCGACGTATTACTCTGATTGTGCACTGTATTTACGAATGTTACAATAAAAGATACTTTAGATTTATTTCTGCTTTCCCTCAGTTACCTTCGATTCTACTTATTACTAAATGAATAAATCATTCTTGAGTTCATTTTAGGATGTTGAATTATAAATTCTTATACTTCATCTTTCATCTCTGACGTAGTAAGTGCACTAAGCAGGTGTTAAAACTTCAGTTGGAAAATCACAGCAAGCTGTTACAGAATTTCCATTTAGAGACCGGGATTTGGTGCTGTGAGGGGAAGTAATTCATGTACAATGGGAGAATCATTAGAAACTCACACATGCACTGTGAGAACAAGACAGAGACACTTCAGCTGAATCACGCGGTACATTGTAATGTAAAGGCTTAAGAAAATAAGGCAGTAATTAATTTTGAAGACAAAGGAAAAAATTGCTGCGTCCAAAACGGAAATTGTGTTCACAAGTTCCTATAAACTGAAGTTTTCTGAATTTTCTAGTGACAAACACATCATTCAATTACTTAAAATTTTTAAATTCATTTTCATCTTTGAAAAACTGACAGAATTTAATTTCGAAATCTCTAAGGTAAATGTTGTTACTTTTTTTCCTTCGGACTGATAATACCTATCACAGTGTTCTGATATTAAGGGCTTTAGCAAAAAACGCATATTTCATTATCCCATCAGCAAACGACACAGTACCCTCCCCACCCCCTTTCTCTCAAATATGGCTTCAAATAATTTGATGTTTACGAGACTTGATTTTACTGTATGGGTTATTAATGGGTTGGCTGGAAGAGTTAAGTTATTGTTTTCACCTGACTGTACCGTACAGCAGACACCCGCCCGGCCTTCAGACAACTTTCTTCCCTTCGATAATCGAAGGGCAGCTTATAGGTAACTCATTGCGAGTAACAGTGACATACGTCTCGTTTCTTAATTTGACTCTTTTCTACAAAATTTGTATAAGTCACTGAGATGAGAGGGAACACTGCGAGTGCCAATGTCTGTTACACGTGACCTTCTCAATACAGCAGTCAGCATTTCTGACAGATGCGGCAAAGATTTCAATTTATTAATTATTACAATTAGTCGGCGACACAGAAAATGAAAGCGACAATATTGAACATTTCTGCCTTTCCGGATATGACAGTTTGCAGTCTGGTATATACCAGCACAGTCGACTAAACTGTTGGTTTATTTCAGGCCATGTATTTATTCTCATAGTCACAGCTTTGAGATTATGATACTAATAGTGTACGTTAGTACAACTGTTTTTTATTACACAAGTTAATTATTTAGGCCACATATTTAGACTATTTAACAGTCATCTTCAGGTCTATTCTTTACAGGTTAAGTTAGAGGATGCTGTGCACACATTGGGAATACAGGCCTGAAGATGACCGTTCAATAGTCGAAATATGTAGCCTATGTAAGTACCTTGTGTAATAAAAAGAGTTGTGCTGACGTACACTATTAATATCATACTACGTATCTAAGCACATCGTGATGACCTCATTCAAGTTCAAACGCAGCTTTAAGAACAAAAATTCTAACCAAATATCAACATTTAAAAAGATTATTCTAATAGTTTCTAATGATTCACCAACAAGTGCCCAGTCATGTATTTATCTGCACAACTGTGTTACATTAACACATTAAAACACCCACATGTTTCGTTCCCTGTGGGATTATCATTTGGGATTCTGAACATCAGATTATCTTGTATAAAACATTAAATGACTAATTTATAAGCTGTTAATTCCTTATGTCTCTTACGTCGTGTAGAAGAACTAAAAGAACCATTACTGTAATTTTAGCCAAGCACTCTATAGAGTTCCTTGATGTTGAATCCCTTGTGATCTGAAATATTTTGGAGCAAATTTAAATATTTTGTAATTATTCTAATTGTACCTACGAATTATATATCTGTGCATCTTTTGGATAATAAAGTGTTCCAGTTTATCATATCTTATGCAATATAATTTTATGTGCGGAATCCCTGATGATGATCCCTCAGGGATCGTAACTTGTAGGAGATTTAATGCTGAAAATTGATAGAATTGTTTAAATGTAAGGATTTGCTGGTTAATTATCATAAATTATGCATTATTAATGCACAAAACGATTAACATAAATTTATTCCATTACTGTGATAGATATTTAATAAAAAATCATGCATTTTGAAGGTCAAGCATTCAAGGGGTCCCTCCAGGAATATTTATTAAAGGGAAATTTTGCTTTTCGTGAATATGGTTTGATTTCCACAACTGCTGTTTGAAATAAACAATAACAAACAAAAAAAAGACTTTTAGAGGCGACAACTCTCGTCGCTTGTTTTAAATCCCCAAGTTAAATTTATTACCTTTAAACGGTTAAATAGTTAACAGATATGTTACCAAAGACTTGAGGAAAAATTGAAGAGCTCAACATTATTATGATTTCAGTATAGATTTCTTTTAGCACATGGTACCCCACAAATTGCTGCCTTATAAAATAATGTCTACTTTTAAAATAAGTTTTGGAGAAGGGGAATATGCTTTACGTCTTTCGGAGGTACTTGCACTTTTCCCTTCATTCTACACGACTTTCAGATTCATGACACAAATGTTGCTACAATGTAGTAACTACTTAATGGAGAGTTATGCCACTTTTAAACCCATAACTATATTAAAAAAAGTCTATTGGTTGGCCGTAGTTGCACACGGTGAAGGCTAACCTGACTTCAATTCTTAAAATTACTATCGTGGGTCGATAGGATGAACACATATTTCAAACAAAATTTATTATACATGTTGCCAAAAAACATCTTTAAGCCTTCGCACCCTTGAATAGACAGAAAGGCTTATACAAAGAGTTCTGTTGCAGCCTATGATTTTTTTGTCCAGTTATGAAACAATGTTTCGTATGTGTTGCTGAGAAATGTTGTAGAAATCTAAACAAATAATTTAAACTGCTTTGTGTTATTTGTTGTTAAATCTTGTTCGTTATAGAAAGCGCCTTATTAAAAACTACTTCCCAGATGAAATATACAAACGTTTAAAACGAACACATGAAAAGCAGTTCGTTCTAATGCATGAGTAGTGAGTCAGGTTCATATGATGTTTACTTCTTTCTCGTGCTCGAAGTGAAAATGGGGAGTGCCGAACTACAAAGTTTATGCTGTGGCACTGATGAGAGAACCCTTAAGTTTGGATTTTCTGGTGGCTTTACACTATATTCCCTCAGTGTATGAATACTTTACAGATACTCTCCGTAATGTGCTGAGGGTCCTGCTTCAGAGACGCAACCAAATAAATGGTAAAGCAGGCCCTATACATGCCTGGACAGGCTAGGAGGTTGAGACTGCCAGAATTTTAGACAGTCGGTGCATGAAAGTGGCAAGGTTGCCGGCCCCAGCGCACCGGCCTCCTTCACTCCAAAGGAGACGCCGCTGGTACTCATTTCTGTTAGAGGCAGAGTCGGCCAGAAGAATAAAATATTAGGTCGAACCCGCGAACTCCCGGTTTGCAGCGCAGGGCCTCAAACATTTGCGCCAACTCGTGACCCAAATCCAATTAAATAACGGTGTAATTTATCGGAACAGAATTCAAGTTTTAGAATGGAAGCGAGTGTCTTTTGTTAAAACGTGCATATCAGGCGCGCACCAAGAATTTTTCGTTGAAGGGAAGAGGGGTGGCGTGCTGACCCTGAGGCCGCTTCTAATTCGTATTTTATTTTAAAATGTATGTTATAAAATCATGTCGTAAATATAACTACAACATAACGTAACATAACATAATCCCACTTCAAAATCTCCCAACTGACAAATAGTACCATTACGGATAAAATGAACATTAACTGAAAAACAAATGAACTGTACATATTCCAAGTTCTGTTAATTTATTTTTTAAAATTCTAGTTGTCGGTTTCCGCTGAAGGGTAAATCGCATGAAAAGTTTATATCTTCATGTCTACAAAATCAGTGCTTTTTTCGAATTTCGATTTGGCGTTTAGGGACCGCAGCCCCGCCGCCCCTCCCTCCTTGGGTGTGCGCTTGGTGCATACAGTGGTTGAAAGGACGCTATTTATAGAGGGACTAAAACAACGAGCAGTAATATAATGCCCGTCTGTGAATGCAGCTTCGACAGCACGTGTAAATATTAAAAAACTCTCCTGCACTAGAAACAAATTTTGTAAAATGTTTGGATCGATGCATTTGGTAGATGCGGGTCATTATTTCGGACGGATGTCCAGGGTAGAAGATTAAGGTTTCTGGTTCCTTCGAAACGTCGGTATCATCTGCCAACTGTACGGCATCACATTCCGAAAAATCGCAATCACGACACCTACTGTAAAGTTATATGAAATTTTAATTCCGTTGTATTAAAAATTCGTCATGTGCGAAACTTGAGAGCCTTCTTATAATCTAAGGTCAGCGATTCAAAACGGCATTTTTTACAAAAGAGTTCAGTAAAGGAGCTGTGTTTGTGCTTGTAAGAAATTCTATCATCCTGACGCTAAAGCGAATTAATACGCTTCAGAAGTTTAGACACAGAGAGTTCTTTGACTGCAGAAAATAAAAACTTCGCTGACCTCTCTTCTTACACAAAGAGGAAAGTTGATAACACAAAATCTGCGTTAAAAAAATACTCAAAAGACGGGATTAGATTGGATAGAATGGAAAATTGTCTTTTCCTTCTGTTCTGGTATGTCTGTCGTTTGTACAGGAACAATGATTACATCAACGGAAGATGACAACAGGTATGTCGCCAGGCAACGACTGTCGCATGTCCTCTGTTGCAACAATGGCTTCTTTCCATTAAGGAAGTGAACTCGCGCGCATCATCTGTGATGAGAAGCTCTGCTGGAAGATGCTAGCTTCTTAAGGGCCCGAAAGTTTTTAGTGATAAAACATAACATATAGAGAGGACTTCTCAAAAATCCTCTCCATCGTACAATTTTTCTGGTGTATTATTACTAACGTCGACTCATGCTGTACGTCATGACGATTTCTTAACTGCACAGGTTATGTAGCTTTGAAGGATAATTGTGAGAGATGAATTTGAAATGATATGAAAAGTAGCAGTGTTTATCGTTTCGGCGTGGGATTAGGGAAAGCGAGTACAAGAGTCAGTGTACCCTACCTGTGCGGCCGCGATTGGAACATGGAATATTCTTGGCCCTTGAAGACGGGGCCGTTAGGTTTTCCCGAAACGTCGTTAACGAATTACCACTAATCGCTGCGTAATAGCGCAGAAGAGCGCAGTTCTCAGCTGCTTGTTACAATTCCAAGGCAACAATGCTTACGCGAACGCGGCACAATGTTACGTTATGCGTTCATTGCCTATCCATATACAATTACACTACAGTGGACAATTGGCAGGAAGTGATGGAGGGTCCGTAGAGAAGTGACCCAACTTGCCGGACAGTACAGTAGATTTCACAACGTACTGCTTTACATAACTGATCTTAGAACACTGTTTAAAATGTCACCTGGGAAGTCAAATGTGATTAAACACCAAAAATATTGAAAAATATCCAAAATCTAGGAGACACGACACAAGTAAAAAATACAGTAACATAGGTTAAAGGTTTCGTGCACTGCTTACAACGTCGAAAGTTTAACACAGGACGAAGTAAGAGCGCACGTATGTGGCCTAGTGGCTTTGTAGAGAGTTGTACGGTGGAACACTTCCGTTTAAATATTATTACTGTTACTGCTTGTTTATCTTTGTTTGTCAGGAAGTAGGGAAAAGGAGGAATGCTCCTGGCCGCTGAGCTCGAAACCTTGCAGAGAGGAAGAGAGTAAAAAAAGTGGGCTTCAGCATTACATGTGGCAGTTTGCCGGTATGACAACAAATTTGTTAATTTGCTGTGTTCCCCGATGAAATTTTCCAGACACGTTTTGTAGCCCGTCTGTATATTTCAACGAAAGAGGGTGAAAGGTATTCACCCTAGAACACGCCATGCAGGTCAAGAGGGGGAGTGAAAGTATATAGTTTTATTCTGTCTTTCAAATCGGCACACAATTGGTGCGGGTGATCAACGCCAAGCCCCGGTCACTTTACCCCGGGAAAGATACCCGGTACACATTGTACAGGAGGGTGGATGGGCTCTAGGGCCGGGTTCGACGGGTGCGAAAAATCTAGCCCCCCCCCCACACGGATTGTATTCAGGGCCGTCCAGGCCGTAGCAAGTGGCTATGCTGAATGAGCTACGCGAGCGACCAACTAAATTTGTGAAAGGCTAGCATTGCCAGTCGAAGTGTTTAGGAGCAACAGTCGAGAGAGCTGTAAGAGCTGGTGTTGCAACGCGACGGACTTGCAGCACAGCTGTGAAATACAGTACAGGTGATTTCACTCTTCTAGGGTCTGTTTGCTAATTTGCTCTCTTCCACGCGTTAGCTGCCTTGGGCAATAAGAAAACACATTTTAATTGTGTGCTGTTTCTTCTTTAAGACAACAGTGGTGCACTGGTTAAAATAACCCAGAGCAAAACGTGGCTCCAAATATGTAATATTTAGCTCCAAAAATATAAGTACACATTACAGTAAGAAAAAGAATTGAGAACCAGGATAGAAGAGAAAGGTTAGTGAAAGTACACGCAGGAGAGCAAGGTCGGGTTAGTGATAGCACAGTCAGGTTAGTGATATCACTTACAGGATAGCAACGGTCAGGTTAGTGATAGCACAGCTAGAATAGCATGGTCGGGTTATCGAGAGCACTGTCAGGTTAGTGAAAGCTGTCAGGTTAGTGACAGCATATTACTCTGTCTCTAAACTGACAGTAGGGAGGCGATTTTGCCAGCAAACCACTTATATCCGTATAGTATCGAGGAAAGGAATAAGTGGAGTTTTACTTACGTTGAACCTACCCTAAGCACAGAAACCACGTTCAATAAATAACCTTTAAAAAATTGCAGGTTTTGTCAAGCAGCTCAATACAGTCGTGCAAAACATGGATTAGTTATATTCTTCAATTATGCTCAGTAGTAAGGGTGACACATCGGGACGGAAGTGACGTTATAGTCACATCAAGTAAACAAACATGGTGGCAGGGTCAATAGCCTATGGAAGGGAAGTGACGTCTAATGTAAACAGAGATGGCGGACGACCTTGCTCCGGCGATGACGTGATGTAAACAAATGACGCCACATATATACAAATATGGCAGACCATCTTGCCTCCGGGAGTTACATGGTGTAAACAAATTACGCCACACGTAAACAATTTTGGCGGATGGCCTAACTACGACAGACATTGTGGCTCCTTAACTTAACTTTAACCTTTCATATGCAAACAAATGACGTAGTATTTAAACAAAATGGTGGATGAACTAATTATGCCAGCCTGTGCGGCGCCGTGTAGGACCAGAGTGTGTGGCGCATTAACCTAAAAATATACCACAAATCAAAACAGACCCAACAACCAAATTTCAAAAGCAAACACAACAAGCAATTCAACAGTGTAAACAAATGATAAACAGAAAAATACACAAACAGCTGATCAACACAAAATCGAAGCCCCCAAACTCAATGCCTACATAAAAACACATAAAGAAGACATGCCTATAAGGCGAGTAATCAACAACACACAGGCACCTTCACACAATATAGCCAAATTCCTTAACAATAAATTACGAAATATGCAGATATTACCAAATACATATAACATTAAAAAAATTCAATAGAAATTGCAGAGGAACTCGCACAACTAAACATAAATCAAAATAATAAACTATCACCTTCGACATCAAAGATTTATTCACTAATTTACCAAACAAGGAATAACCATTACAAGAAGACATTGGCTGCAACAACCATCAATAGATCATGAGGAAAGCAAACAAATCATACTATTAATCAACACTATAATGGAACAAAACTACTTCCAATACAATAATGAATACTTTAAACCACAAAAAGGTCATCATGGGATACCCCCTTTCTGAAACTTTAGCAGAATTTTACCTACGAAAAATAGAAAATGATCGTATCTAACAATGGCTAGATAGCAAAGAAATTAGTTATTATAATAGATATGTTGACGACATCATAATAATATACAATACGGACAGGATAAATGAAGTCGAATACTACTAGCTATCAACAACATAGATGAAAATCTAACCTTCAAGCTCACTCTAGAAAATAACAACAACATAAACTTCCTAGACCTAACCATAAGCAGAAAACAAAACAAATTGGAGTTGGGTATATATAGAAAAGAAACGAAAACTGATACCACAATCCACAACACATCTAACCACCCTATTGAAAAAGAAACAGCCTCTTTCAGATATTATATTAACAGAATAATTTCCCTACCTTTGACACAGAAACAAAAAAGTAAAGAGAGGACCAACATACTTAACATGGCTAAGAATAATGGATTTTCTACAGAACAAATCATAAGAATAAAAAAAAACTAAGCCAGAAATCAAAAGAAAAAACCCATATCAATAAAACCAAAATATGGGCAACCTTTAGCTATTATGGGAGATTTAAGAGGAACATAAAAACATATTCAAGAACAGCACAATAAAAGCAGCATACAGGACCACCAACAAAAAATTCAACTTACTAGCATCACAAAAACAAACAATTGGAAAGTCCAGTGGCATATACAAACTTACATGCAACACATGCAATCGTTCATATATAGGACAAACTGGCAGGACGATCAGTATAAGATATAATGAACACATCAGACATATCAAAACTAACAACCCTGAATGAACTTATGCCTTACATATACTGAATAACACACACAAATACGGACCCCAGGAGGAAACCATGCAATTAATTAAAACATGTACAAAGGGTAAGTACATGAACAGTTGGGAAGCTATGTATATTCAAAAATACCACCGAAAAGATCTGCTAGTCACAGAGCAACAACCATTCGAACACAACATACTCTTTGATATCATACAAACCACAACGCCACCACAAGATAATCACGGATTACAACATGCATAAAAACAGAGGGCAGGCAACGATCATACCAACCGAACACAACGTAACCTATAAAACCAAATGTAAGTTAAAACTTAAAGAAATGATATATACTTTGCCCAAAATTAAATAAAAATTTATATCTGAAAACTTATAATCGTCCATTACAATTACAGGCATGCCGCCATCATACCAATAACATAAAAAAATATAGAAATATTCAATAACATCATATATAGGAACATTTAATCTCTGATGATGATCCGGAAGGTTTGAAACATGTAGGAGTTTTATATTAAAAATTTTTAATGGATTAGACGTACGTATATTAACGCGTGTTTTATCAAGTAAATAAATAGTGCAGTAAGTTGGTATTTGAAAAAACTTTGGTAATATTGCACGGTAACAAAATGAAAACTAACTTTAGCCTTTTATATGTGAACAAATATGGGGACGTAACGTGATGTAAACAAATTACGCACTATGCAAACAAATATGGCGGGTGAGGTTAATGAATTTAAATTAAGAATTTTGAATGAACGCCATTTTAAAATTTGTTTACCCTAACTTCAAATTTGAATTGACTCTTTCCACCATCTTTGTAATATGGATACCGTCGCGGTATTTGCTTTTGCAATCTATTGCTTCGGGCCTCAAATAACACAATTTATCAGAGGGCTTTTTGAGCTTACAGTTATTGATATCACTCAGATAGGATGCCCTCCGCTCGCTGACATAATTGTGCTAGCCATCTGTTGCTAGTTTGCCTGTCACAAACAGTCTGAATATGTTCGTGCGTTGCGGACGGCCTATTCATTAACTCAGTGGCTCAACTTTCACATTCTTAGTCTGCAGTATGCAAAGTGCCCTGCTCATCCTGTGTTTCATTAATGGATCCCTGATGGTTGCGTGGGGGTTGCTTCGACGTACCTAGTACCTCAACGAGCACGAAACGAAATACGTCTCCAACTAACTCAATGATGTTAACCTCAAACCGGAAGTGAAGATTGGGACTCCTTCTGGTCCCGCAGTGTTACACGAAATACAGTGGTTCATTCTGGTGATATTCAAAAGTGACATACCCAAGATTGAAGTGCACGAACTTGTTGAATCGCAACATAACCCGTCAGTGTACTGTGAACGGTATATCCATATCACGAGCGATAACACTTAAGTGTATTTAAGTAAAAAGATTGATGGACTTGCTAAGTGCTTCCATAGACAGAGAAGTGATCAAGTATGGCAGTCTCCAAAATGAACTTTTAGGCTGTCTCAATAAGTGTTTTGAATCTAAATCGTTTTGTAAACCTTCAAGCACAAATGCCATTGATTTCCGTACAAAGTTGAATGAACTAAATTATAAAAACACGTCTCTTTCTGATAATAACTAAATGCTTATAAACGTGGACAATTTAATAAATGTGTATTTTTAATAAATTACGTTGTATGTATTTATGCCATTGAAATAATAATAAATCCTACATTGTATAAATTTGTAAATTGGAAATTATATATGTATTAATTTAATTAGGTTTTAATTTAAACCTAGCACGTTGGTAGCCATAATGTAAAATGGTGGAAAGCGAAAATTCAAATTTAAAGTTAGCCTTTAATTAAAAAATACCGCGACGGTAGCCATATTGCAAGATGGTGGAAAAGGCCAATTCAAATTTGAAGTTAGGGTAAACAAATTTAAAAATGGTGTTCACTCAAAATTCTTAAGTTCAATTCATTAACCTCATCCGCCATATTTGTTTGCATAGTTTACATCACGTTACCGTCCCCATGTTTTTTCACATATCAAAGGGTAATGTTAGGGTAATGCGCCACACTCTCTGGTCCTAAACAGCGCCACACAGGCTGGCATAATTAGGTCATCCGCTATTTTGTTTACATACTACGTCATTTGTTTGCGTATGAAAGTTTAAAGTTGGGTTAAGGAGCCACAATGTCCGTCGTAATTAGGCCATCCGCCATAATTGTTTACGTGTGGCGTAATTTGTTTACACCATGTAACTTCCGGAGGCAAGATGGTCTGCCATATTTGTTTATATGTGGCGTCATTTATTCTCATCACGTCATCGCCGGAGCAAGGTCGTCCGCCATCTCTGTTTACATGTTTGGTCACTTCTGGTCCATAGGAATATTATATATGGAGGTCTGCCGGGTGTTGGGCTTTCGACATTTTCCTGGGTATTTCTTCAGGGTGCCACCACGCCCCCTCTACACCCTTGTCTCCGTGCGGGTTGGTCCATGCCGCCGTCGAACCTGGTATTGCGGGCCAGCTATGTATCGCGATCCCGCCTTTGCGACCCCTACGCCTAGCCCTGACCTAACTTAAAAATGCAGCCGGACAGATTGGTACATGCCATGGCCTACCCTAAAGTGTACTTGACCGATAGCAATTTTGGAACATGACCTACCCCAACTTTTACCAGCAACATTGTAACGTAAGCTAACGCCGGACTGATTGGAACCTGCCATAACCTACCCTAATGTGTACCTGACCTACAGCTACATTTTTGTGTACTTAACCTATAGCAACGTTGGAACTAATGTTGCTTATGGCATTGCGTAGTGTTTGGCCAGGATTGATGTTACTGTAGACCCAGAAGACTCGGATGCCAACTCTAGAAATCCCTCTGATGCAATGCGGATATGTTGCAACTCGACTGAATTCTCCAAGCACGCTGTACGCTGAGTTATTTCTTTACTGGCTGCAGTCTCGAGATGACGATGTAATCGCCTGCTGGGTAAAATTTTTCGAAAATGTTGATTTCTGAAAATTTCCAAGCATGAGTTGCTGTACGTTATTTATTTCTTTACTGGTTGCAGTCTGGAGATGTTGACGTAATCCCTTGATTTAGCATAAAAACAGGTATAAGTAAATTTTGAAAAGGTTTTTTTCCTTAAACGGTGGTTTGTTTCCATTTTTGAACCACGTGCGATTTCGAATTTGAACGCGAATCCGCCGCCCCAGAGGGAAAAGAGGGGATTTTCTAAAAATTTTGGCATGGTCACTTTGAGTTCGGGTAATGTTATAGTACAGTTTTACATTCACTAAATAGAGGTAGACACGTTAGTGGAACGTGTATCGAAGCTGTTCATGTAAGTGTAAGAAGGTATCATCTAATTTGAATCATTTCACACGAGCGTAGATTAAATTTTGATATTTTTTTTCGAAAATGGCGCTTTGTATCCATTTTTTAACTACGGACGATTTCGAATTCGGACGCGACTCGGCCGCCCCAGAGTGAAAAGAGCGGATTTTCCAAAAAAAATTGGCATGGTCACTTTTTGAATTCAGATAATTTTATAGTACAGTTTTGCATTCAATAAATAATGGTAGACTCGCTAGCGGAACGTGTATCGAAGCTCTTCATGGAAGTGCAAGAAGGGATCATGTCATTTGAATCATTCCACACGAGCGTAGGATGCAAGCTTGATCGAGGTGAAAGTTGTTTTCGCGTAATCGCCGAACAAATGGGAAGAGACTCGAAGGAGGCCATCTTTGTAAGGAAGATCTCCGGCCTGCATACCGAGCGGCCTGGTGTGGTAAGTGTATTGTCTTTCTTTGTTACCCAACATTATTCTCATACTGAATATTAGGAGAGAGTAACTTGGTATCAAATTAAAGAGGTTGCATTTACTAGTAATCGCGCATCTGAAGGTGGGGTTGCTCGGTAAGTACAATACTGTTCAAAAATGTTTTTTTGACACTTTTTAAATTATATCACAGATTATATAGCTTTCTCTTTCTCTGTTTTCAGAGGAGTAAGCGAAGTATTATCTTATCCCTTTTGTCTTATTTGTAAGGTAGAAGGCAAATTTCTGGTTCTACACTGCAACACAAGGCAAAGGAATAAGATATGATTTCGTTTCAGGTGACGCGCCTCTAGGATATTTGCCCAGCTGCCAGCTGTTTTGTCCGGTAAGTGTATATGTCGTATTTAGTGGTCATATCTTTCAGGTATTGTTAGCATCTTGACGAAGAAAGAGAAGCAATCTTCGTCCTTTTGCAAAAAGAAAAAGTACCCGCATTTCCTCCCGTAGCTTGATTCTTCCTTGATCGTAGATGCTAACCATGTCCGAAAGATAAAAGCACCAAATCTGATATATGCACTTGCAGCCCATCACACACGTCTACATTGAAGAGATGCCGTGAAGCTGCCGACTCGCTGAGTTGATTGTAAAGCAGCGCCGGAAACCAGGTTAGGGTAGTGTGGATTACACAAGTGTGTACGACATACGCGTATGAATTCTTCTCCCTTGATATAACGAATGTAGACGCAATACGGAAACCAGAGTGCGTGCTCCTTGCACGCGTCATCTGTGGGACGTCAATTTTTTAGCCCTCCGCCACAATGAAAGCATTTTGTTCCATCACATTGACCTGTAAGCAAAGTTTGAAGAACGAAGATAGTGATTTTACAGTGCTTTTTGTTAGTGATTTTACCAGTGCTTAAAGATAGTGATTGTACCAGTATAGTAAAAACCAGCAGCACTCAGTGACTCGGGGGAAGGGTTCATACCGTGCGGCCAATGCACGTATGACTTTAACGGAGAATGTTTGGTATTGAAGATTAAATATCTCGGCCCCACCAAGATTTTTCTGGCGCGTTGTAGCGGGTTGTTTTGCTCGGATATGGAATTAGGTAGTCGACACGGAATGAAAATTTTTACATACGTCTTTTAAATATAAAGTGACACACGTTTATCTGTTAGTAATTATTTTATTTTCGTTGTGCAACATTAGTTTCCAATATTGTCCAACAGCGGCTGTTTTTTTTACAATCAGTTATGTGTGAGCAAGTTAGTGATTCATTTTTCTCCTACAATATAAATTCTGTGCAACGAAAAAACTAGCATGTGAGTGCAAGCAAGTTTAAATTATTATGCTTTACAATGTCGTTTTGAGTTCGTCAAACAGTTGTGAATACATAATATGCTTACTTGTGTTAGTAGTCGTTTCGACATAATTAATCGAAGTTATTTCCAAAGTCACATATGCCAAAAGTCGGGCAGAGAGAGAATGAGAGAGAGTTTGTACACATTCAGTTGATTTTTAACGACGTGAAACAATCTCGAGAGATACCGCAAGTAGACTAGCCTCAGGCTTATGTACTCTTTATCGCGATACAATCTGGCGATCCTGTAGCTTCCCGTCGTGTTCAGTCTGAAGTCTCCCTCCTTTCACCCGTACTGCTACTTGCCACCCATGGACTCGCATATCCTAGGCAGACATTCCGCCAACTTGTTGACTTGCCGGTCATCGAGAATGACGATGGTAGACCATTCTTTTTACGGACCCAAAATCCACGAAGGGTTTGTAATCTCGAGTGGGATAGAAACCGACGGAGACGTATTTCGTCCTCTCTTCGTCGTTGAAAAAGAGGCGTCGCATTGGGACCCTTTTCGGATCGAATGCCAGATTGTCGGCCTCGACGTAGAAGTTGCTGGTGTCAAATTCTGGCATATGACGAGTTTAGGCATCCCCGACGCCGACGATGTTTCGGTAGCGTCTGGTAGACGTCTTCTAGCATACATTGTCGAGGACAGAGTGAACGGGCACCCTACCGCTCGTTACATTTTAAACAGATGAAACAAATTTGGCCGTATGACGTCTAATGTTTTAGGGCATTTGAATAAGATTTCGTCTGCAAGTGGTACATCAACCAATCGTAGAAGGAATGCGCGGTTTTGGTGACGCAATTGATGTTGGGAAATTTGTGACAAGGCATGTTGCACCACCGTTTATGATTAAAAGATGTAGGCTGAAGACATTAAAAATCCTGCAGGTTGGGAATCGGGCGAATCAGCAGTTTGGAGAGAAATTTGCATTTTGTAATGCCGTAGCCGTAAAGGTGAGCGAACCCGGCCACCGCCACGCTCGCCACTGTGTACAGATCGTGATAGGCTATGTGACTGTCTTCCCATTTGAGCCCGTTCACATCCGAGCCGTGAGACGTCGTGCTGTAAGGGCTCTTGAAACGGAACGATTCGGACACGTTTTGGTGGCCACAGAGAGTTCCTTGACGACGGTCTCATTCTGGCGCCCTCTAAAAAATTCATAATCTATTAGAACCTCCATATCGGCTGACATAGTTGAGAATGACGAAACTACGATTAATTACCTACCTTTTATAGAAATCTGGATCTGCGTTGACTCCCGCTGCCGCTCGGCGACCCGAATTCGGACGCGAAGGCCCGATCGTTCTGACGGTCTGCTGAAGCTCCGTCAAATTTCCCGACAAGTTGTTTTGGAGTGAACCCCCTGCTCGTGTAGAGGGCGAATAGACAGCAATATTTGACAAACACGTTACCCGTCAGGCCCTGCTGCTGTCTCCTCTTATATTCCAGACGGTACAGTTGCGTCTTATGAAGGCTGTTATGTCGCGGTTGAGCGGTACGATACCGTACGAATCGAAGACGTAGGCACCCGAGGATTTCGGTAGGAAATATATGGCTAGCCAGTGTGAACACTTGTCAGTGTGAGGATCGGCATTCATTATAAATCTGACATTTTGCGTGACGAAGCGCGGCAACATATCGGAACGATTTCACGTCTCTCAGCGTGCACAATATCTGTGTAGTGTCCATTAGAAATCTGTCGACACCTTTCGTGACTGAACTACCGTATTCGAGATAAAATGTACAAGTGATGGGTTCGGGTAGTGACGTGCTGAATTTCAATTCCACCCTGATATTGCCATCATCCGGGTGTGACATATGTCCCTCTGAGGAGCCTCGGTCTGGTGTCAAGTCGAAGAGAAGCATGAAATAGCCGTTTTTATACATGTCGTGATTTACCTGGAGACCCAACTTC
>Ga0131853_10006169_pt1 | contig 21645 bp, 18 predicted proteins | sample TergutLab28metaG_FD_92764 | JGI IMG/M metagenome (GOLD analysis project Ga0131853, IMG submission 92764) | Labiotermes labralis P1 segment gut microbial communities from Petit-Saut dam, French Guiana - Lab288 P1 (version 2) (version 2) | ecosystem: Host-associated > Arthropoda: Insects >... | reverse complement strand
GGCGACGTTCACCTCTAACCCCTCGACCTCGGCGGTCGCCTCGGCGGCGTGGCGCAAGGTGGTGGCCACATCATCGGGCAGCAGGTCAAGGCGGCCAACAACGCGCAGGCGCCAGCGTCGGGCAGCGCTAAGCGCCTGCACGGCATCCTGAATGATCTCTAGTAGGGCTTCGAGTTCTTCGCTGGAGCGACCCAGGTTGTCGGTGGAGAGCATCCAGAGGGTGACCACCTCGATGCGCCACTCTTCGACCCAGCCCAGAAACTCCGCTATCTTGGCGGCGCCCCGGCGGTGACCGGTGGCGGCGGTCTCCCCGAAGGAGGAGGCCCATCGCCGGTTGCCATCAAGAATCACGCCGATGTGTCTGGGCAGGCGAGCAGGAGGGGTCAGATACGTGGCCAACCGACGGTTTTCATAAAGGCGATATAGCGCCTCTGGCATTCGCACACCCCCACGATACCGGCCCCCACCCACCACCCCCCGCTGCCGAACCGGCTAATCTGGCCACCAAACCCTCGATTCGGAGCCAAAACAGCCGGTTCGGCAGCGGATAATCGCCAGATCAGCCGGTTCGGCGGGGAGAGTGTCTGATGTTGCAGCTATGCGACGGTGGGCGTTTCTGGCTGGCTACGGAGTCGTAACCTACGGTACCGTAGGTTAGACATGACCCTCTTTCCCATGGAGTTCCTGTGGCAACACTAGCCGAGACCCCAAGCGCCGCCGACAGCGCTGCCACCGACGCCGCCAGCCCGGCAGCCCGCAACATCTACACGTTCGCCACCGCGCTAAAGCCCCGGCTGCGTGGCTGGATTCACGCCGGTACCACGCCGCTAGCCCTGGCCGCTGGCATTGTGTTGATTGTGCTGTCTCCGGCGACAGCGGGCAAGGTTGCGGCCGTGGTGTTCATGGTGACATCCCTGCTGCTGTTCGGCACATCGGCCGTGTACCACCGGGGAAACTGGTCGCCACGGATCACCGCGTTTCTGCGCCGCTGGGATCACTCCAACATCTTCTTAATCATCGCGGGCACCTACACCCCGCTCGCCGTGCTAATGCTGGAGCCATCTCAGGCCACCACGCTGCTGTTGATCGTCTGGGGCGGGGCCCTGGCTGGAGTGATGGCGCGAGTGTTTTGGCTATCCGCGCCCCGCTGGTTCTACGTGCCGGTGTACGTGGCACTCGGCTGGGTGGCCGTCGCCTATATGGGTCCGCTGCGCGCTAGCGGCGGCTTAGCCGTCGTGTGGCTGATCGTCGCCGGCGGCATCGCCTACACCCTGGGCGCCGTCATCTACGGCACCAAGTTCCCCAACCCCTCACCGCGCTGGTTCGGCTTCCACGAGATCTTCCACGTATTCACCGTGGTCGGTTACGCCTGCCATACCATCGCCATTTTCATGGCCGCCGTAAGGCGTTAGCCCACTTCCACTCCGGCGAACAGGTCGGTTTCATAACGTTCGACCGGGATGCGGGATGCGCCCAACTCGTATTCGTCCCAGGGCCAAACCTCGGCCTCTAGGTCGCGGGGCACGGCGAAGAAGAATCCATTCGGGTCGATCTGCGAGGCATGTGCCAGCAGTGCCGCATCGCGAGCGCCGAAGAACTTTGCCACCTCGATCTTGGCCGTCACCTCTCGCTCGGGAATCTCGCGTGCCCCCCGAGAGGCGATCCAGTCGCCGAACGGGCTTTCTAACCCCTTGGCCTGCATGGCCGCATGGACGGCTCGCAGCCGGTTCATCGAGAAGCCGTGGTTGTAGTACAGCTTCTGCGGCGCCCAGGGCGCAGCTCCGTTAGGCACGATATAACGTTCGGCATTGCCCGCCGCCGCCCATGCCTCCATCGAGACCGTATGCGTGTAGATGTGGTCGGGATGCGGATAGCCGCCGGTGGGGTCGTAGGTGGTCATTACGTGTGGACGAAACCGGCGCACGGCCTCCACTAGCGGGGCCGCCGCCTGTTCCAGCGGCAGGGCGGCGAAGGCATCATCGGGCAGCGGCGGCAACGGGTCTCCCTCCGGGAAGCCCGAGTCGGTAAAGCCCAGGAACACCTGCCGCACGCCGAGCGCCTTCGCGGCGGCAGCCATCTCCAGGCGTCGGGCAGCCCGCTTTTCGGCCAAGGTTTCAAAGCCGTGACCAGGCGGCGGGGTGTAGCCGGGGTTGAGAATGTCGCCGCGTTCTCCGCCGGTGCAGGTAACCACCAACACCTCGACCCCGGCGGCGGCATACCTGGCGGTTGTGGCCGCCCCCTTCGACGCCTCATCGTCGGGATGCGCATGGACGGCCATCAATCGCCGGCGGCCAGAAGTACCAAGAGGGGTTAGAGACATGAGAGGTACCGTACTCCTCCCGAGCAAGACAAGTCGGCAGTTTCATGTCGATTCGGCAGTTTGAACTGCCGAATCGACGTGAAACTGCCGATTCGTCCGTGGTTTCTGAGCGCCTACGCCGTTTAGGCCGCCGTCGGGGTTACGCTTAGGCGAGCGCGTCGGGCACGAAGCCCGGCGCGATTGCGCGTATGTAAGGAGATCCCATGTCTGAGACCACCGGTACCTGGCTCACCCAGGAGGCATTCGAACGGCTGACCGCCGAATTGGAACACCTCAAGGGGCCTTACCGCGCCGAAATCACCGCTCGCATCGCCGCCGCCCGCGACGAGGGGGACCTAAAGGAGAACGGCGGCTACCACGCCGCCCGCGAGGAGCAGGCCAAGAACGAGGCGCGCATCCGCGAGCTAACCGAGAAGCTGCGCGATGTGCAGATCGGCACCCCACCAGATGACGGCCTCGTGGAGCCGGGAATGCTGGTCACCGTGCTGCTAGCCGACGATCCGATGACGTTCCTGCTCGGCTCGCGGGAGATGGCCGAGGTGATCGGCGACGTTGATGTGTACTCCCCCACCTCCCCCCTCGGCGCCGCGATCAGCGGCCACCGGGTCGGCGATTCCGTCAGCTACACCGCCCCCAACGGCAAGAACTTCACCGTCGAAATCACCGCAGCTAAGCCCTATGCAGGATAGAAACACCCCCTTTACCCCGTGTCCTCACGGCGCGCAACGGCGTCGGCAATTACGGCCAAATCGGATGCCTCGAGTCTAGGTCCTGCGACTGCGCTCGTTCCTCGCTTCGCGCAGGATGACGGTTCTGGGTGGGTAGCTACTCCCACTCGATGGTGGCGGGGGGTTTGCTGGTCACGTCGAGCACAACGCGGTTGATCTCCGGCACCTCATTTGTGATGCGGGTGGAGATGGTGGCAAGCACGTCGAAAGGCACCCGCGCCCAGTCGGCTGTCATGGCATCCTCAGAGGTGACGGGGCGCAGCACGATGGGGTGGCCGTAGGTGCGGCCGTCACCCTGCACGCCCACGGAACGCACATCGGCCAGCAGCACAACGGGGCACTGCCACACATGCTCGTCCTGCCCGGCCTTGGTCAGCTCCCCACGGACGATGGCATCGGCGCGACGCAGTATGTCCAGGTTTGCTTTGGTGAGTTCGCCGATGACCCGCACACCCAGGCCAGGACCGGGGAACGGTTGGCGGCTGACAATCTCCTCTGGCACACCCAGCTCACGACCAACGGCCCGTACCTCGTCCTTGAACAGCGCGCGCAGGGGTTCGACCAGCTCGAAGTCGAGATCGTCGGGCAACCCGCCGACGTTGTGGTGACTCTTGATAGTGGCCGTGCCATCGCCGTCGCCGCTCTCGACGATGTCGGGGTAGATAGTGCCTTGGGCCAGGAACTTCACCTCGCGGCCGCGGGCACCGCCCTCGGCGACGATGTCACGCTTGGCATCCTCAAAGACGCGGATGAACTCGCGGCCGATGATCTTGCGCTTGGTCTCCGGGTCGGTTACCCCGGCCAGCGCGGCCAAGAAGCGCTCCTCCTCGCGGCGGACGATCAGGCGCACGCCGGTGGCGGAGACGAAGTCTTGCTCGATCTGCTCCACTTCACCTAGCCGCATCAAGCCGTGGTCAACATGCACGCAGGTGAGCTGGTCGCCGACGGCGCGCTGCACTAAAGCGGCGACCACGGCGGAATCTACGCCGCCGGAGAGCGCGCAGATCACCTCGGCGTCGCCTACCTGACTGCGGATCGCGGCAACTTGAGCCTCGACATAGTTGGTGGGAGTCCAGGTTGGGGCAAGCCCGACGGCGTCATACAAAAAGTGTTCGAGCACCTTTTGCCCGCCCTCGCTGTGGCCCACCTCGGGATGCCATTGCACGCCGTAAAACCCGCATTCCCGATTCTCAAAGGCGGCGACGGGAGCGCCGGGGCTGGTGGCCAGCACCGTGAAATCCGCCGGAGCGACGCGTACGGCATCCCCGTGGGACATCCAAACATCCATACTGTCGGCCATATCGGCCAGCAGCAGGCCCGGCTCGCACACCTGGGCACGGGTACCACCGAACTCAGAAAGGTCGGTCTTAGCGACCTCCCCACCGAGGGCCTTGGCCATCGCCTGGAAGCCGTAGCAAATGCCCAGCACGGGCACACCGGACTTGAAAATCGCCGGATCTACCAGGGGTGCCCCCTCCGCGTAAACGGAGGCGGGACCACCGGAGAGAATGATCGCGGCCGGATTCTTCGCCAGCAACCGCTTAGCGTCCCACGTGTGGGGCACCACCTCGGAGTACACCTTCGCCTCGCGCACACGCCGCGCGATCAGTTGCGCGTACTGCGCGCCGAAGTCAACGACAAGAACGGGGCGGGGGGCTGCGGCATCAGTCACGAAACGCAATCCTACGCTCGCAAATCAATCGATGTTGTCAGTACCCCCGCCTAGTCTTTTCTCCGTGCGATCACTACCAGTTCCCGATCCCGGCACCCCGCCCCTGGGCGGACCACGGCAGTTTCTTAGCTGGCTGGGGCGTCAGCAGGCACTGACGCTGAGCCTGTCGCTGATAACGTGCCTGGTGATGTACGGCGCAGTCGCGGTGCAGCCCTACCTGCTGGGACGAGTGGTGGACGAGGCGACCACCAGTGGCCTGGATTCGACCACCTGGCGCTGGGTTGGGTTCCTGCTGGCCATTGGTCTGCTCCACGCCGGGGTGACCATCATCGCCAACCGGCTGTATCTGCGTTCCTTCGTCGAGGCATTGCAGCGCACCACACAGCTGATCTCGCGCACCATCTCCCGTTCCGGGCGCGCGCTTTCCGATGAGCTGCCCGCCGGTGAGGTAGTCAGCGCGGTCGCCATCGATGTCGAACGCATCTCCGACCTGTATGTGGTGATCGCCCAGTTCTTCGGCGCGCTGGTGGCCTACGGCGTGACCACGGCCCTGATGCTCACCGCCTCCCTACAGCTGGGCCTGGTCACCGCGCTAGGTCTGCCCGCCGTCGCCGCCATCCTGGCCCTACTCATCAAGCCGCTGCAACGCCGCCAGGCCGCGCAACGCGAGGCAAGCGGCAAGCTGGTCACCATCGGCGCCGACACCGTATCGGGCCTGCGCATCCTGCGCGGCATCGGCGGCGAGGCCGTGTTCGCCGCCAAGTACCGCCGCCAATCACAGCAGGTGCGGGCCGCCGGGGTGAGGGTGGCCGGCCCGCAGTCCTGGTTGGATGCCCTGCAAATCCTGCTGCCGTGGCTATTCGTGACGTTGGTGGTCTACCTCGGCGCGATGTCGGCAGTACGCGGCGAAATCACCGCCGGGCAGCTCGTCTCCTTCTACGGCTATGCCGCCTTCATGGGCTGGCCCGTGCAACTTGCCACCCAGTTTTTGCGGGTGACCACGAATGCGAACGTCTCGGCCAAGAAGGTACTCGACGTGCTGCGCGTCACCCCGGCGTCGGGGGCCGCGCCCGCGAGCGCCGAACCACCCCCGGTTGGCGTCCCGCTGCGCGATAAAACCTCCGGCGTTGAGTTGATGCCAGGTCGGGTGGTGGCGCTCGTGGCCGCCGACCCTGATGTGAGCGCCGCCATCGCCACCCGCCTGGGCCGCTTCGACGACGAGGCCGAGGCCACCACGCCGGTCACTCTTGGCGGCGTGCCGCTCATCAATCTGCCCAAGGAGCATCTGCGGCATCGCATCGTCGTCTCCGAAGCGACACCCGCCGTGTTCTCCGGGCGCCTCGACACCGAGCTTGATGTGCGCGAACACGCGCAGCGCAAACATCTGCATCAGGCCATGCACTCGGCCGACGCTAAGGATGTGATCGATTCTGTGCCGGATGGCCTAGCTGGGTTGCTCACGGAGAAGGGCCGGTCGCTTTCCGGCGGCCAGCGGCAGCGGGTGGCACTTGCCCGGGCGCTGCTCACTAACCCGGAGATACTGATCCTGGTGGAGCCGACCAGCGCCGTGGACGCGCATTCCGAGGCGCGCATCGCCGCCCGCGTGGCCGATGACCGCCGGGGCCGCACCACGCTCATCGTCACCGCCTCTCCCCTGGTGCTTGACCACGTGGACGAGGTGATGCTCTTGGGCGACGACGGACGCGTGGCGGTCAGCGGCACGCATCGCGAGCTGATGCGCAATGCAAGTTACCGCACCATCGTCGGCCGCGGACTGACTGAGGAGGTTCCCTCATGAAGCTACCCATCGCCGATGCCCGCGCCACTTGGCATTACACCCGTGGCCTACTGAGCGGCCACCGTCGCGCCCTGATACTGATCGCGGTGCTGCATATGATCGCCGCCATCGTTGGGCTGGTTGGCCCGTGGGTGCTTGGACGCCTGGTTGATTACCTGCACGATGGCACCACCGCGGATGTGGTGCGCAATCTGACCCTGCTGGCCTTGGCGGGCTATCTGTTGCGCGGCGCGATGCAGAAGATCGCCAACCAGCGTTCGATGATATTTGGCGAGCAGGTGTTGGCCGAGATTCGCGAGCAGTTCCTAGATACGGCCACCGGCCTGCCGCTATCCGTGGTCGAGAGCGCCGGCACCGGTGATCTGGTGGCCCGCACCACCAACGATGTGGGACGCATCCAAAATGCGGTGCGGTTTGGCGTGCCGCAGGTCACGGTATCGCTGGTGACCATCGTGTTCACGGCTGTGGCCGCCATGTTGATCTCGCCGCTGGTGGCGGTGGCAATGTTTGTTGGCGTGCCCTCGCTGGCGATTGCTTGGCGCTGGTACCTGCGGCGCGCCCCGAAGGCGTATGGCTTGGTGACGGCCGGCTTCGCGACGCTGAACGGCACCATCGCCGAATCGGCTGAGGGCGTACGCACCGTAGATGCTCTCGATCTTGGTCGGCGTCGTGACGGTATCACCGATAAGAACCTGAGCGACCTGTATCGCGCCGAGCTGGGCACGCTGTTCCTACGCAACGTGCTGTTTCCGAATGTGAACCTGACCTTTGTGTTCGGTCCTGTCGCCATTTTGGCCTGGGGTGCGTGGCTGGTCTCCCAGGGGCAGGTGACGATGGGTGCCGTCACCGCCGTGATGATGTACACGTTCCAGCTCAAAGGCCCGGTGTGGAACCTGGTGTTTTGGGTAGAAGACCTCTCAGTTTCGGCCGTGTCGCTCTCGCGCATCATCGGCGTGCAGTTGGTTGAACCAGATCGCCTGGCGACCGGAGCCGAGCCTGCCTCGAATGAGCTGCGAGCGCGCGGGGTGCGGTACGCCTACCGCGAGGGTCATGACGTGCTGCACGGCATCGACCTTGATCTCATTCCGGGTGAGCGCCTGGCGATGGTGGGGCCGTCTGGGGCGGGGAAATCGACGCTGGGCCGAATGCTGGCCGGGATTCATCCGCCGACGGGTGGCACGGTGACGGTGGGCGGAGTGCCGCTGGTAGACCTCCCCCTAGAAGAACTGCGGCGGCGGGTGGCGCTGGTCACCCAGGAGCATCACGTCTTCGCCGGAACGATCTGTGACAACCTGCGCCTGGCCGACTCGGGCGCTACCGACGAGCAGTTGCGGGCCGCGCTGGCGGCGGTAGATGCCCTCGACTGGGTAACTGCGCTGCCCGAGGGGATTGAGACCGAGGTTGGTTCGGGTGGCACGGCGCTGACCCCGGCGCAGGCTCAACAGGTCGCCTTGGCCCGTCTGGTGCTACTCGACCCGGATGTGCTGGTCTTAGACGAGGCGACCTCGCTGCTTGACCCGCGTGCGGCCCGGCATTTGGAGCGCTCCCTGGGTGCGGTGTTGGCGGGCCGCACGGTGGTGGCCATCGCCCACCGCCTACACACCGCCCACGACGCCGACCGCGTCGCCGTGGTGGAGGATGGCCGCATCATCGAGCTTGGCTCCCACGACGACCTCCTGGCCGCCGGTGGCTCCTACGCCTCCCTCTGGCAAAGCTGGCAGCACGACTAACCGGCTATCGGGGAATGTATTCGAAGGGGGCGAAGGTGATGGTTGTTTTGGTGGGTTGGCCGTTGCTGGTGGCGTAGATGCCGAACCACAGGCCGGTGAAGCCGCCCGTTACCGTGGTGTCGAGGGTGCGGCCGTCGATGATGCACAGTTGCTGCGGTTCGTCGATGCCGGTAGCGGCCAGTAGCGCGTAGTCCTGGCCTCGGGCGCTAATGCCGAGGGTGACGACGGCGCCGGGCGACAACGTCATGCTTGCCACCTCCGCATCAAGATCGGCGCGGCGGTGGGCCACGACAATCCGGTCGGATTCAACATACAGCCGCACATGATCGCGCTCGTTTTGGCGGATCACCAGACCGGCCTCCTCCCCCGCCAGCAGCGTGACCGGGTCGAGCTGCGTCCACACGTCCACGTTTTTGTGCTGCTGCCTAACCCCCAGGAACGCCGGGGTGGCCTTGGCGGTGAGTGTTTCGGGACGCAGCGCGAGCTGCCAGCCCTCACGGTGCGGGGTGGCGAAGGCGGCGGGGCCGCGAAGCGTATTCCAGCGCAGGCTGGTTGGAGCAACTATGCCATTGGCCTGCCCCTGCGCTTCGCCCAACACTCCCCGCTGCTCGGCGAACGGCACCTCGATGCGCGACGGCACCCGTCCCTCCCCGGGGGCGAATAGCGGCCATCCGTCCTCCCAGGTGACGGGGCAGAGGAAGGTTTCGCGGCCCAGGTTGTAGTGGTAGCCGCCATAAGGACGCATCGCCAGCATGACGGCCCACCAGGAGCCATCGGGGGCCTGCGCCAGATCGGCGTGGCCAACGCCGGTCACCTCGGCGCTGCGCCCTAAGTGCCGATGGGTGAGTACCGGGTTGCTCTTGTTTCCCTCGTAAGGGCCGGTCACGACGTCGGCGCGGGCCACGGATAGCGCGTGATGTATGTCGGTGCCACCCTCGGAGGCCAGCAGGTAGTAGCGGCCGTCGATCTTGTACAGGTGCGGTCCCTCGGCCCACACCGCGCCGATCACCGCCCCCTTCCAGATGATGTGTGTTTCAGCGGCCAACCGCATCGTCTTGGGGTCTAGCTCGCGCACCCACACCTCGGTTTGGCTCGGCCAGTCCGGGTTCTCGGCCAGCCGGGTGCCATGCGCCCAGATGCGGCCATCATCATCGAAGAACAGCGATGGGTCGATGCCGTCCTCATGTAGCCACACGGGATCGCTCCACGGCCCGGCCGGGTTCTTGGCGGTGACCACGAAGTTGCCACCGGGCTTGCCCTCGGGAGCGCCGACGTGGGTGCAGACCACCCAAAACAGGCCGTTGTGGTAACGGATGGTGGGCGCGAATAGGCCGTGGGAGTAGCGAAATCCCTGGTAGTCGAGCTGGTCGGCGCGGTCGATGACGTGGCCGACCTGTTCCCAGTGCACCAGGTCGGTTGATCTGAAGATCGGCAGGCCGGGGAAATACTCGAAGGTCGAGGTGACCAGCCAGTACGTATCACCCACCCGGCAGATGGATGGGTCTGGGTACGTGCCGGGCAGGATCGGGTTGGACACCACAGTCATAGGGGTAAACGTTAGCCGACGGCGTAGATGGCCGAGAGCATGATGGCTCCTGAGGAGGAGGGGAAAGTTAGTTGCATAGCGGTAACCGTGGCGAGGTCAACGCCATCGAATAGGTCGAGCGGGATGCGCAGTTCGCCCAGCGGAGTCCAGCCCAGCCACTCGGTGATCGACTCGTCAAAGCCCTCGAACACCTCGATATGGCCGGGGCGGTGATACAACGCGGGCGCATCCTCATTGACGGCCACGCTCGCCATCTCCCCCGTCTCGTCGATCAGGGTCACCACCATCACCACCGGCGGCGGTGAGCAGGGCACCGAGGTGATACAGACGGGCGGAGGTGAGGGTCGCCACGGATTGCGTTCATCGGCGGAGTCCAGCGCCAGATAAAGCGAGATGGCTAAATGCCCGGTTAGGTCGCCGGGGGTTAACGGTACCGCTGCTGCCGCACCCGCATCATCCCAGGTGATCGAGTACAGGGGCAGAGAACGGCTTGGTCGAAACAGCACTCCGGGGTGGTTGAACAGCACATTCGGGTCGCGGGGGAAGCCTTGGCGAGCGAAGGCCACTCGAGCCGGGCCGTAAGCGGTGAGCGCCACCTCGGGGCTTGGTTCTGCAATTAGTGGGGTATGTCCGGGTAGATAGGTGGAGACGGTCGCCGCCGCCCAACCCATCGTGGTTGGTTGCGGCACCGAGGCGAACGTTGTCTTCACTTCCCGCTCCCCCGTCACTACGGCCAAAAACGCGACCGCGTAACTCAGCAAGAAGTCCTCCTGCTGCTCGCGATCGAGCCAACCCCGCGGGTTGTCCGGGTCGGCAAAAGACAACGCGCCGTACCGGTCATCGACCAAGAAGGCCCGGTTAAAGAAGTTGTGATTCGCCCCGCTCAAAAACACAACGATAGCGAATGACTCGTTAACGCCGGCCGCCAAAATCTCGTCAAAGATGCGCTGCCCCTCGTTTGGCACGTCGCCGTCGAACTCCGGCAGGATGATGGCCGTGGGCAGGTCGGGGAAGGGCCGGGCCAGCGGGTCGTGATTCGGGTTGAAGTCCGGGTCGTCGGCGGTGGTGAAGTTCTGCACCACCGTCGGGGCCACATGCAGCAGCGACCGGATGCGCCCCTCTCCCGTGTCGGCATCTCGCCAGGCCAGATTGTTTACCACCTCGCCGCCGCGCGAGTGGCCGATCAGGTGAATCCGTTCGAGGTCGATGCGGCCGGTCAGATCGAGGCCAAAGCCCGGATCGTCCCCCGCATTCGCTTGGGCTAGCGCCGCCAGGTGATAGTCGAAGATCGCGCGCGCCCACTTCTCGCCCTCGGCTGGTTCGCCAAAGACGAACGTGTAATTTAACGTCATGTTGATGCTGATGGCCGCGAAGCCCTCGGCGGCCAGCTGCTGAACCAGGTAGTCAAACCCGGCGTAACGGCGTTCGCGAACCCCGCCGGGATGAGCGCCGTGGATCGCGATGACGAGCGGATGCGGACCATCGCCCTCGGGTACGGCGATTATGCCGGCCACGGGCGCGGCCACCACTCGCCCATCGGCGACCTGCACCTCCCCATCGGGCAATTCATAGTCGTAGACGATGATGTGATCCGCGTCAGCCAGCGAGAAATCCCATACGGGCTGCGCCGGCAGCGCGGGAATATCCACCATCGGCACCTCGGGGGCCGCGGTGTTGGCCGAACACCCGGTCAAACCTAAAGCGAGAAGGGTTGCGACCAAAGCGCTCACGGCCCCGGCGGGCCTACTCAGCTGGGGAGAGCCGCTAGACCTTCGCATCGACCTGATCCAATTCCTCAACGGTGATTAGGTGCGAATTGGTTCCCGTAAAGCTGGCGGCGTAAGCAGCGGCCAGCGCGGCACGACGCCCGGCTTGCGGAATCGACTGGCCCCGCACCAGGCCGGACATGAACGCCCCGCAGAAGGCGTCGCCCGCGCCGGTGGTGTCCACAATGGTTCGCCCCGGCGGCAGCAGCGCAGGCAGGTAGATCGGCTCCGCATCCCGCTGATACGCCACCGCCCCGTCGGCGCCCTTGGTGACTATGACTAGCCGGGCAATGCCGTTAGTGAATACATCGGTGGCGAAGACGTCCGCATCGGGCAGTGCGGTTGCCGAGCAGAACACCACGTCGGCGCCGTAGGCGAACTCGCGGTGATGCTCGTTTTGGGTGTCCCAATCCTGTAGGTCAGTGGAGGTGAGGATGCCGCGCTCGCGGGCGTCACGCAGGGCATGGCGTGCCCAGTTGACGATCACAATGTGTACCCAGTCGGCATCCTCCATGCCGGGGAGCCACAGCATCGGTCCCACGGTCATGTCGTAGGGGTGGCGTGGATCGTGCAGGAAGAAGCGCCCACCATCGGGTCGCACTAGCACCACCGAGCGGCGGGTGCCTGACTCGTGAGTGACGGCTTCTAGGCGCACGCCTCGGCGGGCTAGTTCCTTGCGCACCACCCATCCAAAATCATCGTCGCCCAGCACATCGGCGGCAGCGACATATAGGCCGAGTGCCGCGCACTGGAGCGCGACGCCGCTGCCCGCATGTCCGAGGCTAAGCTCGCCAACCTGCGCAAAGGTGCCATCGCCCTCGCTCAGCGGCCACGCCCCTTCATACAGCGCGACATTCAAATCGACGCCAAACCCGCCAACAATCAGTGCCTTCTTCATCCCCCCATGATCCCACAACCCCCTCCCGGTGGCTGGGGAGGGTTTGGGTGAGGGGTGGAAGGTTGGATGTGACAAATTTGGGCGGTGGTGTCATGTATGGGGTGAACGGACGGAGCAGAAGCACCGACCGACCCGCAAAGAGAAGGAATTGAAGACCATGAAGACCATTCGTACCCGCCTTTCTGCCGCCGCGAGCATCGCTGCGGTGAGCATGATCGTTCTTGCCCCGATGGCTTCGGCCGACTCCGAAGGTTCCATCGTCATTGAGGGTGAAGACGGCTACATTGGCGTCGTCTCCACCTCAATCGACCTCGATTCGACCGACGGCTGGCACCCTGAGGTGTTTGTAAACGAAGACGGCGAGTACTACATGCTCGACGACGACGGCAATGTTGTTATCCTCGACCCTTCCGTAGTCAACGCGGACGGCGAGTTTGACCGCTCCGGCCTAGCTCGCATCGCCACCGAGGACGGCACCGGTGACGAGCCGGTAACCCGCGACCTCGGCGTTGATGAAGATGGCGATGGCTACGTTGACATCGTGCCGATTGACGCCGATCTGAGCATCGTGCCGATCAGCGCCGACGTTGATGGTGGCGTAAACGCCTGGATTATCGTGGCCGCCGTAGCCGGTATCGGTGCCGTTGGCGCCGCTACCTTCGTTGGCATGAAGCGCCGCGCGGACGCCGCGAACGCCTGAATCTAAACGCGCGGTGTGGCCTGGCTACGCGCCGGGCCACACCGTACGGGTAGGATTCGGGAGAGATGACTGACTCCGCCTTTGAGACCCTGTTTCGCTCGGTCTATCCCGACCTCCACCGCTACTTTGTGCGGCGTCTCGGCTTTGACGAGGCCGAAGATGCGGTGGCCGAAACCCTGACCGCCGTCCTTGCCAAATGGCGTCAAGCCCCGAACACACTTGAAGAACAACGGGCCTGGACTTTTGGTTTCGCGGCCAACAAACTCCGCGAGGCGGAACGTTCCCGGATTCGAGACTCGAAGCTTGTTTCGGCTGCGGCGGCGGGTGTTGGCCCAGAATCCACCGGTTCGCACGATGCGGCCATTGCCGCCGCCGACCGAGCCAGGGAGCTGCTGGGGAAACTGCCAGAGGCAGAGCGAGACGCGGTCTATCTCACCGCCATCGTCGGACTCACCTCGGCCCAGGCGGCACAGACTCTCGGTTGCACGGTATCGGCCATCACCACGAGGGTTTCCAGGGGCCGGGCCAGGCTCCGGGAGCTACTGGCCACCGAAATACAAGAAGAGACAACCTTCAACAACACGGAAGGAGGGCAGCCCCAATGACCGACCACCTCGACTTCACTGACGCACTGGCCGCGGACGCCGAGATTGACTCGCTTCGCGCCGAACTGCTGAGCGCCGGTTTGCTGCCTGACCTGCCGCCCGAGTATGAACCCACCGAGGCCACCGCCGAGGCGATGTTCCAGCGCGTGTTGCTCGCGGGCCTCGCTGAGACCACCCGCGCTACGGCGCGTCGGAAGCGCGCGCGCGTCACCCAGTCCCTATTCGGCCTTGCCGCTACCGCACTGGTTGGCGCTGTTGTCGTAGTGCCGATGATGCGCGGCGGCGTCGATGAAGCCGATTTCATGCCCACGAGCGATGGCGGCGGCATCGACGAGGGTTACGAAACCTCCTGGATAGAAACCGACGGAGACCCCTACTCCCGTGCCGCTGTCCCGGCAGGCGGCGAGCTAGACACTGGCTGGTTTGAGACCTACGGCACCATCATCCATGACGGCGGCTGCCTGCTGGTGCTGGGCGACGACGGCCAACTCCTCTTGCCCGTCCATACCCGATCCGAAACACCGGTCATGCTCAGCACCGATCACATTGGCGCCCGCGTACTCGTCTCTCTGGCTCCCGGTAGCGTCGGCTCAGATACCCTCATCCCTGAAGGCTGCGAGGGGCGCACCGATTTGGGGGCGGTAACCGTGCTTGAGTTCCGGCCATAGCCTAAGGATGACGCAAGAACCAACCCGCGGGCGCGACGGTGCGGCGTCCCTAGCTACCGACAGACCCGACCGTACAATCACGCCCGTGGCTACACGTACGGCGGACCCAATGGTTGGCCGCCTGATCGACGGGCGGTACGAAATTCGTTCCCGCGTCGCCCGCGGCGGTATGGCCACCGTTTATCTGGCCCACGACCGTCGCCTCGACCGGGACGTGGCGCTGAAGGTGATGCACTCTCACCTGGCCGACGGCGTTGATGGCGCCACCTTCATCTCCCGCTTCCGCCGCGAGGCTCGCGCCGCCGCCCGGCTCACCCACTCCGGTGTTGTCGCCGTCTATGACCAGGGCGTCGATGGCGAAATCTCGTACCTGACGATGGAGTATGTGCCCGGCTCCAACCTGCGTCGCGAGCTGCGCCGCAATGGCACCCTATCCGTAAGACACACCTTTGAGCTGCTAGAGCAGATACTGGCTGCACTTTCCGCCGCCCACCTAAAGAATCTGATCCATCGGGATATCAAGCCTGAGAACGCGTTAATCACCGTCAGCGGCAGCCTGAAGGTCGCCGATTTTGGCCTGGCCCGCGCCGTCACCGAGGTAACCAGCACCACCACCGGCACCATCCTGGGCACCGTCGCCTATCTGGCCCCCGAGGTGATCGCCACCGGCGCTTGTGACGCCCGCACCGATATTTACGCCGTGGGCATCCTTGCCTACGAGATGCTTACCGGCACCCTTCCCTACGAGGGCACCACTCCCATCCAGGTAGCCTTCCAGCACGTTCACCGTGACGTGCCGCCGCCATCGTCAGTGGTGCCCTGGCTGCCAACCGAGATTGACGATCTGATTACGGTTTTCACCGCCCGGAATCCAGCCAATCGTCCCGTTGATGGCGCCGCCGCCGCCGATCTGCTGCGACGAACGCAGGCCACACTGATCCAGCAGCATCCCGAGGCGTGGGAGCGGCAGGCCGAACCACCTGCGTCATTCATCCCGGATTTTAGTGAACCCGAGACACCGGAAATCGATGACGTCCCCTTCGACAACAACTACCCCGAGACCGGCTCCCTGAAGTCCATCCCGCTAGCCATCCTCGCCACCACCGAACTCGACGACGGCACTACCCAACCCCTGCCTCAGCGGCCAACCACGCAATTTGCTTCGAGCGAGGCTCCCCCGCCGCCGTCTAGGCCAAAGGCCCGCCGAAGGCGCGTGCTGGCCTGGGTGTTGCCTTTGTTGCTGCTGATCGGCGGTGGCTCGGTTGGTGCCTGGTGGTGGTTCGCCGATGGGCCGGGCGCCTGGACGCAGGTGCCTGAAGAGCTGGTGGGCCAGCCGATAGAGGCGGTCGGCACGCTGCTGGACGGCTTGGATTTGGCGCACTCATCCACCTCCGTTTACGACGATGCTGCGGTGGCTGGAATTGTGCTGACTGTTGATCCGCCCAGCGGGGAGCGAATCCGCCGGGATGGGCACATAGACCTGGTGGTTTCGCGGGGCATTCGGATGGTCACCGTACCCGGTGGCCTGGTGGGTCTGGAGCAAGAGGCAGCCACCGAACTGCTGCGCGACGCCGGGTTAACCGTGGGCACCCCGAACACCGAGTTCCGCGATGCCATCCCGGCTGGGCAGGTGCTGACCGTCAGCCAGGAGCCGAACTCTCGCGTGCCCCACAACACCGTGGTAACGCTGACAGTTTCCGCCGGGCCAGAGCCGGTGACGGTCACGCAGCAGACGGGTCAGACCCGCGAAGACGCCCAAGCCGCCCTAGAGGCTCTGGGGCTGGTGGTGACGTTCGCCGATGATGAGCCGTCCCTCACCGTGCCCGCGGGGCACGTCATCTACCAGTCCATCCCATCTGGCACCAGGGCACATCGCACGGACACGATCCAGCTGACCATCTCCTCAGGCCCGCCAATGGTGGCCGTGCCCCGGGTGATAGACATGCACACCGATGCTGCGGTAGCGGCGCTGGAGGCGGTTGGCTTCCGTGTGGAAACCCGCCGCCAGACGGGCACGATCACGCTTGACCGCGTCCTGGCCCAAGACACCATCGGCTACGCCCCCCAAGGCTCCACCATCGTTCTAACAATCATCTAGCGCTCCCTTCCGCCACCACTTAGATGACGAGAACGGGGTTCTACCGCGTTTGCAGCATCTCGGCGACCAGGTAGGCGGTTTCTAGGGATTGTTGGTGGTTTAGGCGGGGGTCCACCAGGGTTTCGTAACGGCGGGCCAGCCCGGCCTCGTCGATGGCGCCGGTGCCACCCAACACCTCGGTTACATCATCACCGGTCATCTCCATATGTAGGCCGCCTGGCACCGTGCCTGCCGCGCGATGCACCTCGAAAAACCCCTGTACCTCATCTAGCACGTCGGCAAAGCGGCGGGTCTTGTAGCCGTTGGCGGCCGTAATGGTGTTGCCGTGCATCGGATCGGTTACCCAGGTGACCATCACTCCCGCGTCGCGCACGGCAGCCACCAGCGCGGGCAGCACCTTGCGCACATTGCTCGCGCCCATGCGCGCCACGAAGGTGAGCCGACCGGCCACGTTCTCTGGGTTGAGCTTGGCGGCCAGGGCCAGGGCATCATCGGGCGAGGTGGTCGGTCCCAGCTTCACCGCTATCGGGTTGGCCACCTGCGATAAGAACTCGACGTGCGCGCCGTCGAGCTGCCGAGTGCGCTCCCCGATCCACAAAAGGTGCGCCGATGAGCCATAAGCCCGGCCCGTGCGGGAGTCAAGCCGTGTTAGCGCCCGCTCGTAATCGAGTACCAACGCCTCGTGCGACAGGTAGAAATCCACCCCGCGCAGCGCCTCGAAGTCCGCGCCGCACGCCTCCATGAACTTCACGGCCCGGTCGATCTCGATAGCCGTGCTTTCGTAGCGGGCGTAAGCAGGGCTGGCCGAGATGAAGCCGCGATTCCATTCATGTACCTGCCGCAGATCGGCGTAGCCACCCAGGGTGAAGGCCCGCACCACATTGGCCGTCGCCGCCGAGAGCTGATATGCCTGCTCTAGTCGGCGCGGGTCGGGCGTGCGCGCCTTGGGAGTGAACTCGAAACCGTTAATCATGTCGCCGCGATATGCGGGCAGCGTCACCCCGTCGCGGGTCTCCACGTCGGCGGAGCGGGGCTTAGCGTACTGCCCGGCCATGCGGCCAATCTTGACTACCGGCATGGACGTGCCGTGCGTGAGGATGACCGACATCTGGAGCAGGGTGCGAATCTTGTTGCGGATGCGGGTGGCCGACGCCTCGGCAAAGATTTCCGCGCAGTCACCGCCCTGCAACACGAACGCCTCGCCCCGAGCTGCCGCCGCTAGCTTGGCGCGCAGCGCGTCCGCCTCCTTTGGCCGCGCCAGCGGCGCCATCTTCGACAGCCGATGAGTCACCGCCGCCAGCGCAGCAGCGTCAGGCCAGGTTGGCTGCTGCCGGGCAGGCAGCGAGCGGAAACTATCGAGGTCAGGTGGAATGCTCACGCCTAGCTGAGTCGCTGTAGTCATCATCATCATCCCTTCAACATGGTTGCGTTGTACTCTGGTCAAGCACTGACCAGTCTGTTAGATTGATACTTGCGAGGGGCCATAGCCCTGAGAAGTGAGCCCGGTATCCGTCCGGACGGTCGGAGAGCCGGGCTTCGCGCTGTCTACACACATCTCGCAGATACATGGCAGCGTTGAGATTGCAGCGGGCAGTAGCCTGACGAAATGAACCTGGTAGCCATCCCAGCGGTTGGTGAGCCGGGTTTTGCGTGTTCATGCCTCGATCACCTCAACTATCAGATGCTCCACCTGCGCGCGCCACCGCTCGCCACGTTGCACCGCCCAAGCCATTGCATCGGCAATCCACAACATCGGATCGGCGCCCTTCCCAACGTGCTGATACTCCAACACCCTGATCGGACCGAGTTCGGCGCGAAGCCATTTGCGATCATTTACCAACGCGGCTTCATCTAACTCAAAGACGATTCGCCGTGGACTCTTCGCCTTTGCTAGCTCGGCTACTGCCTCGACTCCACGCTTTCTGGACTCAATAGGTGGCACACCAGTCGAGACCACGACTAATGTGACCGAGATCGGTAGCATCCCAATCTCTCGCAGTGCACGCGCCCTGGTGGCATCCGATTCTTTCTTGAAGTGTAGAACACTCTGACCACGTCGCGGAATCCGCAGTATTGCTGTCCGGCAGCGTGTCACATCAGTTCCATCAACGGCAACGATGGCAAAGGTAAACCCTTTTGCTTTCGTCTCGTCGATGAACCAGTGCTCGTTGCTCACCCGTCCAACCCTAGCGGGTAAACGATGAGGCCCGCCGAGACTGGTGAGAGTTCGGCGGGCCTCGTGGGTGGTGGGTTGACTAGTGAGCCTTGGCCGGGACTAGGGGTTGACCGATGGCAGCAAGCATGTCCACGAACCAGGGCTGGGTCACGTCGAATGCCTTGCCACCAGCGATCCGCGGGAACGCAATGGCCTTCAGCCGGTCGCCATCCTCCTCATCGTGGCCGATCACACCGGGTTCCCCACGCAGGGCGCACTCGACGGCCAGGTCAACCATGCCCTTAATCAAACGCAGGTCTTCGGCATTGGCGGCGGCGGCGCGGCTGAAGTAGCCGGACTTTTGCACCATTACCTTCTCGGCGCCAAGCTTGGCGGCGAACTGCTTGGCGAACCACTGGCCGGGGTTGATGGTGTCGAGCGCCACATGGCCGAACGCATCGCGCACCACTTCCTCGCCTGCCGCTTCGAGCTGTTCGATGATTTCGTACATGCCGGCACCTTCAGAGAGGAAGATGTTCACGTTGCCGAGTTCATCCATTACCTTGTTCAGCCGGGCGGCCTCGGCCTCGATGTCGATCTCCAGCTCGGGGATGAGTACGGCGTGCACATCCACGCGCTCGCGGGTGAGGCCGAGCGCGGGGGCGTAGGTTTTGGTGTCAAGCAGTTCGCGGTAGCTCTTGGCGGCCGCAGCGGTAAGCCAGCCGCAGTGACGGCCCATCACCTCGTGGATGATTAGCATCCGGTAGCCGGAACGGTGTTCGCCGATGATGTTATCGGCAAAACCGGCGCTCTCCTCGGCCGAGGTCCAGGCCCCGAGGCTCTGGCGAATGGGCACGATGTCGTTATCGATGGTTTTGGGCAGGCCAACCACCGTCAGCTCGTAGTCGTTCTCGTGCAGGTAGGCGGCCAGATCGGCGGCCGTGGTGTTGGTGTCATCGCCACCGATGGTGTGCAGCACGTCCACGCCGTCGGCCTGCAACTGCTTGGCGGCCACCGTTAGCGGGTTCTCCCCCTCTTTGACCAGCCCGCGCTTTACACAGTCGGCCACGTTGGTCAGCTTCACGCGGGAGTTGCCAATGGGCGAGCCACCGAACTTGTGCAGCGCGGGAGCCTGCTGGCGCGCCTCCTTCGAAATCACGATCTTGTCACCGGTGAGCAGGCCGCGGTAGCCGTATTGGTAGGCGATGATCTCAATGGTCGGGTCGAGTTCGTTGTAGCGCTCGATCAGGCCGCCAACGGCAGAGGAGAGGCAGGGGGCGAAGCCGCCAGCGGTGAGCAGTGCGACGCGACGTACAGCCATGTTAGGTGGGTACCTTCCGGGTTTGGGATGTGGAACTTCGGGGATGATCTTAGTGGGGTAATTCGGCGGGTTTTTCCTCGGCGGCGGCCTTGCCCTCGGCGGCGAGGTTCGCCTTGGCCGTGGCCGCGTACATGTCAACGTATTCCTGATCGCTCAGCCGAGCGGTAGCCAGCGTGATCTCATCGGCCACGGCCCGCAAGATGTAGCGGTCGTTCTCCATGCCCGCGTAGCGGCTAAAGTCGAGCGGTTCGCCGAAGATCACCCCGATGGATAGCGGCTTGGGTATGCGTTGCCCGATCCTCTGCGCCTTGTCGGTGTCGATCATCACCACGGGAATCACCGGGGCGCCGGTGACGATGGCCAGGCGGGCGGCGCCGGTCTTGGCGCGGTAGAGGCGACCGTCGGGACTGCGGGTGCCCTCGGGGTAGATGCCGAACAGGCCGCCCTCGTCAAGCACGGCCTTGGCGGCGGCGAGCGCGCCTTCTGCCTTACCGCCGGTGCGGTCTACGGGGATGACGCCCATGCTGCGCATGAACCCGGCGACAGCCTTGCCTTTAAGGCCGCGCCCGGTGAAGTAGTCGGACTTACCGATGAACCGCACCCGCCGGTTGAAGGTGAGCGGCATCACGAAGGAGTCGATGACGGCCAGGTGATTCGAGGCGAGGATGGCCGGGCCTTCTGCGGGCACGTTCTCGACGCCCTTGGCCCACGGGCGGAAGTACAGCTTCGCCAGCGGCCCAAGGATGTGCCTCATCAGGAAGTAAAACAAGGAGCCTCCGTCAACTCACGCGCGGATGACGCATCCGACATCGAAAGAACTTTAGAGTGTCTCTCATGGCGAGTACCAATCGCGACCCCAACGAACCGACTCCAGACGCCGCCGCGTCACGTCATCCGGCGAGTGGCACCCCCTCCCGGCAACCCGAACGTGGCGTCCCCTCGCGTCACCCCGTAGGCGACACCCCACCCCGTCATCCTGCGCGGAGCGACGAAGGAGCGAAGTCGCCGGACCCAGAAAACACCCTTAGCAACGTCACCGCTGGCGGCATCACCGGTGGCCGCGACCTGCGCGATTCCGAGATCGACGTGATGTTTGCCGGTATCACCAAGGGGTTGGGCGATCTGGACGTGCCGGTGGTCGAGGCGCCGCACCCCCCTGCCGAGCGCCCGCGCGGCCCGCGCGATTGGCCGACAAGCCAGGAAGTAGAAGCGCTGGAAGAGGCAGAAGGATGGTTCACTCCCTCAGACCCCGGACGCCAGGTTCGCGACCGGCTGTCCCTGTTTGCGTGGCTGATGGCAGTCGGCACGCCGATACTGACTCTGGTGTTGCTCACGCTGGCCCGCCTAATTCCAGCGCTGCACTTACCAGGCTGGCTCGGCCCCCTCGGCGGCGTCATCTTTCTAACCGGCCTAGCCTTACTCTTCACCCGAATGCCCACCCGTCGCGACCCCGACAACACCGATTCCGGCGCGGTGGTCTGACCCCTTCGCCTTCCCGTCATCTGCCCTCTCGTCTTTCTGCGTGCAGGGAGCGCAGCGAACGGAGTCGCAGAACCTAGACCTGTGGGTATGTGGTCGTTGCTGGTTCATTTTGGTATGTCGTGTCCGGTATGTCGTGCTGGGTCGGGTAAGGTTTGCTG
>Ga0131853_10006167_pt1 | contig 21655 bp, 10 predicted proteins | sample TergutLab28metaG_FD_92764 | JGI IMG/M metagenome (GOLD analysis project Ga0131853, IMG submission 92764) | Labiotermes labralis P1 segment gut microbial communities from Petit-Saut dam, French Guiana - Lab288 P1 (version 2) (version 2) | ecosystem: Host-associated > Arthropoda: Insects >... | reverse complement strand
TTTTTTTGATATTCTAGAGGATCTCCTCAGGACATCCATCTCTGTAGCTTCGACCCGTCTTTTATTATTTTCTTTGAGGCAATACATACATTAAATCCGACACCTTGTATTAGAAGAATTGGACTGATAGACTTAGTATGTAACAGTATAGCTGCGAACATCGGAAGATTGGCAGTATAACTTATTGTGGATCTACTTGGTCATCAGACCGAAGCTGGGAGAGTACTTTGAAATAGAACATGGCCACTGCCTCTCTGTTTCCCGTTGATCACCACACATGATCGTCTTCCCTTCTCATTCTCCGGTAGATAATCTGCAGTTAAAATTGGTCATTGAATAACCTAGGGATGAAACAAGAACAGCGCAGAAGTGTATCGTGATTAACATGACTGGCCTGGACAGGCCCTAAGGGCTCCAGGAGTTTGAGGCTCCAAGAATTTCTAGACAGTGGGCACATGAATGTGGTTAAGTTTGTCAGCACTAAGCACCGACCGCCTTGACCCCCGGGAGATATCTCTGGTACTCATTTCTGTTGGACCCCTGGACCACGGTGCGACCAGAAGGATTAAGTCAATAAAAAATCCCAATGACCCCATTGGGATTTGAACCCGCGAACCCCCGGCTTGTAGCGCAGTGCTTCAACCCTTAACGTGACAGTTCTGACATAATAGTTCAGTGCTACAGATATGTGGTATGAAATGTAAAACAAATGGGAGTTGAAATAACATATACGAAGATACGTAAAACCTACCACATTTCCCACTTTTAGTAAGCAAGTTTTGTGAATCACAATTACATGGCCATTCTGTAGCCTCATGCTCACGTCTCTGCATGAACTCAGCTAACCGTCGTCAAAGTAGTAATACACAGCGTCGAGATGTAATTAGAAGTACCGTGAAATAAAGTTTCGTTTTGCGTGGAACACTGTCCATACCATGACGCAGTAACAGAACCAACGAAAGAGTGTTTTATTACCATTATTTTCGGTAGCGAAGGACTTGAGTTGAGGAATAGGAAGAACGTATATGCGTCCGGGAGAACGTGAACATTTTGGATATATCTGCATGTGGTTTTACGATTTGTTCATGCCATTTGAACCGCAGAACTTCATGCCTAATGCTGGATAAACTTTTCTCACACCCTTTTACCTGAACGTAGGCTGAGGGTGTTTGAGAATAGAGTGTTGAGTAGAATATTTGGGCCCAAGAGGGACGAGTTAACAAGGGAGTGGAGAAAACTATCTAATGAGGAGCTTAATGATCTGTACACCTCACCCAATATTGTGCGGGTGATAAAATCGAGAAGAATGAGATGGGAGGGGCATGTAGCGCGTTTGGGGGAGGGGAGAGGTGTATATAGGACTTTGGTGGGGAAACCTGAGGGAAAGAGGGAGGATAACATTAAGATGGATCTTCAGGAAGTGGAATGTGGGGGCATGGACTGGATCAAGCTGGCTCAGAATACGGACAGGTGGCGGGCACTTATGAATGCGGTAATGAACCTTGGGGTTCCATAAAATGCGGGGAATTTCTTGACTAGCTGAGAACCGGTTAGCTCCTCAAGAAGGTCTCTGCTCAATGGAGTAAGTAAGTAAGTAAGTAAGTACGTTAAGTAAGTAAGTAAGTAAACTTCCTTTTACCTAGTCGATATCAGTTCTCTGCACATTATAACTTACATTTCCATACTACTCTGTACTTGTTGTGATACAGAACACATAGTTCTGATTACAATGAACATTCAATGTTATATGAATTTTTTGTGCTTGTGCAGTGCAGCATTAAGACATAGTAACGAAACGAAGATGCACGTCTAAACGGTTACCTTCACGTTCAGACGCCTTTTTACAGTGAAAGATCTGGCCATACCGTTCCTGACAAGTCACAGAACAAACCTGGATGACGCGAGAATAGAAATAAAAACATCGTTTCTATCGAAGCAAACTTTTCTGAACTAAACCGATTCACAAAGCTAACTGCCAAACTGTGAGGGTATGTAGTTGGCATGACGGTAAAAAATCACAGGTAACTAATTTAGAGACCTAGTGCTCCGGTCCTTTTATCAACAGTGAAGGCTTCCCTTCCCCTCCCCTTATCCGAACGGTACGATTGGAGGGGAAAAAAAAATGGGAACTGCAGCGCGTCTAGACCTGGTAACAAATACGCAAGATTATGTTCCTGCCGTAAGTCTAACCTATGCTAGTCTAACTTGAAATAGCGTAGTCGGTATGGCAACCTGCTACAGGCCTGAAGTTCCGGAAATCGAATCCTGGTGCGGGCGAGGTTTTCTTCACCCGTCCATACCTGCTGTGGCGCCCACAACTTTTCTGTACAGTGGGTACACGGTCTCTTCCCCGGGATTAAAACGGTCAGAGCGTGGTATTGAACACCAACCACCATCTAGCGCCGAAGTTAAAGAAAGAGTAGAGCAGTATCTCTACTCCCCACGTGGTCCTACGTGAACTGTTATAGGGTGAACTTAAGAATAATTTTGTATTTTTCCAAGCTATCTTACGGCCATTTTTCATTTCAAAACTCTAAAGCACGTGGCAGTAATGATACTGTCCCCTTACTTATTTGGTCGGATATACAGCTGTGTTGCGCTACATTTCGGATGTGCTGTACCTTAAAATTTCGTATACGTCAAATGCAACACTTTACTTGGAAATGGAACCTAACTGATTTGCCCATAACGCCTTCTCAAAAGCATCAGTACTGGACCTAGGTTTCGGGTTTAAATAGGATTCACGACGCTTATTGGAAACATTTCAATTATGATGAGGATTTAACGCAATTCGAATACTCATTTTATTGCCATTTGCATCGTGCTTTGTTAAGATTACGTTTCACTTTGAAGTAACAGATTTTTATGTGAAATAAATACGATGCTGGGGGTGTCTGGAACACGTAAGTAAAAAGATTAAATCAGCTTGGATAATATTATTGCTGCAGCTCTGTTCGTCTTGCAGCTCTTGTTTCAACAAAATGTCGCCACCAGAGCACACATTATGCTGAGGCTATAAGTCGCTTTGCGTCGAGTCGGATGATATTAATTAAATTTGATTGCAGGCCTGGTATACTAATTAAGCACACAAACACGTTTTACCCACATGAATTCGTTCAGCTGTGAACAACAATTTAAATCACAAATTACCGACGACGCCGCTCAGGTCATGTGTGAAAATTGTTGCGACATTTAACAAATGTCATGTTCACCATTAATTACAAATTCGTTGTGAAGAAAAACGATGCTAGAAATGAAACATAAAAACTTCGGTTCGAATATATATGCAAAGACAATATTTATACTTAAGAAGTAATAGCAGGACGGAAATAAATACCAAGTGAGACGCTTCATTTTATGTGCTCTACTAGTAATATTGTTATGGTAATTAGAAGCAGGATGAGACGCGTGGGAAGCGTAGATGCCAGGGAATACGCCAGGAATACCTACACATGATTTCAGGCTTCCGCCGCCAGTAAATGAGATTTGCGCTCTTCTGGAATGCTAGGGAGCATACATTGGTAGTTCAGGACGTTTCGGAACAACTTATCGGCCCCGTCTCCAAAGGGCAAGCAGTCCAAGACAAGTTGGATTTCAGTGAATAATATTTATAATAAAACCTGGGGAAATGCGGGTAGGGTTATGGTTTTTATTGGAATAATTTAGTTCCATATCTTTTACTTTAGCGAGCCTTTATTTTTATTTCTGTTGTCGGTGAGAAGGCTAAGGATTTAGGTGGCAGAACATGGAGCATTTTGGGAACTCCAGCCCGCTGTATTTCTTATACTGACGTTTTCTGTAGCTGTCCGTTCAATACAACACAACAAACCCTCGAACATTCATACGCGACACGTTTCGGCCGAAAACTGCCGCCGTCATCAGGCGATACTAGAGCAATATATAAGGTAAATTGAAGAAGAGGCCTCTCCTTTACATTACTATTTGACTTCAATAATTATAGTATTATATCAGAAAAGGAATAATAAAATGTGGATAAGAAAAAGGTATTAAAAACGTTACAATGTATCCTTAAGGTAAAATGTGAGGAGTGGAAGAATTCTACGTGACTGTCTATCAAGCGTCGTGCATACATGTGTAGTAAAATATACTGTAATTCACCATAATTATCATCATCATCACCATCATGAACATCATCATCATCATCATCCGTCACGAGTTAACCCTTGATAGACCTGTTTCTGCCTCTATAATAGTCCCTTCAAAGGTCTTCCAAGTCGCATATTCCATTTCGTCTATAATTCTGCATTATTCTTGGCATCCTGTTGTTTTCAATTCTTTTTACAATTCACAGCCAATTTGATTTGTGTCTTCTTAGTTTCTCGTAAACTGGCTCTACTTTCAACCCTCCAAACATTTCCTCATTTTTTTGGTCAAAAAGGGGCGCACCTGTCTGTTCTTCTGAAAACTTTCGTCTCGATTGATGCCAGTCATTTTGTGTCCATATTAAAGAATGGGGAGATCCATTGCATTATATACTTTTATCTTGAAAATTTCTGGAACAGAGTTGGTTTAAAAGTGTTGTTTAGAATTCACAGTAATTTAGAAAATTATTTTTCTTGAATATGCTTTACATATTATTATTATTATTATTATTATTAGAGCAGCAGCAGCAGCGGCGGCGTCGGCAGCGGCAACAGTAGTAGTAGCGGCAGTGGGGGCTGTAGGGCCAGCGGCAGTAATGAAACATACCTCCTTCCTGTTTGCATCTTGTCTCATACACAAGAAATGGGATCTACATAAAGTGTTTGGCCGCTTGAAAGTTGACTCATCAGCTCATTTAGAGCGTAATATTTACTTAAACTGTGTGACATTTGTAAAGTGTGTTGTTTAGCGACGCTGTCAGTTGCTAGGATCATTAGCGTCGGGGCCAGATCAATGAGAATGTGTGTGAAAAAAAGGTTGGAATTACAGTGACACGGACACACTCGTAGAAAACCCCAGCCCACGAAGAATGGCCTGGGATGGAGCAAGGGGCCATCCCGGTGAGCGGCCGGAGAGCAATTGCACGAACCGTGGCCTGGAATTTTCTCGTAAACAAGTGATGGAAGCTTGGTGTGCCTCTAGTTATTCAAGATGATGTCCTTGACATTCTTTTACTGTCATACCACTCTCAACACCCTGTTGCATTTCCAGTTTTGGTCTGTAAAAACGTTGCTTTCCAGAAGTTGTTCCCTAAATCTGTAAATAGGTGAACAGAGACAAATATTGATGTACGGAAACATAAATAGATAATCTACGAAGGAAGGGGGGGGGAAGTTCAAGGAAGTACCAAGGCGACGATCGGAAAATCAGACGTAGCTGCTTCCCTCAAACCCTGTGTCTTAAATCCCGGTAATTACGCCACTCTTAAGAGGTACATTAGGTTAACATTATCATACATAAAGTGTATAGGCGCTCATGTGGTTGTTGTTGTAGTTGCTTGTATTTTGAACATAGTGCGGCTGACGTCGTAATGGTATAGAACATCAGCCTTGAAGCCAAGCCCTTTATGGGACATTTTCATTAAGCAGCGAGCAATAAACACAGCCACTAGCCTGTGGCTGTGGTTTTGGCATCAATTTAATATATCATGCCGCGCGGGTGAACATGATTGCTCACTTGGTGATCTGACGTTTGCAGTGCCACTGATCATTAAATTAGTGTAGTCATTTTAAAAGGGCTATAATGTACGTTCCTATGGGAAAAGAAAAATGAAATATTGCAATACTCTTAGGGCCTTCTGGAATGTAAAAGAAGAAATTCCTCCATTGTTCACCCACAAAAGAGGTATTTGTTCAGGTTCCGAAACTGCTGTCTTTCCTGTGGTTTTGTTTGAGTACGAGTCGGGGCGCAGTACTCTGAGGTTAGAATAAAAATTAAATTATTTTTAAGTAGGTACAAAGTATTTTGACTTGAGACGTACGAAGGGCGTGATAAATCGCCTAAGTAACCTAAGAAAGAAACTCTTCAGTTATTAGAAGTTCCTTTGTTTAATAAGTTCATTTTTCCATATGTTGTATAGTCAGTTATACTTGCAGGTTTCCTGCTACGTTAATTACATAACCTCAAACTATCATACCACCGTCATGATTGTATTTTTAATAGGCTGTGAAAAATATGTTCTTAGATTTTAGGTATCCCATGATCTTATTAATTCGAAAATGAAACTGTTACCTTCATAGTGAAAGTAGAATATTCGTATACGTTTGGCGTGCTCAGTTTATATTGTATTTATAAAAATATTGCTTTGTAGAAAGTTTTTTTTGTCAATTTAAATTGACACACTATACATCAAGATTTTACTTATTAGCGGAAAGTGAGTTTCTTCCACTTCGCACATTTGCAGAACCGCCATGTGTACAAAGTTGGCTGTGTGAAATTAAAAGACATGAATGTAGGGCGACATCTCGTGAGGTAGAGAGATGCTGGAAAGCCGTCCATTTCTTCAAATGTTAGCAAGCCATCTGACATTCCGATTTGTCAGTCGCGGAACTGGAGCGGTAGAATCAAGATGTCTGAGGCTCAGTCATTTTTCGTAAGATATTTAGAACTTAAAACCAAATTGTAGCACAACACTGTACTTTGTTTATTAATGCTCCGAAGTGTTTCGGCCTTAAGCATTGGCTATCTTCAGGGAGCTTTCTTTAGCCTGTGCAGCTTATGTTTCAACTTGCAAGAATACACTTGTTATAGCGCACTCATTAATGGCGTGTACACAAAGCACCGGATATCTGATTCCAGAACCTACTGCATTTGAAGAAAGCTTGAGACGTAGATGTTTGGATGCAACATTTATATCAACAGCAAAATAACTTTGTGTTGTATTTTAACCGTATTTTAACTATACCAGTGATTTTAAGAACTGTAACATGTAATCATCATTACAATAATTTTAACCTTTTAAAGCCTACTGGTTATGTGATGCACCAACAAGTTTAACATTCAACAACTGTACGCTCTGCCCACACCGTATTTATGTGTTTTGTATTTATCTGAGAACAAACAGCGACTTGTGCCACTTACAGCATAAACTGATTGGTTTTTATAACCGAGACGAAAAGTGTTTACAGCGCGGTACGGACTGGATCTTTCAAATAAAGCGGTCTGTCATTCGTTTTTAAAGGGTTAATCCTATGTGAAATTCTAACATATAACTTGAAACATCGGCAGCACATTCTAAGGCAAGCTCCCTGACGATGGCCAACAGTTAAAGCCGAAACATGTCGGAGCATTAATTAACCAACAAAAGTGGTGTACAACAAGTCGGTGTTGAATTTGACATTCAGAGGGTCGTGCATCGTGATATATTCTTATAATAAGAGCCAACGAGATGCACTATTTCTCATCTTTATTTGTTAAAGAACTCTACATGTTTCGGACAGATTTACTGTGCATCATCAGGAGTATTAAGACTCCTGATGATGCACAGTAAATCTGTCCGAAACATGCAGAGTTCTTGAACAAATAAAGATGAGAAATAGTGCATCTCGTTGGCATTTATTATAAGAATTGGTGTAGAATTTTACATATGGAATTTAGTTGCACGGAAAATGTACAACATGAAATTTGAAACAGTTCATAAGGGTCTATAAATATTTGGACACAAGAAGGGATGCAGTTCTGTGAGGCGATACACTTTTTCATAAAAGGTAGACATAGCAAAGGAGTATATGAAAGGTGTTAACGTGCAGTTAGGTACCGCGGTCCTCTTCGGCTGATATGAAAATTTTATCAGGTTCGTGGCTGTAGGGGGGCTTCATAGTAAACAAACAAGCGGGCAAGTCTAATTACTGGAAACAAATTTTCCATGCCGTGCTGGCATGCCATAACTGTCTGTATCTGTGTGGCTTCCTAATTCCTCCTCGGAATGCTTTACTTACTTGTGGGTGTGCTGATGCAACTTGCGTGTTACACCGTCGTTTAGAAACGTGGAACGTCTTCCGGAATCCCCAAGTGACTTCTCACGAACCGTTTATTAAATGTAACGCGATGATCTTTCAGCTTCACAATACGTACTTATTAATACTAGACAAGTAATTTTCTCGTTTTATAAAAAGCCAACTCACATTCTTTGTTTCTTGCAGCATTTTCAGTAGCACAACGAATTGTCCAAGCCGCGACAGTATTCCTCAGATTGTCTAACTCCTGATAGCTTTACTTTAATTTCATCTGGCTTCTTGTGATGTCTGTAACCAAGTGCTCTTAGTAGCTTATACTTCTTTTTCATCTACTACTTGTTCTTTGTTCTTATTTGTTCTGTAGCTTATGACATAGAAGACGTCGCCTGTTTCGACTTCACAGGTTCTTTTCATTGCTTGACATCCCTAATGGGCCAAGGGCACCTCATTGTTGAGGTTCCAAGATCATACTCAGACACACCACACTTGGTACGACTTCCCTTGGCGAGTGATCAGCCCGACGCAGAGAACTCTACCTGATAACAAGCAACACTCACATCCATGCAACGGGTGGGATTCAAACCCGCAATCCCAGCAAGTGAGCGTCCCCAAATCGACGCTTTAGACCTCGCGGCCACTGGGATCGGGCTTCAAAGATTAGTCTTGCTAAAATATCCCAGATTTTATCGTCCTTTTGTGTTCTGGGTCTCCCTTATAATATCTTCCATGGTGCAACAGCCCCTAGTGGATCAAGGTTTCTTCAGTGAGGTCTTCACGATTACGCTTAGATACGCGACACTCGGTAGGACTCCTCTGGACGAGTGATCAGCTCGACGTAGAACCTCTACCTGACAACACACAACAGACAAACATCCATGCCCCCGCTGAGATTCGAACCCTCAATCCCAGCAAGTGAGCGGCCGCAGACCCACGCCTTAGACCGAGAGGCCACTGGGGTAGGCACCTTGTAATGTAGAGCTAGATGTTCTGCTTTCATGCACCCGTATTTGTCTGTGATCTGTAATTACTCCCTGCAAATAAAATGTTTATTATTGTCTTACCCTGACTGAGGTTTCCCTGTGCTTTTTTCTCATTTGTAAGGCAAATGCCAGGGTATAACTCGCAAAGACGGAGCACGGCCCGCACTCTTCCCAATTGGGCGATATTTTTACGCGGTTAGTTCAAATTTAATTTTAGTTTGACCACTCTGGGTTCGAATCCCAGAAAGCTTTCCAACTAAAGTGGTTAATTGTGTTGTTCTATGTATTGTTTGTGTGTAAATATGTACTGTACTAATGCCACCGGGTGTCAACCCAATTGCAGTTAACAAATATATCAATACACTGCGATATCTTCCCAAATTCGCACAGCCGTCTACGCTAGTTCTGCTCAGTCGTGCCATCTCGGCGTCTTGTAGTTTCTATTTTGTGCGTCATAAGAGCATTTTACTGCCACACAGAAGTGGTGATCTGACAACTGCAAATTGTGAGATCTCGTGATACAGCATAAAACGCATTTTGGTCTCCTTTATTTTTAAGCAACCTTGATGATGATCGAGGTTTGAGGTTGAAACATGCAGCTGCTTGGCCCTTCTATATGTAATAAAAGTTGTGCTTAGAAACATCTTGAATTTTATTGAAATATTTACCATTGCTAACGAATTCATGTAGAAAAGCTGATAGTCACCTATTCAAATATTATGCGCCCTTTGATACTACCAACAGCCAGCCACTCGGTCAAGTTATGATCCACATAGAAATAATCAAAATTTTTATTTGTATTTCACGTAACATTTCACATAAATTGTAGTCTTCATTGATGGCTCCACATAAGGATAGAATTTTTCTTGTACGTCCTTATGACCTTTAAATATTTAAAACCTGCTGTGTGTTCTATAAGCCGGTCCCAGTGGCCGCGCGGTCTAAGGTGTGGGTCTGCAGCCGCTCGCCCGCTGTGTTTGTGTGTTCGAATTCTTCAGGGGGCATGTTTGTCTGTTGTGAGTATTGTGTATTGTCAGGTAGAGGTCTCTGCGATTGGCTGATCGCTCGCCCAGAGGAGTCCTACCGACTGTGGTGTGTGATACAGAAACCTCAAGAATGAGGAGGCCATGGCCTGCGTTGGGCGGCAGCACCAAAGGAATACGTATATATATATATATATATATATATATATATATATATTCTACAATATTAGTATCAAATAGTATTGTATGTATTTTACTCCTTCCCCCTATATACCATTGTGTCATTCGTTTCTTTTGTAAATATGTAGACTATACTATTTTCACACGTGTTTCAACTGACGTTCAGATCCACAGATAGTAAACTAAAACATACAGTGTACTGAACATTGCTTTTCGCTTTGTTTTTCTTTCAAAATAACTTTCAAGATAATGATTTTCCTTCGTCGTCGCGTATAAATGGATTCAAAGTCACATTAGGCTCACGTAATGGGCCCAGAAAACTACTTACACAATTCTGTAAGGTACTAATGATGGAATTGTCGCTTCTGAAGTTATTAACTTTGTAGATTTTTTTCCATAGCCTACTGCTTTAGAAGTAATAAAATTAAAGAACACTAAGTTTTAGGAGCAGATTCGGCCCCTCTTAAGGCCGATTCTACCTCTTCTGCAGTGTATTTGTCAATTTTTAGGCGCGTTCGCAAAATTGCTAAAAGTGACTATTAGCTTCGTCATATCTGTCTGTCCGTCTATCCGACTGTCCCTCTGTCCGTCAGCGTGGAACAGCTCGGCTGTTACTGGGCGGATTTTCATGAAATTTTGTAGAATCCTCCGAGGAGACGGCTCTGATCGGACGTAACTCAGATGTTGTTCGTTCAGGGCTTGGATCCGACTTCGTTGCTTAGAAGAGGCGAGGGAGAGGAGACAGCTGTACGGTGTAACTTCCACAGACTTCAGATGATAGTCTTTAATTGTAATTAGTGGTTACACAAGAGAAAAGAGACTAAGTAGGCACCACTGCTGACGCCGGACTCGCCAGGTGGTTTCGAGACGCCTAGCCCCAGAGACTGCTAGATCGAGAGTGAATGTGTAATCCATCGTAAGTTTTAAAGAAAAAGTACAAACGATTCACCATCAGCTGACGGATCCAGCGGTCGCCAGTCGCCATAAGTGTCTAAACTTTAACTTTCGCACCCCAGGCCACTCCGTGGTCGCAGCGTGTGGGCCTATATGTGTACAGAAACTTAGGATTATGCCTTTGGCCTGTGTGTCGTAAACTCAGAATCACACAATTAGAAAACGTGTGGCAATATAAATCAAGAAACTATTACAATAAAACAGTAGTACAGTGCGTAGGGTGGCACAACTATTCAACAATTTGATATTTGAGTACTTTTAGAAAATCTGTCGAGAAGATTGAAGCTTCATTAAAATCAGACAACTATAACGGGTACTTATACATTAAGACCAGTACACATTTTTGATAATATCTCGCTAAATTCTTAGTAGAATGAGATCTGTTTTAGACAAAAGTTGCAGAGAAAATCTAAACACGCATTTTATGTTCAATAACTGTTTATCGAAAATCATTTCTTTCGTTGGATTATGTGGAAAATTATTGTAGAACCGGACAGGCCATAGGTGACAATATAGTGCAAGCGCTTTGCTTGCTGGATTCCTAAGGCTACAAACACACACTCAGAATATGTAATATTTATTGATTGTGCAACAGTGGTTACACAAACGCGCCTGTATGTTGCATTACAGTTACATTGACACTTTTGTTATATATACCTTCAGACTCACCTTAAACATTTTAGGTGTCGGTATTTATGCTGACGTAACGAATCGCTCTAACATTCTTTGTACCAGTTGTAGTGTCCTGTGTCAGTGCAAATATTTCTGTATAGGCTGTAAGTGGGTCGGGTCTCGAAGGTAGAGAGTGATTGGAACTGCTCTCTCTGGAGTGCAGTGTGCTCTCGTCCGATGAGTACAGGAGAAGAGAGTGGCCAGATCGTCGCATCTGCCAGTCAATAAAACCGTATCGTAACTCCTCCACTAGTTACGTCGAGGTTAATAAATAACCGACCGAATGGTGTCGTACTTTCCCTTCTTCCACTCACTCAGTCCACGGATATCGGTCATGCCGCCCATACATAGCGTAGGTTCACGAGTGCCGAGAATATTGGCTTTATGAGGACGTTTATATAACGATGCTGTGTCAGCTAATGATATTAGTACCGAATATCCAACGGATGAGCCAATAATGCCGTGCACGGCACCATCCGCACCGTACACACGACCTACGCTGCGTAGGTCGTGTGTACCACCCATCCAAAAACTCGGTACAGAACACCATATGCTGCAACTCAACATCTAATGCTCCTGATGATGGGCGTATGTACCCGAAACATGTCGAGCTAAGACTATATCAATAAAATTACCTTGTTGCATCAAGATGGCATTCCACATTATTTCAATACTTTGTTTGTTTTTACACTGACATTTTTCTTATAAATCTATCAGTCCATATCCATTCGCTCTATCCATTACAGTAAACAGAGAAGATATCTAAGTTAACATTTTTTCCCCCTTTCAAAAACAGTGTACGATGCAACACATTGGTAATATGAAGTGTAGATCTTACTGCGAATTACAACTTCTGACACGTTTTGTGTTATACCTTTAACAATGGAGTGAATATAGTGCGCGAGGCGAAAACAGAAGCCATTGGAGTAATGCAGTTGGCTTTGCAACAACAATTTTATCTAGGGATTAACTGCACCTGCTGTGAATGACAATCAGAACGAATAAATTTTACAACATTTCAGTTTAGCTAATTGGTATTGCTCGTAATCCACATTTCAGTACATCTCTGCCGTCTTGTTTTTATAGTGTACATTTAGCACAAGGCATGAAAAGGGAAATATGTGTACGAATGACACAAACTGTATCATTCGTACACATATTTCCCTTTTTATACCTTGTGCTAAATGTACACTACGAAAACAAGACGGCAGAGATGTACTGAAACGTGGATTACGAGCAATACCAATTAGCGAAACTGAAATGTTTTAAAATTTTGTAATTTATTTTGCTTAAAATTTTATTACATTTTGAAACAAAATAAATATTGTAATATTGTACTGTCATTACTCTACTATTTAATGGAATTACATATGTACAGTACGGCTGTCGAATGAACAAATGGAGCAACGCTATTACTGGTAGGAACGAGATTAATGCATTCCCTGGAAAGAAAAACGACTTGGAAGATGTTTTGTACTTCCGTGACAAGCATTGTTGGAATTCGTGGAAGTGTTATGACATTATATCATCATCAGCATGCTTATTAATATTGTATATAATCACCTGAAAAATAAGTATAAATATTTATAAAATATTGTGTTAAAGTCAAGTAAATTATTTACAGTTATATTACAAGTGTTTGCGTTTTACTCAACTACCAGCTGCAAAACAAAGGCTTTAATTCTTACAACTTAGTAGATTTGTTGTGAAGTAGTGAATTTCGTACTTATGACAGTTTAAGATAATATAACACAAGAAAAGCTTAGAGGGCATTAGTACCCTGAACAATATGTGTAGGAAGTATTAAAAAATATATTCTGCGAGTTTATACACGTTACAACAATTTTTACAATGTTGAAGATGTAAAGTCCCTTCATTAAAAAAACAGGAAACAGAAATATGGAATCCATCCACGTTAGGATATCTTAAAGCGCATTTAATATCCGTCTTCCTGCAGTCTTGCAGATTATATGGCTCATTTATAATGTTGTCAGTTACAAATTATAACATTATAGTTTTGCTGCCGTTAATAACACTTAAATCAAACTTTTCATATAATTTTTCCTTCCTTGTCCAAATTAGCAGTATACATTCATATTTTACAGTAATCTTATAGCTCTTTTTGTACTTTCGTTGCTGCACGCTCGTCAGTAATGTCCAGATTCACGAGCTCCAGCAGTACCTTCGTATCGGATGTGCGGCTTGTATCCGTCTTGATCGGCTTCATATTCGACGATTTGAGTCCTGCCGTCCGGCAGTAGGACATGGTACGAACCGCGGGCATTTTCGTATTGCCGAGTTTCTTCCTGCCCGAACACTGTACCATACTCATTTGCCTCCACCTCATAAGAGAACTCGTAATTCGCGGGTTCCTGCAAATAAGAGGCACGGCCCTGTGTTCAGCCAGCATGGACCGTTTTGCATATCTCTATTCTACTACGTATTCTTTGTAATATCATATATGACATGTATAAATAGCAGTATTGGTTGTGGTGATGATTATGATTATGTAAGATTAGTCGAAATAGGATGAGATAGGTGGGACATGCAGTAAGCATAGAATGACGAGCAAGGCATTATTTTTCGTCTAACACTGAAAAAACAGCCATACGGGAAACCTAAAAAAATACTGGGGGTTCACTCTTATTGAAGATATAAGAAATGGTTAGTGAAAATGAAGACTGGAATCTTTGACCCGGTGTATGATGGAATAACTGGGTCTCCTAAAGACGGCAATGAAACGTCGGGTTCCATGACAGGTGGGGATTTTTTTTTCTTCCCCTAGTTAGGTGTTTACTTGTCCTGCTCCACGGAGTTGCTTAGTGAGCTGTTCATTTCTTTGGCTGTAATAGACGAAGTAGGTAGAGTTCATCTACGGACCCTTTCTTCGTTCTACCGACTGTAATTGATCGTCTTTTTAAATCTGCTGCTTGACAATTAACATGTTCATTTGCGCAACTGTGGATAATCACCAGACAGTGGCAAATCGAACCCTTCGCAAGCATAATATTACGTGTATAAAGATAACAACTTTTTTGGTACCATAAGCGAGCTTTGAATTACAATTCTGATATAAATTACTTTCCTTAGCTCACCTCTCCTTTCCTTGTAACTTCAACTGGCACGTAATTTAACTTGCAACTCACCGATAGAGCATCTTCTTCACCGTTTGTATTCCTGAAACTAGAACTAATGGCATCATATTGGTTAGGTCGCCTAGCAGCTCCCAATCTGCTCACTCCAGGGACTCCATACTGGATAGATGGGGCAGGACCACCGAAACGGCGTGAAGTGTCAGGAAGTCGATATTGGTTAGAAGGAATTCCTCTAAATCTGCTTAATGCACCAGGAGCGATATTTTGGTTAAAACCATTTTCAAACCGAGTTGAAGCCCCAGGGCTACCATATTGTTTAGATGGTGTAGTGCCTCCGAAATGGTTTAAGGCATCTGCAGCTACGTTTCGGTTATGACCGTTTGCAGGGATGCCATATTGGTTAGAAGGAACATGGCCTAGGAATCGACTTGAAGACTGAGGTACACCATATTGTTTAGATGGTGCGCCAATAAATATGTTTGAAGCATCAGGAGCGCCATATTGATTAGAAGGTCCATTAATAAACCGGCTTGATGAACCAGGAGCGCCGTATTGGTTAGATGGCCCATTAATCACTCGGTTTGAAGCATCGGGTGCACCATACTGGTTGGATGGTCCGCTTCCATATCGAACTGAAGCATCATAAGCTGCATTATGATTGGCACCATTTCCGAACCGACTGGCAGCGTTAGGAACTCCATACTGATTTGAAGGAGCTCCTCCGGATCGGCCTGAAACATCAGACACCCCAAATGGTATGGTGTGTTCACCTCCAAACCGACCTGCAGCGGTTCGAGAACCTCCGAACGCTGCAGACGTCACGGACACCGAGTCCTCATCGTCGAAACGTGAATCGTCGAGCTGGTTTGATGTAGCGAAGAGTTCGCCCTGAGATGCAGGGAGATACTGGCGGTCTGGGTATGTGGGCCGTCCTTGCTGTGCCGGGAGATAGTGCCTGCTCAGGGTCTGAGCCTCGGCTCCGATCCACACCGCCACGGCAGCCAGTAACAAGGTTAGCATCTAAGGAACGATAACATATCAGAATTATTTATAACATTACGAGTTACAGTGTTCATTTTTGTGGCCATAACGTAAATTCCATCTAAGCTTGCACCGTAAAACTGATGACTTTTGAAAGTAAAATACGACTTGGTAAAGTGGATGTAAATGTATTTAAGTAACACACCAACAAATGCACATATATAGTCTTTAATAATATAAAATTCACATTAAAACATTTAAAACGCGTTTTAAATGTTTTAATGTGAATTTTAGATTAGTAACCCTTTAAACGCCAAATTAAATCCCATCTGCCATTTGCTGACATTATTAGGAGCTCACCATGTTCTCCACGTTAGCAGGATAAGGGTTAAAGACTATATATATATACGTGCGTTTGTTGGTGTGTTACTTAAATCAACTACAGAATGCACGGTGCAACGATAAAGATAGTTAGTGCCCAACAAGCAAAACTAAGCAAAAAGTATAAGAACACCAGACTAAAGTTATTAAAGACAAATGCAGCAATATGGTTTAATAAAATGTGCAAAGTTAAACAATTAAAACCGATTTGTTGACGTTTTGCTGACCGTGCATCTCAGTACCTCTCGTCTCGTGCACGAGACGGCCAACTATAGGTGTGATGATACCAGAGGCTGTGTAATACAATTTTGACCTCCTGATGATGAGCACATGTGCTCGAAACATGTAGAGACATAAAATAAAACTTATTGTGAAACAAATTTTGTGCATCAAGTTGGCTAATTACTGAGATAAATTAAAACCGAATTGCATCAACATCAAGATTAATGGACAACGACCACAGGACAGGTGGGTTACAATCAATACAATCAGATTCAGAATAAACCAAGAAATTAAGTTCCTGTACTGCAAGAAACACGGTTGGAGTATTTTAAATGTTTTGATGCAAACTTTAGATTATTAAATAATATGTGTGTGCATTTGTTGGTGTGTTACTTAAATAAACTACAAAATGCACGGTGCAACGATAAAGATGGATGTAGATAGTTTGCAGTTTGAGATTCTAATCCAAGATAATTCTTGGATTAGAATCTCAAACCGGTTGGCGGTCCTGTCATTGAGGAGGTGGATCATGTTGGATCAGGCCTAACAGAAGTTTTTTTTGTTTTATTTTTTGTCATGTCGATGGATATAAAATATGATTGTTGTAAACTCCTATAAATTAAGTAAAGTTGTTCCTGAGCACTATGAAGGCATACAGGGGAGTGGACTAGATGGAGAAGAGTAGCCAGATTCCCGTTCTGACCGCTTTACCTGCATAGAATGGAACGTCCTTAAGTCTTTACTTAAATAAAATCCAAATTGTTACTTTCGTGCTCTTTGCATTAACTCGCGTGTTACGTTTAGTATAATAAGTAAAAAGGCACTCAATAAAATAAAAAATCATAAAATATAGTTTCATGACAAGTATCAACTCCTGCATGTTTCGGCATATGAGTGCCATCCTCAGGAAGTCAACTAAACAAAGGAATACAAGGCCAACACACCAATCCCGGTACTGATCATTCTGCCTGTCAACATCAAATAATGAAAATATTAAAATTCCTGAATACACAAAGTTGGCAAACTGAAATCCACCATGTTCTGATTCCAAAGCAGTTGATAATGAGCCTTTTCATGTACAAGTTAGTAGTTGTTTATATTGTATGGAGCATGTATGCAAACGTCTGCCTCGATTTATGTGATTGGCATGTTGGCTTTGTGCTTCTTTGTTTTAATAGAATCCCTGAAGTTGGCATTCAGATGCCGAAACATGTAGTTGGTACCGTGCACTATATTTCATTATTTGTATTTTATTGTATTTTATCGAGTGCATTTTTAGTTCATATATTGAATATAATGGAATGCACGGTACGCGTAACAAAATTCATATATTTCATTTGAGCGTAACTATTACGTACGTATAAATCAGTCCCTTCATAAATAATGCAAAATATTTACTTGGACTGCCTTACCTACAGTAGGAACCGTGCATTTGTGTGTTTACTCATGGCCATACTTAAGTAGCTGGCCTTAATGTGCCAGACGTCAGAATTTGGTTAGCACCCACAATCACTGTACGGTACGCGCTACGTATGCTGAATTTCTGATTACGTCACAGAATGGTAATTATACATTGAATTGGCAAACAGTGTGTAAATTCAAGTTGTAACCAGAGCGTCTTTATTCATGTTCTTGAGAGATGTCGCAAGAACTTCGATTAATAACTTAAACACATGGAATTGTATTATCAGTCATGCACGAGAAGCGTAATTGACTTCAAGACAGTATCAAATACTCAACGTTACAAGTCACGACTTAGCTGTACATCTCCATGACTGCTTTAGGTCAAGAAAGAAGGCTAGGCATAAATTTGACGTGCATTATTCACAGAGGGGTGTACCAGAATAATGCACTAATTACTGAAATGTGAAGCAGAATATCAAATTACACCGATTCTAATGAAAGTCACGATGATAAACGTGATAGCTGCATACTGAAAGTTAAAAATTTCTGGTAACATATTTTGATTGGAATTTTTGCAGATTCATTTGTATGGTTGTGATTGATTGATTGTTTGATTAAATGATCGATCGTTGAGTTGTAGATTTAAGAATATTAATGGTAACAATTTAACAGTAATTCGTCAGATCCTAGTCAATTCTTAGATCATTTAATGACGCTATATAGTGACGAATGAGATAGGAAATTATTACAAGTTGTCCGTGGATAAGGATTTGCAAGAAGAAAGTATTGGTAGATTCTCAAGCAGGAGTCTCCATGGAGATAATTACTTAGTTGGAAAATTTACCGTTAGAAAGTAAGGAAGCAGTTTTTTATTCCACTACCTGATTATGGGACCTACCGTATTTTCTGCCCCGCTTGAGGTGTCGACCAGCAAATTATGGTGTAAAGGTAGAATGCAAATATGGAAGAAAATTATGGAATCTTGTGAAAGAATTGCTAATGTCTCCAGGCCAATGTCTAATTTTTTTTAGAGTGAGACAGTCTGACCCCCGCCCACCTAATTCTAACGGACAGATGAAGAGTGATCTTGTTATGACGTGACCAGAACTTTTCTACAAAGCGAGAAGTTTTCACATGTATTTTGATAAAAGAATAATTTAATTTTCTTATGTTTAAAATCAGACACATCAGATGACCGTCAGAAAACTTAATTTACTTACGCCATCAACGTCTGTTCTCTTTCTTGTTGTTCAGTTCTACTCTGAAACTTCTTTAATTAACCCTTCACTTAAAAATTAAAATTAAAAAAAAAGTACAACGTGTTGCTTTTGTATTTCCAGGGTGATTAATATTATTTTTGGTGTTAAGGAAGAAACTTTGTTTGTTGTACTTGACAAAGGATAACAGGACGATGTAATTTTCATTTAGATTACCAAACTCAGGAACCAGTGAAGATACGTGCATGACAGGAGAATAAACAGCTGTACAGGGACTTTATTTTAGCAGGCACATGGCATCACTACTAGTCTCACACCGTTATTCGTGATGAGAGACAGTGCATATCTCGCCCCTCTTCCCATTTGCCGTCAGTCGGGGACAGCCCGTTTTGTAGTTCAGTATATTATGCTATGTATTACTCACTGTGTGTAAAGACGCCGCTGGAAATGAGTTCCTTAGCTCGCAGACACGCGTTACATGCAACGAACACATTGTGCATTGCTAGTCCAAGTATCTTAATTTAAGGGACGGAAACTGACCAGCGAGTATTGTAGATAATACAGTGTTCTGCGTCAGTTCGCACAGAAAGCGAGCGAGAGACAATGACATGTGAAATGTGTTTACTGTAATAACAATACTGGATCCAGAAATGACGATGAAGGACCACGCACACTACATAATGTACACAGAAATTAATGTAGTAAGTAAGATGTGGAAATACGGTATTTTGAAGATGAAAATAGGGCTCCGTCAGGTGTTGAGTGGTGTATGGAGCTTTGTAAAACACATAAAGTGACTTGATGAACGTACGATAAGTTGATATCTCACATCTAAAACATGGTGCACAGGATATCAAGATACATTTGTTTACAGCAGTTTTAGATGTTGTTTTATAAACAATTTATATATATATGACCTAGTCCCTGATGATGATCCCGTAGGAATCGAAACTTGTTGTAGTCTGTTATGTTAATATAAATAATAATTATAAACATATTGTGTATTTAGTTGGTTGTTAAAAATATTGTTTATCAGTGCACGGAATGGATAATATAAAATGTGATAAGGATATGGGCGATAGCCGCCAAGCAGTACCACTCCTACAACCATTTGTATACACTTCACACGACCAATCTGAAAAACAGAAAATGACACTGGTGACCGAAGACATTGTAGTTGAGACATAATGTATTTACGGTAAAGGAGCGTAATGTGTGGCTGTGATATTTACATTGAAGAAACTCTCGAAGAAGTGGAGGGATTGTGTGCAGAATGAGCAAACTGGTTTAAGCGGCAACGCTTCTGACTTGTATTTAGGAAACGCCCACTTCGAACCTAAGCCGGGACATTCACTGTCCTGAATGGAGTTTTAGTACTATTCGTTAGCTTGTCCATTATAATTCTGGTATAATATCTCACATTAGGCTACGATCGCTTCCTTCCCTATCCTTTCCAGTTTAGGAGTCACAAGTCACGATACAGTTGCACCCTACATAATCTGAATTGCAGACTGAGTTTTTCAACTAATTAGAGATGACTGTGAATCGTCCGCAATTATATTTTGGTCGATGTACGTGTGTAAATAACGTGTTACAAGTGAGGAAAGACCAGATGAAATTAGGATCGCTCCCTTCAGATTATTTTGACTCCTCATGACCAGTTAGTGTAACAAATAATGTGTATGTTAGAGAGATGAATGTGACGAAATTAAATTACGTATTAACAAGAGAGAATCCGAATTTAGCTACAATGAAAACAAGATTAATTACAATAACAGATAAGAAAACACGTAAGTGGTGGTGGTGGTGGTGGTGGTGGTGGTGGTGTATTAGTAGCAGCAGCAGTAGTAGTAGTAGTAGTAGTGGTGGTTATGGTGGTGGTAGTAGTAGTAGTATTGGTAGTAGTTGTAGTAGTATTAGTAGTAGTGCTGGTGGTGTTAGTAGTAGTAGTATTAGTAGTAGTGCTGGTGGTGTTAGTAGTAGTATTAGTAGTAGTAGTAGTAGTAGTAGTAGTGGTGGTGGTGGTGGTGGTGGTGTAGTAGTAGCAGCAGCAGCAGCAGCAGCAGCAGCAGCAGCAGCAGCAGCAGCAGCAGCAGTAGTAGTAGTAGTAGTAGTAGTAGTAGTAGTAGTGGTATTGGTAGTAGTGGTGGTGGTGGTAGTAGTAGTATTAGTAGTAGTGGTGGTTATGGTGGTGGTAGTAGTAGTAGTAGTATTGGTAGTAGTTGTAGTAGTATTAGTAGTAGTGCTGGTGGTGTTAGTAGTAGTAGTAGTAGTGGTATTGGTAGTAGTGGTGGTGGTGGTAGTAGTAGTATTAGTAGTAGTGGTGGTTATGGTGGTGGTAGTAGTAGTAGTATTGGTAGTAGTTGTAGTAGTATTAGTAGTAGTGCTGGTGGTGTTAGTAGTAGTAGTAGTAGTAGTAGTGGTATTGGTAGTAGTGGTGGTGGTGGTAGTAGTAGTATTAGTAGTAGTGCTGGTGGTGTTAGTAGTAGTATTGGTAGTAGTAGTAGTAGTAGTAGTGGTGGTTATGGTGGTGGTGGTAGTAGTAGTATTGGTAGTAGTGGTGGTGGTAGTTGTAGTAGTATTAGTAGTAGTGCTGGTGGTGTTAGTAGTAGTATTGGTAGTAGTAGTAGTAGTAGTAGTAGTAGTAGTAGTAGTGGTGGTGGTGGTAGTAGTAGTAGTAGTGGTGGT